>Ga0209653_1003052_pt1 | contig 11697 bp, 12 predicted proteins | sample SaaInl6LU_22_DNA_FD_184644 | JGI IMG/M metagenome (GOLD analysis project Ga0209653, IMG submission 184644) | Marine microbial communities from expanding oxygen minimum zones in the Saanich Inlet - ESP_116LU_22_DNA (SPAdes) (version 2) | ecosystem: Environmental > Aquatic > Marine > Intertidal... | reverse complement strand
CAAGCTAACTGCAATTGGCGACGTGTGGCTAACACCTGACAGTGTTAGTGCAGGTGCAGGTACCACAAGTGGCGTAGGTTTTTACGATTTAACCACTAGCTATCAGCAGTTAGTGATTTACTACGGCGGCGCAACTCCGTACTCAAGCGACTACATCGAAGTTGAAGCTCGTGTAGACAGCACAACTAACCCAACTATTGTGTACTTTAAAACAACACTAGTTGACGCAGGAGACAACGTGATTGATGCCAGTGTTGATGGTACACTAACTATCAACGCTCGTCGTGCTACACCAGACGCAAACGGTTCCGGCTTTACGGTACCAACACCAACTGACAGTGTGGGCACTATCTCAGGCTCCTAAATCAACAGCTAACTTACTCAGAGCCGGTATTTCATGATACCGGCTTTTTTATGACTATAAATAGTACAGTAATACACCACTAACACACAGGATTAACAAATGAGCGCAAAACTGACCAAGGCACTAGAGTTCGCTAACTATCGTGTCACCATGAACAACCAGCAGGCTAAACTTCGAGCGAAAACACAGGGACTACTAACGTACAGTATCAATGGCGGATCATTTAAAATTGATCGTACATTAATCACTTTCTGCAAAGCTCTACTAGACGATGGTACTGATGTAGCTGTATTGCTGGACGTTTATGACAATCCTATCCTGGTTGAGATTAAAGATTTTTATGATGAAATCTTGAGCAGATATTTTGAAGTCACCAACGACTATTATCTGGAATATGAAAAAATCCGTAAATCCCGTAAAACACACAAAGTATTAGATTTGAACAGCGATGGCGAATAAAACTCCCAAACGTGGTATCCTGATGTTTGCTCATAACAATCAGGAAATCAATTACCTTCAGCTGGCAGCGTTGAATGCGCTACTGGCACAAAAAAACTTGGGCATAACTGCTGATCAGGTAACCATTGTGACCGATCGTGCCAGCTACGATTATTGTGAAACAGTGATGGAGCGAGAACTGGCAGCAGCATGTACAAATTATGTGTTCACTGATACTGATGTTGCATTTAAACATCAGAATACTCGATTATTCAAAGACACGCAGCATACACCCAAAGTGTTACCTTTTTATAATATCAACAGATGCGATGCATATGACTTAAGTCCGTATGAAGAAACTATCATGGTTGACGCAGATTATCTGATACTGAGTGATGCGCTTAATAATTGCTGGGGTCACAATAATGAGTTGATGATGAACTGGGAATATGCAGATGTGATGCACGGTAGAAAATTTCCAGAACTTTCCAGATTAAACCCATTGGGTATAACAATGTATTGGGCAACGGTGGTTTATTTTAGAAAAACACCAGAAGTGGAGACGTTCTTTAATTGTGTTAAACATGTAAAAAACAATCGCGAGTATTATAGTGATCTGTACAAGTTTAACAACAGCGTGTATCGTAACGACTATAGTTTTAGTATTGCAGCCCACACTTGGGGCGGGCACACTGACAAAGCAGTCCCCCAACTTCCGGTAACGCTGTATAAAACATTCGACAATGATGACATATACAAGATGCAGGATGAGTGCTTGTATTTGTATTTGGAAAAACCCCGTAGTCCTGGTGATTTTATGCTGACCAAATGGGAAGGCATTGATATACACATCATGAATAAGTGGGCACTGGGCAGAATATCAGGTAACATACTCAAGTTTGCTGAACAAAAGACTGTGGTTAAACAAACAGAGTGTGTTATCAAACGAAAAGACGAGGTGGTTGTATGAGCAAAGGTTACATTGTGATAGCGCAAAACACTAAGCGAGTGAACTATCTTGAGCAGGCCTACGCATTAGCACTAAACTTAAAACTCACACAGACCACAGTTTCTAATCTAAGTGTTTGTGTGGATAAAGAGACCAAAAAGAAAATTACTGCCAAACACAAGAAAGTGTTCGATAAAATTATTGACATTCCGTGGGGAGACGCAGCCAAAGACGAAAATTGGAAGATACACAACAAGTGGAAGTATCTCTATATGACTCCCTACGATGAAACTGTGGTGTTGGACACAGACATGATATTTCCATCTGATGTGAGTCATTGGTGGGAAATAATGGCACAGTATGATGTTTGGGCAACCACTAACGTTCGTACATATCGCGGTGATATTGTGCAAAGTAATTATTACAGAAAATATTTTGTGCTAAACAATCTGCCCAATGTGTATACTGCATTCTTTTATTTTAAGAAGAGCGAGCTGGCCAGTGAACTTTTTGCAATGACTGAAATTATTTTTCAGCATTGGAAAAGAATGTTCTACAAATATATGCCCAAGGGTAAACCTGAATGGTTAAGCGGCGATGTTGCGTTTGCACTAGCAATGCAACTGTTGGGCGTAGAGAACGAATGTACCAAAGATCATATCACCACCATGCCCACGTTTATCCACATGAAGAGTCACGTACAGCATGTGGATGGTGCCACGTTAAACGATAAATGGTCAGATAGTTTGCCCACGTATTATCGCAGCTACAATGATTTTAAGGTAGGAAACTTTCAGCAGACATTACCATTCCATTATGTGGAAAAAGATTGGTTAACTGTGGAAAAGATTGAACAATTAGAGAGAGATTATAATGTCTGAACAAATTAGCGAAGCGGCACTAGCCAGAAAGAAAGCGTTCCAGGAAGCCAAGCAGGAAGCCGGCAATGCTGAAACCTTACAATTTTTACAAAAGAATAAACCCTGGACTGTGTACTTCAATGACGAGGGAGACGTGGTGTGTTTCTCAAACAACGAAAATCAGGAAATAGATCCAGACTGGATCACACACGATTTTACACAGGAACAGTTGGGCATTCTGCACGGCAAAGATCTCACAAAGTATCGTGTACGCAAAGAAGAAACAGTGGAAAATGTTTATGTGATTGAACTTAAGCCTATTGAAACTGTTTATGTTAGTGCAAAAGAAGACTTTTTGTACGAGGTGGAAACCAGCAGTGCACGCAAGTGGGACTTAAAGCTGGAAGTACACAAAGATGATGTGGTGGTTAAATTGGGCAAAGCAGTTTTGGAAAGTTATGCTGACGTGTATCCCATCAGTGCCACCATAAAAGGTCAGCGATTAATTAAAATTTTTATCACAGCACCTGACGACCCCCATGTGATGTTTCACTATCAGGTGATTGCACTTGCAGATTTGCTCAGTAACAAGGGTGAAGTAAAATTTGATGTTGATCATGATTTCCGTGAATATGGATTCTACACCAATAAGTTATTTGATGTGTATGTTAAAAAGTCGGTATAATGTGGTATCTGGAGCATTTTAATTATACTGGAATAGCAGACACAGGGCCAGTTATTCGAAAGTCCAGCTTTAGTAATATCATACACAATGGTGATATAGTTCCAGATATTACGGTGGATGTTCAGCATCATTTCGACTCCACTGAAATGCTCAAGCATGTGCACATACCAGATAATCTCAAGGTAACCTCCTTGTACGGCAAAGCAGGCATGACGCTGACAGATGCTATGTCAGACACTCGCGCCAATATTATACTAGAGATGCCAGCACGGTGGCTGGGCCTTATTCCAGACCCTGAGTTGGCCCACATTGTAAACACCCATCATCTGTTAATAACAGATTTTGAGGATGGCGGTATGATTTACAATAATGGTTTGATAAAACGGCTAATACAGTTACGCATAGTGCCCAAAAAAACCATATTGCATGCTACCAGTTCGACACAGTTAAACGATGTGCCATCGCTGAATATGAAACACATGTATGTACCGTATTGGCTATTTTTTAACAGTGCCTTTGCTCATGCCAAGTATGCTGATAAACTGGATCAGCACGTAAGTTTCATACAAAACAGCACTTACTCCAAGCAGCTATTATTTTTAAATTTAAAACCTCGACTGTACCGAACCAAGTTATTGTTGCGGTTGTGGAAAGCTGGAATACTGGATCATGCCAGCGTGGACTGGAGCTGGATTAATGGGAAACCGTACAAGACTGATCCCAACTCCGGAACACAAACAGCCGCCCCCGCCCACGCTTCAAGCGAAGGACCAGGAGTACCTGAGTTAATATCAACCATGGTATCAAAGTTGACATCAGAGGAACAGAATTTATGGGAACAAATACAGCAAGCATACACATTTCCTAAATTTCATTCAACAATATCTAACTCAGATCAATTGTTAAATTCTGCTCCTTCAGACTTTGCGGTGTACAACTGGAGTTTAGCTGTGGAAACTCATTATGGCAATGAATTTCCGTTAACTAACAAATTGGGTACTGCTAGCTTTATGACTGAAAAAACATTCAAGTCATTTATGCAAGCAAGCATGCCATTAACATTGTGCGAAGGCGACACATACAACCAGCTGAATCAATTGGGATTTAAGGTTGACAATCAGTATTTAGACTGTTATACTAATCCAGAAGATCGATTAAATGAAACTGTCAAATTGATTCAGAATATATTGGACTCCAATATGGCGCCAGACAGACAGAACATAATACATAATTTTGAACGTATAGTGGACATACGCAGTACTGCACAGGTGTTCAATGATTGTTTAATAAATATACTTAAATCATTAACACACAGTAAATAGTGGTGTTACACAAATCAGGACTAACACATGGCAAAAATAGACGTCACAGAACTGGATATATTTTATATCAGCTACGATGAGCCCAATGCAGAAGAGAACTGGGCTGACCTACTAAACAAGGTACCCTGGGCAAAGCGTGTACACGGAGTTAAAGGCTTCGATGCTGCACACAAAGCATGTGCTGAACAATCAGAGACTGACCGCTTTATCACTGTGGATGGTGATAATATCGTGATGGATGATTTCTTTGAGCAGGTACTGGACGTTCCAGATCGAGACCATGACGGTAATGATATTAGCGAAAGTATTTTTAGTTGGAATGCTAAAAACTTACTTAACGGATTAGTGTACGGTAATGGTGGACTCAAGTGCTGGCCCAAAGAATATGCACTTCAAATGAAAACACACGAAGGTGCGGATGACGGTGAAGGCATGGAGTTTTGCTGGAAGTTGAACTACATCCAGCTTAACGATACGTTTTCGGAAGTACACCAAACAGCAAGTCCCTTCCAGGCGTTCCGTGCAGGTTTCCGTGAAGGTGTCAAGATGAGTTTGGACCAGGGCAAGCGTGTTGATAGTTCAGAATTTATTGACAAAATCTGGTATGGCAATTATAATAGATTACAGACCTGGTGTAATATCGGGGCAGATGTTGATAATGGCCTATGGGCAATTTATGGTGCACGCCTGGGATGCCATAAAGCTGTATTATCTGATTGGGATAACAACAGCATCTCAGACTATGAATGGTTCAAGCAATACTTTTATGATGAGATTGCACCACAGTTTGATGGCATGAACGATAACACTTGCCGATTTACCAAGCAGGAATGGGACAGTAATATGCTGCACAAAGAAACGTGCAGGCTGGGTCGTGAGCTTAATGCAGAAATCAATGAGATGATGCTATTTGATCCTGATCCACAAATCTGTAAATTCTTCAAGAAAACTTATGTGAATCCCAAGCGTTGGGGTGTGATGATTCGAGAAAAACAGATTCAGGATTTATTAGAAAAAGGGCTAATTGGTAATGGATAATACGGAACAGTTTATTAACACAGTGCGTAACGGTGTTGCTACAGTGGCATTTAAAAAAATTGGCACTGACGAAATCAGAGTAATGCCTTGTACACTGAATAGTGAAGTTGCTGGTATTGATATCCTCATCAAGGATATTTCAGCAACCAGCGATCATCTTGTGGTATGGTGTATTGACAAGGAAGCATGGCGTAGTTTTAGAGTCAACACGGTTATAAACTGGCATGCAGGATATCCTGAGGGTTATGAACTGTAAACTTTATGCAAACATTGGTGTGGGTCACGAAAACGACTGGGAAATTTTACAAGGTCGTGTGATAGCAGCAGCGCAGTGTAATGCTGATGCTGTGATAATCAATAAAAGTACACCGCATCTGATTATTCCGCAAGAGAAACAATACCTTGCACTGGAGAGCAAATGGGGCACACTGCCTTACATTGAGGTAGCCAAGAGAAGCGAACTCTCCACAGAAAACATTGAACGAATACGTGACTTCACCGACCAGATTGGTATACCCATTATTTGGAGTGTGACTGACTCACGTGCCGCAGAAGTGGTTAAAGAACATTGCAATGCACACACCATCAAGCTACATTATGATAGTGTTGATGTGTATGAACTTTGTAGATATTGTAAAGACAATTTTGATCATGTGCTCTACAGTTTAACACATGCCGAGTACTATGAACCACTATACGGTAACCATCGTAAACATCTAAGCGTATACCACACCACAAAGCAATTCCCGCCTGAGGTAACTGATTTAAATTTAAGTGTCATGGATAAGCCCATAATGCTGGGTTACTCAGTAGGCTATGAAGGTCGTGAAGCTGGTATTTTCCCTGCTCTTGCGTTGGGATATCGCGGCGTGGATTATGTGGAGAAATACCTTGGGGAGGACAATAGCGATAATCCCAGCGTGTTGACCCCCGCACAGTTTTACGATTTATTTAACAGCATGCTGCTGTTGGAAGAAGCTGAAGAAGTACGTTCTACTTGAACAATATATTACCGTACAGGCTAATGGTTTCAGCCGAAGTATCTAAATCGTCCCGCTCACTAAAATCAAATATCCCGTTACGTCCCATTAATCCCTGATTAATCTCGGCTGCTAATATTTTATTATTGTGATTGTTCAGGTGGTTTGTTCTAGTATCGTAACATGATCCAATCCAGTCTATACCTTGCACAGTTGCATCATTTAATTGCATCTCATCTAAACTCACGTTGTCCACGCAAGTGATTATCTGCTGATGTTCAGGCTGAAGTATTGCGCTATAGCTCTCTATACTGTTGTCGAACGGCACAACCACAGTGTAGTTGATGTTATGTTCTTCAGCTAATAACAAGCATTCCTTCATGCACGATACATTTATCCATTCCAATAATTCGTACGGCCCACCGTCGGTGAACACATCGCGCCACATTTCTATTACTTGATACTCGTTGAAGGCCGCCTCTGGACCAAATAATGGCTCCATGCCCGAGTCTTTAATTATGTCGTACATATTTGCCAAGTAACTGGCGCTGGGCGTTATGCCACCGCGTAATTTTGCTATTGGTAATCGACCTGTGTCAGTAATCACAAACACTGCATTTTTAATCATGTAACAGTCAAGGGCATTACGAAACTGGGTATAAGACCACCAGTTACCAGCGCCAGACAAACCAGTTTGTAATGTGTCAACTGATACGTCCCAATCGTTGAGTTCGCACAGATAATGTAACCAGCCCTGCCCAAACTCGATGTGGTTGTTTGAATCTGCATAACTGTCACCAAACACAGCCAACTGCATTGTTTCTTTTTGGGGCACTAATCTACTCATAATATTATTTATCTGACACCAATATAACATAATCGTATTATATCTGTACAATAAATAGTGCTGTACATCATTAATGTATAATCCAAAAAAATACAAAGGAGAAACAAATGGCCTCAATCGGATTTATCGGGGTGGGTAAGTTAGGACAAGCCTGCGCCGAAATGGTTGCCGAAGTCCATGATGTTGTCGGATATGACGTAGCTCCACGTGAACCAGAAAATTTCACGATGGTACCTACACTAAAGGAAGCTGTACTGGGACAAGACATTGTTTTTGTTGCTGTACAAACTCCACATGACGAACAATATGACGGACGAGCACCTACCAGCCATTTGCCGAACAAAGACTTTGATTACACTATTGTAAAACAAGTTCTGAGTGAAGTAAATGAGGTAGCAACCAAAGACCAACTAGTAGTATTAATCAGCACAGTGCTTCCAGGCACAGTTCGTAGAGAACTGATCCAGTTGCTACCTAACACACGTTTTGTTTACAATCCATATCTTATCGCTATGGGCACAGTTAAATGGGACATGGTAAACCCAGAGATGGTGATGGTGGGCACTGAAGATGGCGCAGAGACTGGCGATGCTAAAGAGCTAATCGACTTCTACAAAACCATCATGCAGAACCAACCACGCTACATTGTGGGAACCTGGGACGAAGTAGAGTGCATCAAAGTGTTCTATAACACATTCATTTCAGCTAAAGTGAGTCTGGTAAACATGATTCAAGACGTTGCTGAGAAGCAGGGTAACATCAACGCTGAGTTGGTGTGTGACGCTCTTGCTACCAGCGATAGACGCATCATGGGTCCTGGATACATGAAGCCTGGTATGGGTGATGGTGGTGCATGCCATCCACGTGATAACATTGCACTCAGATACATGGCAGAGCAATTGGGCTTGGGCTATGACTTGTTTGATGCGGTAATGCTGTCACGTGAAGTGCAAGCCAAAAACATGGCTGAATCTTTAGTGGAGTTAGCGCATGCAGGTGCAGGGTTCCTTCCCAATATGCCAGTTATCATTGTGGGCAAAGCATACAAGCCACTGGTAGAATATACTGCTGGATCAGCAAACATGCTTGTTGGACACTATGTTGAAGAAATGGGCGCACAACTGTACTATTTGGACGAAGTAGTTGGTGAGATGCCTCCGCAAGATGTGCTGGATAAGCCAGCAGTTTATTTGTTGGGACACAACCCGCAAATCACATACGGTGAGCAGTTGGACATTGTACCAGGTTGGTATGATGATCACAAAGTCACTGGTGCTGACGAAGCATTAACTGTGGCAACAGGTAACGGTACTAATCTTAATTTTGCTCCAAACTCTATTGTGGTGGATCCCTGGCGTAAAACTCCTGCACTGGACAATGTGCGAGTTATTCATTACGGTAACACCAGAACAGAAAGTCTGCGATAATTGACCGGGGGTCTTCGGACCCCCATACTGAGTAACCAATGGCAATAATAGCAAAAGATGGCAGAATAGAAGAACACGGTCACAATTATTATGCTACTGACCCGTCTCCTGGTGGCGGTGAATCAATTGTGCTACTGCTGTTTGGCAGTTATAATTCAGATCAGCCTGAATTTATGAAAGGTGAAAAGCCTGTAGCCAAACACATGCGTATAGCAAAAAACAAAGGCATGAAGTTTATCATAACCAAGCCTCATGAACCCAACGTATTATGGAGTTATGAACACCCACTCTACCCTCGTGAAGAAAAATTTATTTTTGATATCATACATGATCATATAGCTAACACTGGATTTAACCCCAAAGATGTTAAATTCGTGTCTGGAAACATGTACGTACATGAATCATATCAGGGTTGGTGTAAGTGGAAACAGATACCACATAACCAACAGATACATGTAATGCACAGAGCATTCTGGATCAGGTACACTGTTGAAAATGATCCGCTTGTTGCATACAACCATGATGCTGAAAAAACACGGTACTTCAGTCTGCTAAACCGTAATTACAGAACACACAAAGGCGACATACTTGTTGAAATGATCAAACAGGGATTACTGGAGCCAGAATACACAGACAAATATTACAAGAGCTTTTCGTTTTATGACATGGAGTCAAGCAGCTCACTAATTGCGCACAACCCTGGTATTGAAAAATATTTTTGTTCTCTTGAAAATGTCGACCCTGCTGAATTTGAACCAGATAAACCCATGACAGAAGTAGTGCAGAGTAGTGAACTATCGACTGTATTGACTACCAGTGCATTTGACTTTGTTGTGGATTACAGCGTGATTGAAGACAAGGATCATTCCAGCCTACACGCATACCAGAAAACCTTTCCCTGGCACACAGAAAATATTTTTAGCGAAAAAACATTCAGAAATGTAGCGTATAAGCGGCCGTTTATACGCTTTGGCGAGCCCCATAGCTTACATGAATTCAGAAATCAGTATGGGTTTAAAACATTTGATGGTATATTGTTTGATGAATCATATGACAAAATCACTGACTATGATCAACGCATAGCTGCTATGGTGTCAATGATTAAAGATATCATGGATAATTATACACTGACACAACTTGTGGAAAAAATACAGTCAGCTGAAGTTCAACAGGTGCTTGAATATAATTATATCCGTTACACTGAAATACTGGATTACTTGACCAACTCCACCGGGATATGGGATTGGCAAGAACGGTATTTTGTAAATAAACTAAACAATTAATAACAGGCAATATAATGAGCGAACACTTAGAGCGTATTAATCAAATTGAACAGCGCCTTACTGATGAAGTAAGCCCCACGTTCTGTTTGGCTAAATGGCATCATACCACAATTTATTTGCATCGCGGACAAACACACAGTTGCTATCATCCTAAACCTCACGATATCCCAGTAGAAGAGCTGAAGTATACACCCAGCGCACTGCACAACACACCCACTAAAATTGATGAGCGGGTGGAAATGCTGAACGGCGATAAGCCAGAGGGTTGCCAATACTGCTGGAATGTGGAGAGCATGGGCTCTGATTATGTGAGTGATCGTAAAATTCGTAACAGTAGTATTTTTACTGAAGAACGATATGATGAAATTTTAAACAATCCGCCAGATTTCAAAATTAATCCAGAGTATATTGAAATTGCATTTTCAAACGAATGCAATTTTAAGTGCGGTTATTGTCACCCAATGCACAGTAGCAGCTTTTATAATGAGATCAAGAAGAACGGAAAGTACGACACTGTGGACAATCATGATTGCGATATTAGTTGGTTCACTAACTTCGACGATGAAGATGATAACCCGTATATTGACGCATGGTTCCGCTGGTGGCCTGAAGTAAGTAAGACACTGAACATTTTACGTATTACTGGTGGCGAACCATTGCTGCACAAAAGCACCTGGCGTATTTTTAACGAACTCAAGGAAGACCCCAAGCCACATTTGGAAATTAACATGAACAGTAATCTGGGCATGACTAATCGCCATGTTAAAAAGCTGGTGGAAAATATCAATGAGCTGCAAGAGGGTAATAAAATCAAGCAGTTTAAATTGTTTACCAGTGTGGATACCTGGGGAGAGCGTGCAGAGTACTTGCGTACTGGCATGGACTTGGAGTTGTGGGAAAAGAACCAGGACACGTATTTGCGTGGAGTAAAAAGCCACATCACACACATGTGTACATTTAACATTCTGAGTGTAACCACATTTAAAAATTATCTACAAAAAGTGCTGGAATGGCGAGAAATATATGACGACATTATTCCTAATGATTTAGGCAGTAATGAGTATGTGCGTAAAATCAGATTCGATACTCCTTATCTCAAAGAGCCCATACAGTACGATATGCATATTCTGCCCAAGGAGGAGTTCCTTCCTTACTTTGACGAATGCTTACAGTTCATCAAAGACAATATTGACGAATACGACACCAAGAAGTTTAGCGAGATCGAATACGAGCGTTTCCGTCGTGTGCGTGATTATTTTGCTGATGTACAGTATGATGAGAGCAAAGTAACGCAGGGTCGAAAAGACTTTTATAATTGGTTCACTGAATATGATCTGCGTCGTGATGTAGACTTCCTGGCTACTTTCCCAGAGTATGCAAATTTTTGGAACCTGTGCAAACAAACAGCAGAAAATTTCATTAGCCTCACTGAAGTTTAACTGATGGAGATCGCTAATGAGTGATTATATTGACATCACAGATGTACAAAAACAACACCTGCTAA
>Ga0209653_1003049_pt1 | contig 11706 bp, 15 predicted proteins | sample SaaInl6LU_22_DNA_FD_184644 | JGI IMG/M metagenome (GOLD analysis project Ga0209653, IMG submission 184644) | Marine microbial communities from expanding oxygen minimum zones in the Saanich Inlet - ESP_116LU_22_DNA (SPAdes) (version 2) | ecosystem: Environmental > Aquatic > Marine > Intertidal... | reverse complement strand
ATTAAGTAAAGGTGGCGAAATGAAAAAAGGTTATGGAGCTGCTAGACAATCTGGTATGGGATTACAAGATGAAAATTTAGTTCCAGGTAAGTCAATGGATTACTACAAAGACTTAATGTAATAAAGGATATGCATGGCAACATCAGGAACTACAGCATTCGATTTAAATATAGATGAGATAGTTGAAGAAGCATACAACAGATGTGGAATCAACGGAATGTCTGGGTATGATCTTAAAAGAGCCAGAAGAAATTTAAATATTTTATTTTCAGAATGGGGTAATCGTGGCGTTCACCTTTGGAAAGTTGAATTACAAACACAAGCTTTAACAGCAGGACAAATAGAGTACACAGTTCCAACAAATGTATCAGATGTACTTGAAGCTTATATTTCAACAACTTCAGGGACTACATCATCAACAAATGATATATCTTTAACAAAAATAGATAGATCTGCTTACGCAGCTTTACCTAATAAAGGATCTACAGGACAGCCTTCACAATATTTTGTTGATAGACAAACAACACCAATAATTAATTTATATATTGCACCAGATGCATCAACTTATACTCATTTAAAATATTATACTATTAATAGAATTGAAGACGCAGGTTCTTATACTAATCAAGCAGATGTTGCTTATAGATTTATACCATGCATGATTTCTGGTTTATCATATTATTTATCTTTTTTAAAAAATCCACAATTAACTTCTAATTTAAAATTAGTTTACGAAGATGAATTACAAAGAGCATTAAACGAAGATGGTCAAAGAACTTCAGTTTATATTTCACCACAAACGTTTTATGGAGATGGAGTATAATGGCGACTAGAGCATCAGGAAAATATGCATTAGCAATATCAGATCGATCTGGACAAGCTTTTCCATATAGAGAAATGGTTAAAGAATGGACGGGAGCCTTGGTTCATAGATCTGAGTTCGAGCCTAAACATCCACAGTTAGACCCTAGAAGAACTTCAGCAGATGGCGTTGCATTAATGAACGCAAGACCTCAGACATTTACAATTTTATCTGGAGGTGGAGGAAGAGCTACAGTTGATTTAACTTTACCAGGAGACTTTGCTTTTCAATCAAATGGTATGCAGCCTTTTGACGGTGCTGCAGAAAATAGAAAAAGAGAAGCAGTAGTTAACCTTGGAACTGTAACAATAGGGATATCGTAATGGCTACTTATAAATTTTATTATTGTACAACTACAGATGATTATTTAGAAGAAGAATATGTTTCAGATACAAACATAAAAGATATTGATACAGAATTTAAAATTAATAAGGGTAACATAACTAAAATAACAAGAATTGATATTTTAGATGACCCTGATAATATTAACACTGATGAAGCTTTAGGATACGAAAGAGATTAATGGCAATAACTTATTCAAATTTTTTAACTCAAGTTCGAAACTACACTGAAGTAGATTCTAATGTACTATCAGATACTTTACTAGATCAATTTATTAGAAATATTGAATTAGATATTGCAGGTAAAGTTGATTATGATGATTTAAGAAGATACGCAACTTCATCTTTTAACCCAAATAAAAGATACTTAGTAATGCCTGCAGACTTTTTAATTATTAGATCTTTACAGGTTTTTAGTACCACAGATCAAACAGGTACAAGAAACTTTATGGAGAAAAAAGACACAAGTTTTGTCACAGAATATAATAGTGCAGGAGATACAGGTTTACCACAATATTACGCAAATTGGGATGATAACAATATCGTTGTGGCTCCAACACCCGATCAAGCGTACGCAGTACAACTAAATTATATTATTAATCCACCACATTTTGACAGTTCTAACGCAACTTTTATTTCTACGAATCAAGAAGGAATGTTATTGTATGGTGTTTTAGTTGAAGCCTTTTCTTTCCTAAAAGGGCCTATGGATATGTACAATCTGTATAAAACAAGGTATGATAGTTCTATAGAAGCTTTTGCTCTTCAACAAATGGGTAGAAGACGTAGAGCGGAATTTGATGATGGGGTTCCAAGAATTAAGGTACCTTCACCATCACCATAAAATTTATATAAGGAGTTTTAACATGGCAATACAACAAGCGGTAGCAAATTCATTTAAAAAAGAAATATTAGAAGGTATTCACGACTTAGAAAGTGGTGGAGATCAATTTAAATTAGCATTATACGAAGACACAGCAAACTTATCTGCTGCAACAACAGCATATCCTGGAGACAGTACAGGTGGACAAGTTAGTGATACTGGACAATACGTTCAAGGCGGAGGAGTTCTTACATCACAACAAACTTCACTAGACACAGGTGTAGCGATCGTAGATTTTGCTGATTTATCATTTACTGGAGTAACTTTAACTGCAAGAGGAGCATTAATTTATAATACATCAGAGACAAACAAAGCGGTAGCGGTGTTAGACTTTGGTGGAAATAAAACTGCAACTGCAGGAACATTTACTATTCAGTTTCCAGATTTCAATTCAACATCTGCGATATTAAGAATTAGTTAAGGAGGTTAGATGGCACTTGTCATTAACGATAGAGTTAAAGAGACAAGCACCACTACTGGAACGGGAACGTTCGACTTGGCTGGTGCTTCTCAAGACTTTGTTTCATTTGTATCGGGTGTAGGTAACGGTAATACTACGTATTACTGTATCACAAATACTGGAACAGATGAATTCGAAGTTGGCGTTGGTACAGTTACCGATGCTGCAACAGATACTTTATCAAGAGACACGGTCATAAGTAATTCTTTAGGTACCACAGCTAAAATTGATTTTGGTGCAGGAGCAAAAGAAGTATTTTGTACTATCCCTGCAAAGAAAGCAATTTCACCTGTTATGGAAGCAACAGGTTATGTTGTAACCCATGCATCAACTTTAGATGAAGACCAAACTCTAGATTCAGGTGTATTAGCAGGACCAGTAACTATTACTGGAACACAAACAGTAACAGGAACATTGGTAATTATTTAATGAGTAAAATAGAAGTAAATGCAATCGAACCACAATGCGGAACTACTTTAACGCTAGGTGCAAATAACGATAAAATTGTTTTAGGCACTGGAGCTTCTTTTGGTGGTGGAGTAGCAGCAATAAACTGGGAAACAACAGCACAAGCTGGAGATTTTGGTGCTTTAAGTGGTAGAGGATATTTTGTTAATACTACAAGTGCACCAAGAACAGTAACACTTCCAGCAACACCTTCTGCTGGAGATATAGTGGCTATAGCAGATTATGCAGGCACAGCTGGAACAAATAATATTACAATTGCAGCAAATGGTTCAGAAAAAATTCAAGGTTCTACTACTGATCATGTAATTAGTACAAACGGTGTAACCGTTACATTAGTTTACGTTGATTCAACACAAGGTTGGAAATTAGTAAATACAGGAGAAGCATCGAGTCTTCCTGAACAAGCTTTATTTACTGTAGCAACAGGTGGGACAATAACTTGTTGTGGTGATTATAAAATTCATACTTTTACTGGACCTGGTACTTTTTGTGTATCTCAAATTGGAAATGGACCTACAAATCCAAATGGAGGTCCTACCACAGTTTCTTATATGGTAGTAGCAGGAGGTGGTGGCCAAACAGGTCCTGGACACTATAACGGTGGAGGTGGAGCTGGAGGTTTTAGAGAAGGTAGAGATATTGCACCTTCATATACAGCTAGCCCATTAGTAGCTCCTGCAGGTCTTACAATTACTGCATCACCTTTTCCTATATCGGTAGGTGCAGGAGGTGGAGCAAACGGATCTAACTCAATTTTTTCAACAATCACGTCAACAGGTGGAGGAGGAGGTGGTTCACCTGGTCAAGGTCAAGGAAATAGTGGAGGTTCTGGTGGAGGTGGTTCACCATTTGGTCCTGCAGCTGATCAACCTGGTGGTGCGGGAAATACGCCTTCAGTCAGTCCACCTCAAGGAAATTCAGGAGGAACTGGAAGAGTATCATCACCTCCTGGTACAGCAGCCGCTGGCGGTGGAGGTGGTGCAACAGCAGCTGGTGGTGATTCAAATACTAGTAATCCTATAACTGCGGGAAATGGTGGAGCAGGTGCTACAACATCAATTTCAGCAAGTCCAACTGCATACGCAGGTGGTGGTGGCGGAGCAGCATATTTATCAGGTGCTGGAGGTTCTGGAGGAACAGGTGGTGGTGGAAACGGTGGTCAGTATCCCAATAACCCAGCATCAACAAACGGAACAGCTAACACTGGAGGTGGTGCAGGTGGCGATGCAGGGTTTACTAGTCCTACAGGTGGTTCAGGAATTGTAATAATAAGGTATAAATATAGATAATTATGGCAAGTGAAATAAAAGTAGATAATATTAAAGATCAATGCGGGACAGCCGTTATTACTAAATGTGGTGCAACACATACAGTAACTGCGGAAGTTTATAAAGCAGACACGATTCAAGATACAAGTGGAAATGCTTATCTTGCAAAATGCGGTACAACTGTAACTTTAGGTGGTTGTGGTCAAACAATAGAATTAGCATCAGGTGCAAGTCAAACAGGATTCGGTAGAACAGGAACAGTAGACTGGGATACCACAGCTAAAACGGCATCATTTACAGCAGTAAGTGGCAATGGATATTTTATAAATACAACATCTGGAGCAATCACAGTTACACTTCCAGCAACTCCAAGTGCTGGTAATATAGTTTCAGTTTCAGATTACAACGGTACAGCTTCTACAAATGCAATCACACTTGCAAGAAACGGTTCAAATATAAACGGAGATGCCTCTGACTACACAATTACAAAAGCAGATTCTGCTGTTACATTTGTTTATGTAGATGGAACGGTTGGTTGGACAAGTGTTCAAACTTCAAATACAGTAGATAATCAAAATCTTTTTATTGTGGCTTCTGGTGGAACAATAACAGAATGTGGAGATTACAAAATTCATACTTTTACAGGACCAGGAACTTTTACTGTTGCAGCAGGTTCTGATACATCCAATAATGAAGTTTCATACTTAGTAGTTGGTGGAGGTGGAGCTGGTGGGACAGGATCAGAAGGAAATAGCTCAGTTGGATCAGGTGGTGGTGGAGCTGGCGGTTTTAGAGAACGAAGAGCAGCAAATGATTCTTACACAGTGTCTCCTTTAAATGGAGCTACTCCAATTACTGTAACATCTCAAGGATATCCAATAGTTGTAGGTGGTGGAGGACCAGGAAGAGCCTCAGCAGGTCCTTGCACAGGAAATAATCCAAATGGTTCACCATCAATTTTTTCATCTATAACATCAGCAGGGGGTGGTTACGGAATTAGTAGGAATGGTGATGCACCTCAAATAGGAGGATCAGGAGGATCAGGAGGTGGTACTACTTTTACTGGAAGTGCATGCTCTACAGCTGGAGGATCTGGCAATACTCCCCCAACAAGTCCTGCACAAGGTACAAATGGTGGTGATGGATCAGGAGCTAATCCACAACATCCAGGAGGCGGTGGAGGTGGAGCAACTGTGAGTGGAGGAAATGCTTTAAGTCACCCAGCACCTGGAGAAGGAGCAGAAGGTGGTAATGGAGCAACAACACATATTACAGGAAGTCCAGTTACTTATGCTGGTGGTGGCGGTGGCGGAGTAGGTTTACCAGGAGGACCCCCAGGACCAGGTGGTTCTGGTGGTGGTGGAGCTGGAGGAACAAATTTAAATCCAAATGGAGATGGAACAGCAGGAACAAATAACACTGGTGGAGGTGGAGGTGGAGCTGCGTCTGGAGCTTTAATGGGTGCTTGCGTTTCATTGAAAGGTGGAAACGGCGGCTCTGGTGTAGTAATAATAAGGTATAAATTTCAATAGGTAAATTATGAGTGAAGTAAAAGTAAATAAAATTAGTCCAAGAACAAATTGTGGTACAGTTACTGTAGGTGATGCAGGAGATTCTGTAACAGTTACAGCAGGAGTTCCAGTAACCGTTAATGGAGATTTAAAATCAAATGCATTAAAAGCAGTTGATGGTGGAAGCATTATTAGTCAATGTGGAACAAATATTACTTTAGGTGCTTCAGGAGATACAATCAATTTAGCGGCTGGTGCATCACAAACAGGTTTTGGTCGTACAGGTACAGTGGATTGGGATACGACTGCAAAGACAGCTTCATTCACAGCGGTTTCAGGAAATGGATATTTTGTAAATACAACAAGTGGTGCTATTACAGTTACGCTTCCAGCGAGTCCAAGTGCTGGTGATATTGTCTATGTAAAAGATTATACAGGAACTTTTGATAACAATGCTTGTACTGTAGCAAGAAATGGATCGAATATTAGAGGAGCAACAAATAATTTTACGTTAGAAAAATCAAACTCTGGAGCAGTATTTATTTATGTAGATGCAACAGAAGGTTGGCAAGTTTTTGTTGATGGATCAGATGGTGATGCAGCAGTACAATATATATGTGCTTCAGGTGGAACAATAACTTGTTGTGGTGATTATAGAATTCACACATTTACAGGTCCAGGTACTTTTACTGTAAATTGTATATCTTGTTCTTCCCCACAAAATACAGTTTCGTATATGGTAGTAGCTGGTGGCGGTGGATCAGGTATAAGTTATGGAGGTGGTGGTGGAGCAGGTGGTTTTAGAGAATATAAAAGTTCAGCAGATTGTTATACAGCCAGTCCTTTAAATGGTAATCCTGGAGGAACAGCAGTTACAGTTACAGCACAACCTTACCCAATTACAGTAGGAGGTGGTGGAACAGCATCTTTTCCTGGAGCAGGTAGTCCTGGAGCAAATTCAGTTTTTTCAACAATAACATCAACAGGTGGAGGATTAGGTGGAAGTTATAGTTCCCCTGCTCCATCAAATGGTTCACCTGGTGGTTCAGGTGGTGGATCAGCAGACGGACCAGTATCTGGAGGAAATGGAAATACACCTCCAGTAAGTCCACCTCAAGGAAATAATGGTGGAAATTCTTCTGGTCCAGGACCTGCAGCAGCAGGTGGTGGAGCTACGGCAGTAGGTGGAAATAACCCTGCAGGTAATGGTGGAGCAGGAGCAACAACTTCAATTAGTGGAACACCAACTGCATATGCAGGAGGAGGAGGTGGAGCAGGTGGACCTGGTGGAGCTGGATCTGGAGGCATAGGTGGTGGTGGAAATGGTGCAACATGTGGTGTAGGAACAAACGGAACAACTAACACAGGTGGTGGAGCAGGTGGAAGTATTGGAACATCTGGTGCAAACGGCGGTTCTGGTATAGTAATAATAAGATACAAATACCAATAGTTGAATGAACAAAATTTATAATATATAATAGGAGATAATTATGGCACACTTTGCAAAATTAGGAGCGAACGGAAAAGTCATTCAAGTATTAACCTTGAATAATTCTGATATGCTTAATGCTGACGGAGTTGAAGACGAAGCAGTAGGTCAACAATATTTAGAACAACACAATAATTGGCCTGCACAAATGTGGATTCAAACTTCTTACAATACAGCAGCTAACCAACACAAAAACGGTGGAACTCCATTTAGAGGAAACTATGCAGGTATTGGTTATACTTGGGATGAAGATGATCAAATCTTCTGGCCTAAAAAACCTTATGCTTCATGGGTAAAACATATTGCAACTGCATCTTGGAAATCTCCAATTGGTGATGCACCTGCTTTAACAGAAGAACAAACTTCTCAAAACGAGGCTAACACTCATAGATGGAGTTATGTTTGGAATGAAGAAGGACAATCTTGGGATTTGACAAATAGTATCTCTTAATATACTAGTCATGTTGGTGGCATGCAAAAAAGAATTTTAACAGAACAAGCTTTATATTACGGTGATGTTTCAATGCCGAAAGGTTTTGAGATAGACCGAGATAAATTATCAGGCGATATTTTACAATCTACATTTATAGCTAAAGAGTTTCCATTCTCAAGAACTTGGGACATGTTGAATACGTATATGCGTGAGCATATAAATTTAGAATATGGTTTTCAACTTGTGAATAAAAAAACATGGGGTGATATGTATAAACCCAATCAACAAACAATTCCTTTATTGAATATTGATCCAGTAGATTTACGAAATTCACCAGACTACACTTTACTATATGGTGTTAAAACTAATAACTGTTTTGTAAGAATCTATTATGATGATAATAGAAGAAAAGGAAGATCTTGGGATATAGAATTAAAAGATAATATGTTTATTATGTTTCCATCAACTAATATGTACTATCTAAAAAATAGACAGAAAGATAGTTTGAATTTTGTTCAAACAATAACTTATGAATATATCTAATTATTATTGGTATTTTACTTCAGCAATACCACCAAAACTATGTGATGACATTATTAAATATGGTTTATCACATTCTGAATCTTTAGCTAGAACAGGTGGTTATGGAGATAGAGAACTTACTAAAGATGAAATTAGAGATATGAAAAGAAAAAGAAATTCAGATTTAGTATGGCTCAATGATCCATGGATATATAAAGAACTCCACCCATATATTCATCAAGCAAATAGAGCTGCAGGTTGGAATTTTGATTGGGATCGATCAGAGTCTTGTCAGTTTACTAAATATAAGTTAAACCAATATTATGATTGGCATTGTGATTCTTGGGATAAACCTTACGATAAACCTAATACTCAAGAACATGGTAAAATAAGAAAACTTTCGATGACTTGTCAGTTAACCGATGGGTCTGAATATACAGGTGGTGAACTAGAATTTGATTTTAGAAATTATGATCCTCATATGAGAGAAGAAGCTAAACATTTAAGGCAAGCAAAAGAAATACTTCCAAAAGGATCTATTATTGTATTTCCTTCATTTGTATGGCATAGAGTTAAACCTGTAACGAAAGGAGTAAGGTATTCATTGGTCATGTGGAACCTTGGATATCCATTTAGATAATATGCAAATAACAGAATATTTTAAAACACCAATATGGATTGAAGACAAACCAGAATTTGTTAAATCATTAAACAAAGCCTCTAATCAATATATTAAAGATGCTAGAAAAAGAGAAAAAGAATTTATTAAAAAGCATGGTGACTTTGGAAGAAGTTATCATTCAACACCACTTACGATGGATAATAATTTTTTAGATTTTAGAAACTATGTAGGTCAAAAATCTTGGGAGTTTTTAGATTGGCAAGGTTTTGATATGCAGCAATATACAACTATGTTTAGTGAGTTATGGGTGCAAGAGTTTGCTAAAAATGGTGGAGGACATCATTCAGCTCATATTCATTGGAATCAACATGTATCAGGTTTTTATTTTTTAAAATGCTCTGATAAAACTTCTTATCCAATATTTCATGAACCAAGAACAGGTGCACGAGCTACAAAATTAAAAATGAAACCTGGTAATGGTGTATTTCATGGAACTGAATTAGTACATTTTAAACCAAAGCCAGGCACACTTATAATCTTTCCAGGGTACTTGGAACATGAATATGCGGTCGACTTTGGTGTAGAACCATTTAGATTTATACATTGGAACATTCAAGCTGTACCGAAAGAGATGGCTAAAGATGTCGTTTAAAAAAAACAAGTATACAATTATTAGAAAAGCAATAGATAAAGATTTAGCTGCATTTGTCGCAAACTATTTTTCTATGAAAAAACAAGTATTCGATACTTGTCGTCAAGCTAGATACATTTCTCCATATGAAACTTTACTTGGTTACTATGAAGGACACGATGAACAAATACCAAATACTTATTCTTCATATTCAGATATTGCAATGGAAACTTTATTATTAAAGTGTCAACCTGTTATGGAAAAAGCAACAGGATTGAAATTATATCCTGCATATACTTATGCAAGAATTTATAAAAAAGGCGATGAACTTAAAAGACACAAAGATAGATTTAGTTGTGAGATATCAACTACAATGAATTTAGGTGGTGACGATTGGCCAATATATCTTGAGCCTTCTGGTAAAGAAGGAATGAAAGGTATTGAAGTTAATTTAAAAGCTGGTGATATGTTGGTATATTCTGGTTGTGAATTAGAGCATTGGCGAAAACCATTTAAAGGTAAGGAATGTATTCAAGTTTTCTTACATTATAACAATCGTAAGACATTTGGAGCAAAAGATAATATGTTTGATAAAAGACCTCATCTTGGTCTTCCTTCATGGTTTAAGCGATGATATAATATTGTGATGGAGGCAGTGGCACCACCAATCACCCCACTGCTTCCTTTACAATATTAGGAGTTTAAATTGCTTGGTATAACCGCCCTATCACAATCACCGATATCCTCACTTGGAGGAACTAATGTTAATGTTGCCGTTACAGGTATTGAGTTAACAAGTAATATAGGTGCAACTACAGTACAAGCAAACGCAGACGTACTTTTAACAGGAATTCCATTAACTTCTACAGTAGATGATGTAAATATTGCAACATTAACTCCAGTTGATGTAACAGGTGAAGATTTAACAATTAACATTGGAGATGAAGATGCAACTGGAGGTGCAATAGCAGTTGTTAGTGGTGAACAATTAGATTGGACAATCGGAACTTTTTCAATTACTGCTGATGGTAATCAAAGCATTATTGCTGGCCCTGAACAAGAATTAGAAACCGATACAGGTACATTAACTGTACAAGCAGATGCTAATGTAGATGTTACAGGAGAAGATTTAACAACAGCTTTAGGTGATGAAACTGTACAAGCTAACGCTGATGTCCTTGTATCAGGAGAAGAATTAACCACAGATACAGGCACTGTCGCTGTGACCGCAGGAGCTTCAGCTCAACCAAATGGTGAAGAATTAACTTCAGATGCAGGGGATACTACTGAAACAGGTACTGCAAATGTTGATGCTACAGGTTCTGAAGCATCAGTAACCTTAGGAGATGAAACTGCAGTTGTAGATGTAGATGTGGCAGTAACAGGTCAAGAATTGACCACGGCCGAAGGCTCAGTAACAGTAGATTTAAATACTCCTGTAGATTTAACAGGACAACAGTTAACCGTTGCTTTAAATAACCCTTTAATTACTGCATGGTCTAACGTTGATCCAGATGTTACGAATACATGGACAGAAGTAGATACTGAAGATACTAACACTTGGAGAGAAGTTGATATCGCAGCTTAACAGGGATATAATATAGGAAATTATGGCTTCAACTTATTCAACAGACCTGAAACTAGAATTGATGGCTACTGGCGAAAACGCTGGTACATGGGGAACAAAGACAAATACTAACTTAAATCTTGTTCAACAAGCAATTGCTGGTTATGAATCTATTAATGTAACAACCACTACGGTTGCTCTTGCAATGTCTGATGGTTCTATTTCACAAGCAAGAAATGCTGTTTTAAATTTTGCAGGAACTTTAGGTGGAGATACTAATATCACTATTCCTGATAGTATTGAAAAGGTTTATATCATAAAAGATGCAACCACACATAGTGGAAACGATTTAACTTTCAAAACAGTATCTGGAACAGGTATTGCATTGGAAGAAGGTAAAACTCATTTTGCTTATTCAGACGGTACTAATGTAAATCAATTAACTTTAGATACTTTACCAGGTACAATCGCAACTGCACAATTAGAAGATAATTCAATAACTACTGCCAAAATTTCAGATGCACAAATTACTACAGCAAAAATTTCAGCTAATCAAATTACTGAAAGTTTGATTTCAGATAATCAAATTACTACTAACAAAATTAATAATGACGCTGTTACTGCAGCTAAACTATCTAGAAAATTTACA
>Ga0209653_1003047_pt1 | contig 11708 bp, 8 predicted proteins | sample SaaInl6LU_22_DNA_FD_184644 | JGI IMG/M metagenome (GOLD analysis project Ga0209653, IMG submission 184644) | Marine microbial communities from expanding oxygen minimum zones in the Saanich Inlet - ESP_116LU_22_DNA (SPAdes) (version 2) | ecosystem: Environmental > Aquatic > Marine > Intertidal... | reverse complement strand
ACTTTAATATTTCTGAACGATACTCTTTTTCAACAGGAATAGAGTCTGTTACTCTAGGAGGTTCGTCTACATATGAAGCAGGAATTTTAAATCTTGATGAAACTTACAAGGCCAAATACGTTGAAATTCCGCTAACCTTAAAGTTAAAAACAAATCAAATTGGATACATCACCTACTATGGTCAATTTGGATTAGGATTAGGTATTAATTATGAAGCCAGCGGAGAAACCACCACAGGAGGAGTAACACTTGAAGATAAAAATAGATCAAATGAGATTGCTTTATTCAGAGGTGCAATTATAATTGGAGCAGGCTTGGAATATAACATTTCAGGAAGCACTTCTTTTTTAGTTGGACTAACGTTTAATAACGGCCTAACTAATATTTATAGTAAAGACGCAATGGATGATTTTGAAAAATTGAATACAGATGCTGGAAATCCAAGCCCCGACGAACTTAAGTCGATCTCAAACTATTTAGCACTTAATATTGGTTTGATTTTTTAAACTATAACGTTTATCAGTTCACTATCTGATTCCATTTCATGAAAATAGCATTAGCGCAACTTAATTACCATATTGGAAATTTTAAATCCAATATGGAGCTTATTTTAAAGGAAGTCAATTCAGCAAAAACGGCAGGTGCAGACCTAATTATTTTTGCTGAACTAGCTATTTGTGGTTATCCACCAAAAGACTTCCTAGAGTTTGAATCATTTATTTCCGATTGTGAGAATGCTATCTTTGAAATTGCAGAGGCATGCCATGGAATAGCAGCAATTATTGGAGCTCCCAGTAAAAGTGAATTGAAACGAGGCAAAAGATTACATAACTCTGCTTACTTTTTAGCTAACGGTGTGGTACAGTCAGTTCATCATAAAACATTGTTGCCTACCTATGATGTATTTGATGAAAACAGGTACTTTGAATCGGCAAAAGAGCACGATTTAATTGAATATAAGGGTAAGACGATAGCGATTACTATCTGCGAAGACTTATGGAATATTGAAGGTGACATGAAATACAGCACATCACCTACTGAACTTCTAGATTTAAAACGAGCTGATTTTATGGTAAATATTGCTGCTTCGCCTTTTTCATATCAGCAGCAAAAAGAAAGACAAAAAGTGCTTTCTTGGAATGCAAAAAAATATCAACTACCCATTTTTTATGTCAATCATATTGGAGCTCAAACTGAATTAATTTTTGATGGTGGCTCTTGCGTGGTAAATAAACTAGGCGAACTATGCGCTGAACTAGCCTACTTCGAATCTGAAACAGTTGTTTTCGATATTGAAAACTTACCTAGCGCTCATCAGCTCCAAGAGAAATTGAAAATAGAAAAGATGTATCATGCACTAGTTTTAGGCGTACGTGATTATTTTGTGAAATCAAAGTTCTCAAAAGCCATTATAGGCTTAAGCGGTGGAATAGACTCAGCACTTACACTAGCGATCGCTGTAGAAGCACTCGGAAAAGAAAATGTTAAGAGTGTTTTATTGCCGTCTAAGTATTCTTCTGATCACTCGATAAACGATTCCATTGAATTATGTAAAAACTTGGACAGTCCCTATGAAACAATTTCAATAGAAGAAGTTGTGAAGAGTTTTAACTTAAGTCTATCTAACTCATTCCAAGGATTGAATGAAGATGTGACTGAAGAAAACATCCAAGCCAGAGCTCGAGGAGTTATTTTAATGGCCATGTCTAATAAGTTTGGAAATATCTTGCTCAACACCTCAAACAAAAGTGAAATGGCGGTAGGCTATGGCACACTTTACGGTGATATGTGTGGTGGATTATCAGTAATCGGAGATGTATATAAAACAGAGGTTTTTGAAATGTGCCGATTTATTAATCGGAATAAAGAAATTATCCCGGAGAGCATCATAACTAAACCACCTTCAGCAGAATTACGCCCTGACCAAAAGGATTCTGACTCTCTTCCTGATTATGAAGTATTAGATGCTATATTATTTCAGTATATTGAGTGCTCTAAAAGTGGAAATGAGATTATCAACCAAGGTTTCGAAGAAGATACGGTTAAAAGATCCATACAACTAGTGAACCGCAATGAATATAAACGCTACCAAGCTGCTCCAATTCTAAGAGTATCGCCAAGGGCTTTTGGAATGGGAAGGCTAATGCCACTTGTAGGAGAATACACCTTTAACAACTAAACCTTAATTAAGCAACAGTCCAAGTATTTTTACCGCTTAATAAAGCATCTAAATCACCGCTTCCTTTTTTCTCCACCGCTAAGTCTAGTTGGTCCTTTAATGCTTCCTCATATCTAAAGCGATCAGCTGCATAAAACACTCCAAAAGGCCTTGGTAAATGTCCTTCTAATGAAGGGTTATCAAAGAAGGTAGTTAACAATTGTGCTTTATAGCGATCAGATGAGTCATGCACCCATAAATCTTCTAATGAGTACGAGTCATTAGTTAAATCCACTACCTTCGGATAGCCGTCATTTAGTATAATACCTTTATTATTCTCAGCTCCAAAAACGAGTGGCTGTCCTTCTTCTAAAAACAAAGCCTCTTCTATCTTACTGCCCTTGTCAGTATAAATCTCGAATGCACCGTCGTTAAATACGTTACAATTTTGATAAATTTCTAATAAAGAAGTTCCAACATGGTCATTCGCTCTGGTCAATACATCGCGCAAGTGCTTTACATCTCTATCCATAGCTCTTGCAATAAAAGTAGAATCTGCACCTAAGCATAGAGCCAACGGATTAAATGGATGGTCTAATGATCCCATTGGGGTTGATTTTGTTACTTTACCTTCGGGTGAGGTTGGCGAGTATTGCCCCTTGGTTAAACCATATATCTCATTATTAAATAATAAGATATTCATATTAAAATTACGTCTTATCGTATGAATTAAATGGTTTCCACCAATGGATAACGAATCACCATCGCCGGTGATTACCCAAACACTTAATTCAGGACGCGCTATTTTCAATCCACTAGCCACTGCTGTAGCTCTTCCATGAATTGAATGCATCCCATAGGTATTCATATAATATGGAAAACGAGAAGAACAACCAATGCCTGAGATAAAAACAATGTCTTCCTTCTTAACACCTGTGTCTGGCAAAATAGATTGAACCTGCTTTAGAATAGAATAATCCCCGCAACCTGGGCACCATCTTACTTCTTGATCGGTTACAAAATCTTTGGCTGTTAACTGTATATCTAATGTATCTGTTGACATAACTATGCTTCTTTTACTAATTCTACTGCTTCTTCAATTGCAGTTACAATTTCACCTGTTGAGAACGGTATACCTTTTATTTTATTGATTCCTTTCGCATCAATTAGAAATTTATCTCTGATAATCTTCACCAACTGACCATTATTCATCTCAGGAATGATAACTGTTTTAAAGCGTTTCAAAAGGTCTCCTAAGTTTTTAGGAAAAGGTTCGATATACCTAACCTGAGCGTGACTTACGGAAATTCCATTTTCGATGCACTCTTTCACAGCTGTTTTAATCACCCCGTAAGTAGATCCCCATCCTAAAACAAGCACGTCACCATTATCTGAGCCATTATCTATTTCCTGCAAAGGAATACTATCGGCTATTTTAGCCACTTTAGCAGCCCTTACTTTCACCATTCGCTGATGATTTTCAGGATCATAAGAAATATTTCCGGTATCCCACTCTTTTTCAATCCCACCTATTCGGTGCTCTAACCCTTTTGTACCTGGAAGTGCCCAATCTCTTACTAATCGCTCATCACGCTTATATGGCAAAAAGGTAGGGTCATCTTCTTTTCGTTCTTTTGCTTGCTTTACTTTTATAGTTGGCAACGAATCTGTCGATGGGAATTTCCATGGTTCAGAACCATTCGCCATATAGCCATCAGACAAAAAGAATACAGGAGTCATGTGCTCCACTGCTATTCTACACGCCTCAAAAACCGCATCAAAACAATCAGAAGGAGAATTTGCCGAAATAATAGGCATAGGCGCTTCTCCGTTTCTACCATACATTGCTTGCATTAAATCTGCCTGCTCTGTTTTGGTTGGCATTCCAGTAGATGGTCCCCCTCGCTGAACATTTATAACCACCAATGGAATTTCCAGCATAATGGCTAATCCAATTGCTTCACCTTTTAGAGCAATACCAGGTCCCGAAGATGCAGTAACTGCTAACTCTCCGCCAAATGAAGAACCGATAGCCGAACAAACAGCTGCTATTTCATCTTCGGCTTGAAAGGTTTTTACACCGAAGTTTTTATATTTTGATAACTCATGCAAAATGTCAGAAGCAGGCGTAATCGGATAAGATCCGTAAAACAAATTCAATCCTGACTTCTTAGATGCAGCAACTAAACCCAATGCTGCTGCTTGGTTTCCCATGATATTTCTATACGTGCCTTTTGGTAACTGAGCAGCCTTTACATTATATCTCGAAGTAAATGTTTCACTCGTATCGCCAAAATTATATCCTGCACGAAGTACCTTTATGTTGGCCTCGATTAAGGTTGGCGCTTTCGCAAATTTTTCTTTGATGTATTGTTCAGTTGGAGCTATATCTCGGCTGTACATATAATAAAGGAAACCCAAAACGAACATATTTCTCGATCGGTCTACCTCTTTTTTACCCATACCCATATCCACTAAAGCGGCTTGAGTCATTTTGGTAATATCGATTTGTATAGTTCTGTAATCTTCCAGACTTTTGTCCTCAAGCGGACTAGAATCATAGCCTGCTAGTTTTAAGTTTTTAGCATTAAACCCATCTGTATTAACAATAATAGTTCCGTGCTTTTTTAATCGCGATAAGTTTACTTTAAAAGCAGCTGCATTCATGGCAACTAAAACATCACAAATGTCTCCCGGAGTAAAAACCTCTACACTTCCAAATTGCAACTGAAAACCTGAAACACCTGCCAAAGTTCCTTGTGGAGCCCGAATTTCAGCAGGATAATTTGGAAACGTACTTACATCGTTACCAAACAATGCAGATGTGTTTGTAAATTGGGTACCTGTTAACTGTATTCCATCTCCGGAATCTCCTGCAAAAACGATGGTTACCTCTCGTTTTTCTTCAACAACTTTAGCCATAAAACTCGATCAAAATTACCCTTCAAAGTTAATTAGAATAATTATAAATTGGACTTTGAAAAGTACAATCTACATACATTAAAAAAAAAGTATCTATATTTATTAAAAATATTAACATACACTATGAAGAAAACATTACTATTTCCCCTCTTAACATCTATTCCGATGTTAATGTTTGCGGGAGGGTTTCAAGTAAACCTACAAGGAAACAAACAGACAGGCATGGGCCATTTAGGAACAGGTTTAACTCTTGGTGCATCAAACGTTTATTTCAACCCTGGATCTATGGGATTTTTAAACAAAAAATTCAGCAGTGAAATCGGTGGATCTTTTATTACATCTGAAGTTGCCTTTCAAGACCAAAGCACAGGAATTACAGAGAGAACTAACAACCCATTAGGTACCCCTTTCTATGCTTATGCCAGTTACAAAGTAACCGACAAATTATCAGCCGGATTTGGCATTTACACACCATTTGGATCAACAGTAGATTGGGGTAAAGAATGGAGTGGAAAAAATTTAGTCCAGGATATCAGCTTAAGAGCAATTTTCATTCAACCAACGTTATCCTACAAGATCACTGATAAGATTGGATTTGGTGCAGGATTAAACATTGTTTCAGGTTCAGTAGAATTAAATAGAGCTGTACCAACGGAGCCCTTTGATAATAGTTCAGTAAATCTTCAAGGTTCTACCATGGCATTTGGCTTCAATGCAGGTCTTTACATTCAAGCAACTGAAAAATTGAGCTTAGGATTAACTTACCGTTCTCAAGTAGATGTTGAATTGAAAGAAGGAGACGCAACTTTTGATGTAAATTCATCTTTAGCCAACACTCTACCAAATACCACTTTTGATGCAACCTTGCCGCTTCCCTCTACTCTTACATTTGGTATTGGTTTTCAAATTAATGAGAAGTGGTTACTTTCTATTGAGCAGAGCTTTGTTCAGTGGAGCGCTTATGAGACCTTAGATTTTGACTTTGCAAACGAAACAACACCTGATTCTAAAAATGCGCGTAATTATGAAGACGCAATTATTATTAGAGTAGGCGCGCAATTCACAGCAAGCGAAAAATTAGATTTACGTGCAGGGTTTTATTATGATGAATCACCTGTTCAAGATGAATATTTTTCTCCTGAAACACCAAACTCAGACAACTTTGGTATGACTTTAGGTGCTAGCTTTAATCCAACAGAACGATTTGGAATAGATGCATCTATGCTTTACATCATCGGTAAAGAAAGAACTTCATCTTACTCTCCTGATGCTTTCGGAGGTAAATACGCCTCTCGATCGTTCATTCCGGGAATTGGTATCAACTATAACTTTTAAGACTTAGAAATTATGAAAAAAAGAAATTTATTATACCTCCTTCCGCTTGTATTTGCAGTAGGTTGTGAGCCAGAATTTGATGAAATTAATTTTAATAATGGGACAGCTGATTTTACTCGAACTGTTGCATTAGGAAACTCGCTTACTGCGGGTTATCAAGGAAATGCATTAAGTAGAGTAGGACAAGAAAACTCTATCCCTGAAATATTAGCCAAACAATTCGCTTTAGTTGGAGGTGGAGAATTTAGCACTCCACTTCTTTCAGGTGAAGCAGGAACTAAAGGAGCCGGGGTAGATCCTAATCTATTTTCACAAGGAATATTGCTCCCATCCCTAGGTTTTGTAAGCAATACAGATTGTATTGGAACAACTAGTTCAGGTCCGGGATTGAGTTCTGCTCCATATTCTTTTAATTTAGCTGGAGCAATAGACCCTACAGGACAAGTTGATGCATCAGGTTTTTATAATATTGACAAAACACAAGGAAAGTATTACAATAATGTAGGTGTTTCAGGTGCACGTTTGATACATCTAAACTTTCCTAGCTATGCGTCAGCAAATCCATATTTTGGCCGTTTTGCTCTAGGGGCAAATCAAACTATGTTGAGTTATGCAATGAACGTAAATGCAACATTTTTTACCCTATTTATCGGAAATAATGATGTATTAGGCTATGCAACTAGTGGAGGAGACGAAGGCGGGGATGCAATTACGGATGCTGCAACATTTGCCGCATTATATGCTCAAACAGTTGACTCTTTAACAAAGAATGGAGCAAAAGGAGCTGTTTCCAATATTCCTTCGATCACTTCTATTCCTTACTTTAACACTGTTCCCGCTAATGCTATACCTCTTAGCGGACCAAATACTGCATTATTAAATGCTGCATATGCTAATTATAATGCACTAATAGAGGGCTATCGAGCGGCTACTGTTATAACTGATGAAGAAGCTGCTTTAAGAACTATTTCATTTGCGGATGGAGCTAACTACATGCTTACATCAGATCCGAATTTAAGTGCCTTAACTAATCCTACAAATGGACAACCTGTACCTAAATTAAGACAACTAAAAGCAGGGGAGCTAGTTACATTAACACTACCACAAGATTCTTTAAAGTGCGCAGGTTGGGGAACTCAGAAACCTGTACCAGGCCAATTCGTTCTTCTTAAGCATGAAATTGAAAACATAGACAACGCAGTAAACAGTTATAATTCTTCAATTAAAAGTATAGCTGATGCAAAAGGACTTGCTTTTGTAGATGCAAACTCTAAACTTAAAGAGGTGCAAAGTGGATTAAAGTTTAATGGAACTACTTTTACAACTGAATATGTTAGAGGTGGATCTTTTTCATTAGATGGTGTTCATCCAACCACAAGAGGTTATGCAATTATTGCTAATACCTTCATAGAGGCGATAAATAAAGCGTACAATGCAAACGTACCTCAAGTGAATGTAAACAACTATCCTACTCTATTTTAAATATAGCAGCGATATAAAAAGTAAAAGCCGTTTTAAGATATCTTAAAACGGCTTTTTTATTCCTCTATTTTTTTAAAATTATTCTATGAGCCACAAATGAACCATGAAGGATTAAAACAATTCATATCAGAATGCATTCCTTCATAATGCAATTATCAAATTATTACATTAACCCATTGTGCTATATTGGTACATAAAAATATTGCCCCATCAAACAATTGTTACATTAAACAATTAATATATTGTTACATTGTAAAATTGCACAGCAATTTTACCTCCCTTTCATCACCTTAGGGACTTTCATGTAATCACTATCTGCATCAGGAGCATTTTTAAGCGCTTCGGCCTGAGTATTTACCTGCTCCACTTTATCTAAACGAACAGTGGGTTGTTCATCTAACATATAAACTAAAGGCTCTACACCTTCTGTATCGACCTCTTTCAACTTTTCTACAAAATCTAGCATCCGGTTCATATCCTCTAGTATAGCTTCTTGCTCAGAAGAATCAAACTTCAATTTTGAAAGTTCTGCAATTCGCTCTACGGTTGATTTATCTATAGCCATAATAAAGTATTATAATTTTGATTCGATTACTTCTCGAGTTTTGTTGGCCAAAAGTACACAATCTTCTAATTTCATATCATTAGTAGAAATTGCTTTATGTATAATTACACCTGCCTTTCCAGGTTTACTATGATCCATAAATTGATTTGGTTTGGCAGAAACAATGGTGTAATTATTTGTAAAAGTTACCGGTAAAATGGGCACTTTCTCTTGAATTGCTAATTTAAATGCTCCATTTTTAAACGGTCGCAATTGCGGTGCGCGGATGGAAATAGTACCCTCAGGAAAAATGACCACATTACAGCCTTTTTTTAAACGCTCCGCGCACTGCTGTAACGCCAAAGAACTAGCCTTAGGGTTATTGCGATCTACCAATAAATTAAACTGCTTAAAATAAATATTGAATAAAGGTATAGAACCTAATTCCTTTTTTCCTAAAAACACAAAAAACTGATTACAAGTTGCATAAATCAACAAGATATCTAAATAAGAAGTATGATTAGGGCAAATAATATAGGGTGTAGGTGGCAATGAATCCGGCTCTTCTAACCAATACCTAATTCCTGCGAACAATAAAATAGCTTTAGCTTGAAACCTGACCAAATGAAATCCCCTTTGGTAATACTTCTGATTTTGAAGTAAGAAAAACAAAATAGGGTAAAGCAATAATATAGAAATGAGAATCACTATAAAAAAGTAGCATTTCCAAATGACAGATAATAATGCAGAAGCGATTTTCATAGATGCAAAAGTAGGAACAAATTGGTATTTTTGAACCATGGCTAGAATACTAACAGGAATACAAAGTTCAGGAAAAACAGGCGAAATTCATTTAGGAAACATATTAGGAGCAATAGAGCCAGGTATAGAATTGGCTAAAGACCCAAAAAATGAAGCCTACTTTTTTATTGCAGACTTACACTCATTAACTACCGTAAAAGACGCAAAAATTAGAAAGATGAATGTTCGCGCTGTAGCAGCAGCATGGATTGCTTTTGGATTTGATACCAATAAAAATGTTTTTTACCGGCAATCCGACATCCCTGAAGTTTGTGAATTAACTTGGTATTTGAGTTGTTTTACACCTTATCCGATGCTAGCAAATGCTCACTCATTCAAAGACAAATCGGAGCAGTTAGCTGACGTAAATGCCGGATTATTTACTTACCCTGTTTTAATGGCAGCAGATATATTACTCTACGATGCTAATCTAGTGCCTGTAGGAAAAGATCAGCGTCAGCATCTAGAAATGACAAGAGATATAGCGGGTAGTTTTAATCATCAAATTGGTGAATTATTAGTTATTCCGGAAGCACAGATAAGTGAACGGGTAATGACGATACCAGGAACTGATGGACGTAAAATGAGTAAATCGTATGACAATTTCATTAATATATTCTTGCCAGACAAAAAGTTACGTAAGGTTATTATGAGTATTGAAACAGATAGTACTCCTCTAGAAGAGCCTAAAGACCCGAGCACTTGTAATGTTTTCGCTTTGTATGAATTATTAGCCTCTGCAGAGCAAATAGAAGAAATGAGAAATAATTATGCAGGCCATAATTATGGCTTTGGACATGCAAAACAAGCGCTTTTTGAATTGATAGTATCTAAATACGAAATGCAAAGAAAAAAATACTGGGAACTGATGGAAAACCCTGACGAGATAGACAGATTATTGGTTGAAGGTGCAACAAAAGCTAGAAAAACTGCTCATTCTGTGCTAAACAGGATCAAATCAAACTTGGGATATTAACTATAATAGCGCAATTGCATTAAAGCAAGTAATATGCATGCTTAACAAATAGTAAATTTATTGCTGATTTTTATTAAATTTGGTGGATACACTAACTTAAATTATACAACATGAAAAAAATTATTACTGCTTTAGCCATAATGGCAACAGCTTCTGTGGGTTATTCACAATATTACACGCAAAGTTACATTGCTGTTGGTACAAACCCAGGTGGTTTAAACACCGATGTTGAACAAACGGCGGGAGTACTAGGACCTCAAGGATGGACAACAGTTCTGCCAACACAATCAACACCAACTTGGTCAGCTTCACAAGCTATTCCATTTGCATTTAACTTTAATAATTCTGCGGAAACAAATTACAAGGTTTCATCTACAGGTATCTTAACATTTGACGTAGCGTCAACAGTGGCTGCTCCTAGTCAATCAAATGCAGCATTGCCTTCAGCATTAATTCCAGACAAGTCAGTAACTGTTTGGGGAATGGAAGGAAATGGAGGAAATGATGCCATTCTTTCTAAAACATTTGGAACAGCACCATATCGTCAACATTGGGTAATGTTCTCTTCTTTTTCTGCTACAGGCGGAACAGGTTGGGTGTATTGGAGTATTGTTTTAGAAGAAACTACTAATAGAATATTTGTGGTTGACATGCGTAATTATAACACTCCACTTACCTTAACTGTAGGAGTACAAGTAAATGGTACAACTGCTACATCAGTTGCAGGTTCTCCTAACTTAGCAGCTGTAAACTTAAACGGTGGATCAGCAGATGGGCCGGATGATAACACCTACTATGAGTTTGGTTTTGGAACCCAACCAACAGTTGATGCAGAATTCATGAGTGTTAACTTGCCGGCAATATTGGCTAATGCATCTTCAACAACTATTTCAGGAGAAGTAATCAATGCAGGTTCTTCGTCATTAACAGCATTTGATGTTAAATATACAGTAAATGGAGGAGCAGTAATTTCTGAGTCATTTACAGGCCAGTCTATTACAGCTGGTTCTAAAGGAACTTTTAGCTTAACAAATCCATTTATCGGAACACCGGGGAATAAGAACTTTGTTTTCTGGATTGAATCTACAGGAGATGCTAGAGCATTCAATGATACTATCAGTACTTCAGCTACAGTCAATGCAGGTGGCTCAGGAACTAAACGAGTATTAGTTGAAGAGTTTACAACTGCACCTTGCCAATTCTGTCCAGATGGAGAGGTAGTAATAAACCAGATTAGAACTACTATTCCTGAAGCTATTACCGTTGGAATTCACGCAGGATTTGGTACGGATGCTATGACAATTCCTGCACACTCAGCATATGCAGCTGCTTTTACCACAGGTGCTCCAACAGCAGCAATTGATAGAAAAATATTTTCAGGTGAAACTAGAGTAGGTCACAGTAGAGGGGCATGGGTTGCAAATACTTCAACGCAAGCAAACGCTCTTACTCCGTTAAACATTTCTATGTCAGGAAACTTAGTTGCAGCG
>Ga0209653_1003046_pt1 | contig 11712 bp, 14 predicted proteins | sample SaaInl6LU_22_DNA_FD_184644 | JGI IMG/M metagenome (GOLD analysis project Ga0209653, IMG submission 184644) | Marine microbial communities from expanding oxygen minimum zones in the Saanich Inlet - ESP_116LU_22_DNA (SPAdes) (version 2) | ecosystem: Environmental > Aquatic > Marine > Intertidal... | reverse complement strand
AAGTACTAAAAATTTCATGATTTAAAGCCTTTGCCTGTAAAGAATCAAATTCAATTAATTTAGATTGAAATAATGAATGATATCCAAGAACTCCTAGACCTAATGCTCTGTGTTGTTCAGCAAATCTATGTGCTCTCTTCATTCCTGGTAAATTATATGATTTTTTTACAAACTCATCCATTACCGCATTTAAGAATAAAGTATATGTTTCAATCGCATCAGTATCTTTGATTTCATCCCAGTGCAATAAGTTGATTGAACCTAAACAACATACAAATGAATTAAATGAATCTGTTGGTAGTTGAATCTCTGAACATAAATTAGATGCTGTAATATCTAAACCTAATTCTTTATATGGTGAATTATTATTTGTATTATCTTTAAACATAATATATGGAAATCCAAACTCATTTCTTTTTTGAATTACCTTTGCCCAAACTTTACGCTTTTCACTATCACCAGCTTTCATTTCCTCTAGCCACTCATCAGTTACTGTAACGCCAAACTGTAAGTTTTGAATTGGATTACCTTCACTACCAATTTCTAAAAATTCTAAAATATCAGCATGTTCTATTGGCAACCAAGCAGCACAAGCTCCTCTACGAGCTTCAGATTGTTTACATACATCAACTGTAGTATCATACATTCTAGCATAATGAACCGGTCCGTCTGCTGTCCCACCGGTTGAAATCTTAGAACCTCTTGCTCTAATGTTTCCTAAGAATATAGAAGTACCACCGCCATACTTAGACATCATACCAATTTCTCTACTTCCATTTAAGATACTATCTAAAGTATCATCGACATTACTACCATAACAACTAACTGGAAGTCCTTTATCTTTTCCAAAGTTAATCCAGACTGGAGTTGATAAACTATAAAAACCTCTGTTCATATAATCCTCAAACTTCTTTGCAAATCCTTCAACTTTTAAATATTTTTCTGCTGTATTTGCAACATCTTTAATCCTTTGTTCAGGTGTTTCACTAATATAACCCCTAGATAAAAACTTTCGACTGTCTTCGTTAAGCCAGTAATTCTTTTCGTATTCCATTTAATTTTCTTTTTTTATTTATTAAAATAAATCGTCTTCAGTAATTGCCTTAGACTTCTTGTTGTAATCTACTGATTTTTTGTAGAAGAAATCACCCTCCTTTGTTGAAAGAATCTCAACATCAAACCATAATGTCTTTTCAACTTCTATAAAATCTACTTCAAATACTGGTTTCATTCCGATTCTTTGTAATGAATTGTTGAATCTGTTTTTGATAAACTCTTTAATAGTTTCTTTTGATAGAAATTCAAGTTCACCATTTTCAAAAATCCAATCTAATATCTTAACTTCTGCATTATATGCTTTTTTACAAGCTGAATTGATTAATTGTTCAAATTCTTCATCAAACCATTCTGGATTTTCTGCTTTAATAATATTAATTAATTCAGAGCCAAAATTTCCGTGGATTTCTTCTTCTTTACTTGTTGCTTCAACTACATTAGAAATACCTTTGAATAGGTTTTTCTCTTTATTAAATGACATCATAATAAAAAATTGGCTAAAAAGACTTACATGTTCTATAAATAATGAGAATAATAATACCGATTTTGTATACATTTTATCATCTCTACTTCTAGTTCCATCTAAATATTTTTTCAAATATGATATTCTATCTTTAATAGCTGGAATTTCTACTACACTTTGAAATTCTTCTTCTAATCCTAAAACTCTAAGTAATTGTGCGTATGCATCTTTATGTCTTACTTCAGATTCTGCAAATGTCATTCCAACATCTCCAATTTCTGTGATTGGCATTCTTTTATAAAGATCTGCCCAAAATGTTTTAACACTTACTTCTATTTGTGCAATAGCTAACATTGCTCTTTTAATAGCTTCTCGTTCTGAATCAGATACTTTAGTTTTAAAATCGTCAATATCCGTAGTAAAGTTAAATTCAGTATGAATCCAATATGAATGTCTAATAGCGTCTTTATAAGCTAATAGTTGTGGATAGTCGTATGGTAATATATTTACTCTTGGTTTAAAAATATCTTGTTTCATATCTATTAAGTTGTATTTATTTTTAAAATTAAATTTTAGAAATGTTTAATGTTAAGTTAGTTTGAATGCACAATATATATTATCTTTATTATAAATTCTGAGCATTCTGGATCATTATAATAACTTAATCTTTTTCTTTAATCTATCTGCTTTTGTAAAATACTCGTAAGATGTTTTCTTATAATCTTTACGCTGAGCATATAAATCTGATAGTATTTTTTTAAGAATAGATTCTTCGGTATTATATACAACTCCGTTATCACATACAATAACATTTTTATCCTTTCTTCTTTCTTGTATTTTAGCTTCTGGTATCTTTTCAATAAAAGAATCTGGTGAAATGTTAAACTGTCTCATTATCGATGGATATAGAGATGCAAAGTCAAATGCACTTACACCTTGGTGATATCCAGATATAGGTTCTTTTACAAATGCTCCGGCAAATTTACCATCTTTAATACCATCCGGTCTTTTTTCACTTCCAATTCTATAATTTTGTTCTGCTAATTTTCTAGCAATTAATGACTCAGTTACGGCAACTGGAGATGCTGCTTTATTTAATGGCATCTTTGTAATATTGGCTAGTGTTAAAATAACTTCCATAGATTTTAACTTCTGGTCAATATAATAAACTAACACTGAATCGACTACGTTATAATATATGTATTTTGTAAAATCATCACGATATAAATCTTGAAGTGATCCGGTATATTTAATCTTTTTAGTATCTAATACTTGACCTGCTACATAATCTAAGGCATTAGATTCTTTTACTTTTACACTTCGATCATATTTATCATACAACTGCATATAATCTAAAATACCAATATGTAAAGGTCTACCATCTACTTTATCTACCTCATTTGTAATTCCAACATTATTAATATCAATCTGAAGCCTTTTACATCTATTAACAATATATTTCCAGTCATAATTAATAAAGTTCCAACCTGTCATCATTGGAAACTTAGGTAAAAACTTCATTAAAAAAGTATATACCATATCATATTCACTATTGAACTTATGATATTTAAATTCCCAGTCTTGATCAAATTTTTTGAAATACTCATTAGTATCATCTTGGATCTTTTGGATCTTATCTGGTGCCATATCTTCTAATCCTAATACTATCGCTTTACGATCTGGCGTAATAATTGAAAAAGACAGGATTCTTGTTTTAGCTTCCTCTGCCTTTGGAAAACCATCTACAATTTCAGTTTCGATATCGACAAAATAAGTCTTTGGCATATTATAAGCAAAAATATCTTCTTTATCTCTTTCCGGTAATCCATCTAAAAAATAAATTAAAGAAAACTTATTGAATTGTCGAGCAAATCCTTTTTTGATAGATCTACCATCCCAATTTTTATATTGATTACTAACACCACGATCCTTAGGATCGCATATATACCAATTGCTAAATTGATCAATTGCGTATTTTTTAAAAGCTACTTCACCTTCTTTATTATAATATGAAATAATTATATCTTTATCTCTTTGCTCAATATCTAATATCATTAATAGTTATTTTTCTGACGGTTAACATTCTCTTCAGCCTTTGCAAAGTAGTAATTATAAGCTGTTTTTGCATCTAATCCTATTGAAGCAGCATAATTAATAAAGAAGTGTAGAATATCTACCCATTCCATATATAATTCTTTTTTATCTCCTTCGGACATGTCAGAAATCTTTAATGTATTATATTTTGTAAAATCCTTTTTCCAGTATTTCCATACTGCATTTCCACTTCCATCTTTAATACCACCAAGGGCATCAGTCATCTCGTGAATTTCATCAACTACTGCATGTGTATTAACATGCCAAAAATCCATGATCTCTCTAATAGTCATGTCTTCAAATTTAAAACCATAAGTTTGCTCTTGCATCTTCTTTTGGTTTTCCATTATATCTGCTAAGTGTGTGGTTGATTGATCATAGAAGTCTTTTACTTCTAAGTCTTTACATTCATTATCTATATTTGCCATTCTTTTTAATTTGTTTTTATATGAAATATTACTATATTGTTTATAGATCTTTTGGTTTAATTTGTCCCCAATCTCTTTCAGAATCTGTTAATTTTTTAGTTTCTTCTGATTCAGGATATGGTTGTCCTCCAACATTCCAAAACCAAGCTCCTTGGTTACCATGTTTTACCATGAATTCCCATGCTTTAGCATCGTAGTTCATAGCTGAAGGAAACGGAGGGGCGAATTCTGGATCGACATTTGATGAAAATGCTTTAGGATGAGACCATACCTTGGCCCTTCCTAGTTCTCCATTTTTAATATTTCTAGATACTGCAACTGCATTAAATTCTGCATCAGGCCATGCTATTTGTAATGACCTAGATAGAACTCCAGTAGATATTGCTGACCATACTTCTTCAGGATATCCATGTTTCTCTGCAATATCATAAGCAACTTTAACTGCGGCTGCTGTAACCAATTCATGTTTTAAGCCCAATGGAATAAAAGTTGCATTATTTTCTTCTGCCCATTCTTTTGCTATCTTATTTAAGTTCGGCATTGCTGCAATTCTTCTAAATTTAGGAATAGCACCTCTTTCAATACAAATAGCTTGGTGATCTGATATAACTTTACCAGATGGCATAAACAATACTAATTTTTTATTATACTTTGCAGCTAAATAAGCTAATGAAATACCGGCAAATCCAAATCTAGGCTGTACATATACTAATGTATCTGATTGTGTCTTTTGAACTAAAATATCTCCAAATCTACATTTAGAACCAAATCCCATCATATCATCCCTAATAACATTAAAACCATCATGGTTCATAATAATAGGATCTTCTAATGGATCTTTCCAGTCTCCTGCTAAATCTAACCATGCCTGTCTATTTGGCATCATTAGATTTAAATCTTGATTCATTGTACTACTCGTGTGACTATCGTGTGCCATATAATTCTTTTACTTTATTTTTATATTCATGTATTGTTAATCCAGCACTTGCTATTATCTTATCATCACTAGGGTGGTTTGTAAGGCCATTAAATGTTTTTATTAAACCAAGATCTAACATAGCTTTTTGGCGGCCGTACGGATGATCTTTTATAGAAGATGAGTTCCATAATGTATCCATATTGATATGGTTATAATCTGATCCCGGGCGCATATAATTTTCTATCCATCTAATGAAATCACATGCAACATCTTCTGCATTATAAGGTAATGAACCAGTATCTTCATAAATCTGCGCCATTACTGCATCTAAGAATATTTCTGATTTTTTACCCTTGCCAGAAACCGGATCTGCTAAATATCCAATACATTCTACGGCATTTGTACCGTAATAGAACATTGATTCTTTATTAACGTATTCTGGAAACCAGTCTGCGATATCTGCAATAACAGCAGCATATTGAAATTTATAAGCTCTTAATCCATTTGATTTATTCCAATCAAACATCCATTGCCCTAATTCTCTAAAATCTCTTTTTTGTCCAGATTCTAACCAAGCTGCCATATCTCTTGCAAGTCTCGGTGCAAATTCACATAAGAAATAATCTCCACCTCTTTTATATTGGAATTTAGGTGCAGTAAATCCTTCCATACCTATAAATACATCTTCAGCCTGTTCTGTAACTGGTGGTTTTGGAAATGCTGGAAACTGATAACCAACTGAAGTATAAAAAGGAGTATTACGAGACTTTACTAATTCACACATTTGTTCAATTGTATCTGCTTGCCATAAATCAAACATTAATGTATTGTGATATCCCGATGGTTTAGTTGCATAATTAATAGCAGAACCTGTAACTCTATGTAATACAAAAATATACAACCATTCTGCTAAACCGTAAACCTCACGCCTGCCAGTCCAATTTTTAGCAACTTGTTCTCTTTGCCATGTAATTTTACCAGACTTCATATGTTCCCAATATGGATGATCTTCATTCCACCCATAGAATGCATCATTAACTATTTGACTAAATCCTGCAAATTTACGCTCAACTACATCATATAACTCTATTTGTTCTAATAAAGGGTCATTCATATTACTTTCAGCATGTGGAATAATACCTAAATTAGATTTAACCTGCTGATCAGATGCAAGCTTAAAATAATATAAAAACTCATCGTAGTATTTTGTAGTTTGTATTTCCATATTAAAAAAGTGCATTTATTTGCTTTTTATTAGCAATAAGATTACTATTAGGTTCATTTTTTTCAAGATCCCATCTATAGAATTCACGCGCTAAATGAACTGATTTTGGTTTTTCCATAACATCAAATGATAATTCACCTAAGCTATTAGTATAAATATCCGGGTGTTTATAAACATTCCAGTCATTTCTTGAACACATTTTTTCAATTAGTATATTAAACTTACTAACTAATTCAGTTCTTTCAGCCCAAGACCCGATGAATGGAGTTCCTTTATAATATCCAGTTTTTGGTAGCTTACGTGATTCATTTTCTATAGGTAATGCTTGAATAACTTCAATCTTATTTACACCACGATTCTGTAACTTTAATAGTTCAGATTCATAATTATCAACTAATGTATTAATAGTAGCATCAGGATCGCCTTGTCGCATTATATGGTGTCGTATATCTATATTACCTAAGTAAACTGTAAGTTCTTTAATCCATGGATATACATATTCACCAAATCCTCTCTTTGTAGCACCAAAGAGTGTCAAACCATCGTTTCTATTCGCCATAAAACCAGGAGTATACATACTAAAAGAGTGACTATCACCAAAACACAATTTATCAGTTTTAGTAATATGGTCAACTCTTTTAATATTACTACAAATTTCTCTAGCCTCGTCAATTCTAGATTCTAGTGTTTTAAATAAATTTGTACCTGTTTTAAGTCTTTTAGTAATTAATTCACCAATATCTGGCATATCATGGTGCATACTATACATTCTAACACCACAAAATAATCTATTTAATTGTTGATAAAGATCATCATTAGCGCCTCCAAAAATATTAAAAGTACCCTTAAATTCCATACCATGATCTAAGATTACACAATCATAATCTGTCCAATCTTCAGTTGTTGTTGTAATTACACTTACATTTTTATAACCTGTATTTATTAATTGGTTAGCAAGCATAAAAGGCCAAGCACTTTTATGTGAACTTAGCCTATCTGAGAATTTACCTACTAAAATAGCTATTGCAATTTTAATATCTTTATCCTTTTCTAAATCTGTGAAATATATAAAATCATTATTCGTCATATCCGGCATTTGCATCGTTAACACCCATAGGAGATTCAGTATCTTTATACCCGTATTTCTTAATATAATTATCAAGACCTCCGATATATGCAGCTGCATCTAATAGATTATCTTGTTTATAATTATATGAATGTCTACTTAGCTTAAGTGCTACAAGAGCAGCATACATATCAGCTCCTGTTAATTGTTTGCCGGTCATTCCAGAGCATATTAGTGCTGCTCTTCGCATCCCTTCTTCAAAGGGACCATATTGTCTTTCTTTTTCTTCTGATCTATTATTAATAATTTGATCTGCGTGTTTTAGAATGTTGTCAATGTCCATATGTGTATATTTTATATTTATATAGAGATAACATAAATTGTTTATGAATTCTATTTAATAAATACGGAAACTTGCTCTTTTAAGAATTCTTTAAATGATAGGTTTATCCATTCAGGGAATATTTCTCTAACCTTAGTTGAATCTAGTGCATATCGTTTATCATGTCCTAATCTATCCTCAACATATTTAAAGTCTGGAGTTTTACCTAACATTTCAGAAATCATATTAATAATTTCAATATTCTGATAACGCTCACCGGATCCTATATTAAATATATCATTAATTTGATCTGAAATCATTAGTTCATATATAATTTGAACATTATCCTCTACATCAATCCATTCTCTTACCTGTTTACCATCACCATATACTGGAATGGTCAAATCATTAGCGATAGATTTCATAATCTTTGGAATAAACTTCTCTTCATTCTGGTGATCTCCATAGTTATTACAAGTTCTAGTAATAATATAAGGCAATCCAAAAGTTCTATGAGCTGAAAGTACTAATAAATCTGAAGAGGCCTTAGAAGCTGAATAATAAGATGAGCCTACTAAAGGATAACTTTCCGTAGCTTCTGATAAAATACTAACATCTTCCATATCTCCATAAACTTCATCCGTTGAGATATGAATAAATTTCTTAAGGTTTGGATTTTGCCTAGCACATTCTAATAGATTGAAAGTTCCTTCAACATTAGTTTTAATAAAAGGCTTTCCATCTTTAATTGAATTATCTACATGTGATTCTGCTGCAAAATGAACTATATAATCGTAATCTCCTAAATCTTCCGGTGACACCTCACAAATATCTTTTACCATTTGTTTATGATTTACCTTTACATTCATTGGATCAGCTGCATATGTCATACTGTCTAAAACTACAATTTCAGCATCGGGTAATTTTCTACCTAGTAAATTAACAAATGAAGATCCTATAAATCCATATCCTCCTGTAACTATTATTCTCATATTGTTTTTGCAATTAAGTTTTTAAATTTTGTTGTACTCCAACCATGGTCTCTGTTTAAATAATAGATTGGTATATTTAGATTATCACCAGTGAATGGTTTTCCTTTATAATCATCTCCCAAAAATCTAATATCAAATTCTCCCATTTGTAATAGATCTAATAATTGAGCTTCATAAGTATAAATATGAACACCACATACAGATCTTAATTCTAGTAGCATTTCTTTTCTTTCCTCTACTGATAATATTGGTTTTAATTTATTAGGTCTTTCAATAGAAGGATCCGTATGTAGTAAAACTATCAAGCAGTCGCAGTTTGATGCAGCATCTTTAAACATTTTAATATATCCAGGATGCATGACATCAAAATTACCTGCTATTACTCCCTTTTTCATTATTTGTTTACTATATCTGGGTTTTGTAAAATTGTCTGCTTTGTAATCAAGTCTTTGATTTTAGTAGTTGACCATTCATGGCTTCGAGTAGTATAAATAACCTCAATCGGTAAATGATCTCCAGTAAATCTTTTTCCAATATAATCATCACCTAAGATTCTTACATCTGGTTTATAGAATTCCATTAATTTAATTAGATCTTCTTCAGTTTGATAGGTAACTACCTCATCAATATATTTAATAGCCATTAAGGTCTTGTATCTTTCGTATAATGGAATTACTGGTTTGTATTTTGTAAACCTGGTTTCTGATGGATCTCTTTGTAAAAAGACCATAAAATAATCACAGTGTTCTTTTGCTTTTTCAAAAGTATAAATATATCCAGGGTGTAATAAATCAAAATTACCAGCTGTAAATCCGATTGTGCCTTTAGTCGAATGCATTTTTAAATTGTATTAGAAATAATTTGATTTTGTTTTAATTTATATGATAGCCATAATTGCTTAGATAATTCATCAATGTTATTTTCATTAATATCTTCATTAATAGCTGAGATAATTATAAAATTATCTATCATTATCTTAACCGATTCTAAATGCACTTCGTTTTCACATGAATCCATAGTTTTTAAAATTTTATTCAAGGCACTTTTTGACCAAGAGTTATAATTTTTAGGTTTAAATATGAAATTTTGCATTTTTATGTTAAATAAAATTAATTAATAATTATATTAAAAATAGATTAAATGTTTCATTATTACATAATTATCAATTAGAGATTAGAAAATTAAGAGCTAAAGTATCTAGGTTAGAATTAGCTATTGCAAATAACAATTAATTTTATTTAAAAAGAAAAACCCTTATATTTAAATACAAGGGTTTTTAATTCGATGATACTCAAATTATTTTATTCATATATTGCAATTACAATATTTGATTTTTTGTAATCTTTTAAGGTTAAGCCCATAGATAATCCAACTCTTTCAAGTTCCTGTCTACTCATATAACTTGAAGTTCTAACTTCATATCCTTTTCCTTTCTTAGACATCTTTTTAATAGCCTTTGGACTATTTCCAGTTTCCTCTTCGAATCTCATTGGATATTCATATTTGAAATCTGCCATTTCACCATCATATGATTCATTTACAAATTGTTCAAATGTTTTAATACTTTTCATTTTCTTTTTGTATCTCTTTTTAGCATCTCCACTTCCAGCTGGAACATCGCCCGATCCAACTGTACCATTATTTGGTAAAACTACTGGGCCCATACCCGTTAAATTAGCCGGAGTTATGTTTTCGTCTACTGTAATTCCTCTCTTCTTTAAGATCTTTTCAATTTCTTGATAGGCTTTCTTATAATCTGATTTTGGATATTGCATTCCTTTAGTATAATATGCATAACCATCGAGAGCGCCATTATACATTCCTAATAATTCTTCATCTGGCATTCTATCATTAAATACAAAAGGCCCAATAAATGCTTCGTCTACAGTCTCTGGTAAACCAGTATGCTTTGTACTTGCAAAGTCTTTTAATTGCTTAAGTGTCATATTATCTGCTAATTCTTTTATTTCAGCACTAACTTCACTGGACTTTAACTCACCCTTTTTATAAGCGTAAGCTTGTCCCATTAATCTCTGTTGTGCTTTACTTGTACTTGGCATAATTATTTAGCGTCGATTGTTAAGAATAAACCACTTCTGATTTCAACGTTGTTTTGTCCAACTCCTTCATCAAAAGATCCCATAATAGAATTGTTAGTTTGAACTGCACTATTTTGCATTCCTCCAAGTTTTCTTGAGAATTTACCAGCATCTACATCATCTGCAAATCCAATATTAATTACTAAATCGCCTGGAATGTTAACCATTAATTCAGAACCATTAATACTTTCTTCAACCCATGCTTCATCTAAGTTTGCAGTGATATAAACCAATGCCTCTTTATCTTTAACTTGTTTTGCAACTTCATCAATAATAATCTTAGCTCCTTCCTTGTTAGCCCATTTTGACCAAGCGTCATTTATATCTTTTAAAGTTGATGTAGCATCTCCTTCAAATTTAACGCCAGATACCGCGTTTTTAAAAGCTCCAAGAACCTTTCCAGCAATACCTTTAGCTCCATAAGCTCCAGTTAATCTGTATACTTTTTCGTTTACGAATTGTTCGAATAATTTTACGTGTTTCATTTTATTAATTTACTTTTATTTTTGCTAAGTTTCCTTCAATCTCAGTGTATTGTGATTTAAATTTAGAAATTCCAACTAATTTACCTAATGTAGTAGAAATAAATGTTCCTTCCGGTTTTTTCATATATGCATTAAGAACATCCTTTGCATCTTCAAGTTGATCTTCTTCAAAAATACCTAATATCTTTTTATTGGTTGAAGATCCAAATCTTATACCGCCTTCTAATCTAACTTCTTGTCCATTAAAGTCTGCTTTATTTGTAGCCATTACTAAATATTTAGTTTCTCCCTTTTTAGGTGCCATATCAGAATATTCATAAAATTCAGAAGGACTATTAAAATAATAAGAACTCATTGATTCATTAATATCTTGTGTAAAGTTTTCGAACGTTTGTAAATTTTTCATAATTTTCATAATATTTTACCAAGCGTAACCAAATGTTTCAATTTGCTTAATTCTATCAGTAATACTTTTTGCATAGTTTTTAACCTCTCTTGCATAGTAATCTCCACCATACCCTGATTTCTTTTCTTCCTCAGCTTGATTAGTGTAGCTTACGTAT
>Ga0209653_1003038_pt1 | contig 11727 bp, 10 predicted proteins | sample SaaInl6LU_22_DNA_FD_184644 | JGI IMG/M metagenome (GOLD analysis project Ga0209653, IMG submission 184644) | Marine microbial communities from expanding oxygen minimum zones in the Saanich Inlet - ESP_116LU_22_DNA (SPAdes) (version 2) | ecosystem: Environmental > Aquatic > Marine > Intertidal... | reverse complement strand
GGGAACTTTAAATGGATTAACAACTCTTGGCGGAATGCCAGTTGCATTGTTTTTACTAGTAACAAGTATCCAACCTGCTGTAATAAGAGGTTCTTTAGCTGCACTATTTTTTATAACAGATGTATATGCTTTTATTCTAAGTTTTTTTGGTGGAATTGTTGATATGACAACTATTTATCGAACCATTCCATTGATAATAGTTTTACCAATAGGTGTTTTCATTGGAAATAAATTTTTTGTAAAGAGTAAAGAAAAAATTTACAGAAAAGTTGTTTTCTATTTCTTAATAGTTATTTCAATCTTTGGTATTTTGAGAATTTTTAATACTATTTAGATAAAAAAAACCCCAGTAATTTTTATTACTGGGGTTTTTAAATATCTAAACTATTTGAAACTATCTTTGTTTTGAAGTTTCAAATTTTCCATTTTTAATTTCTTTTTCTAAAAATGAACCTTCTGCTTCACCAACGTCAGTAAAAGTTACTCCGGTTGCACCTTCGTAATCTATTTGCTTACCTTGAGCCAATAAATCTAGCCCTTTTTTAAGCTCACCTGGATAAATTTTAGTTCCAGGAGCATTAGCTACACCCATTACATTTTTTGCAATTGACGCTCTGTCGGCAGACTCTCCTGCTTGCATTGCTAACACTATTAAAGCAGCAGCATCGTAAGACTCACCTGTGTATGGTCCAGAAGAATCAATCCCTCCAGCTTTTGCTACATCTGCAAATACACCGGCACCTTTTCCTGTTGATCCTGGTAGTGAACCAAAAGATTTATTCAAGTCGTCTCCAATTGCATCTACAATAGATTGTCCAATCATACCATCTGACATTATAAAAGTATCAAAGGATCCGGCGTCTAAAGATGCTTCTATTACACCCTTACCACCTTGATCAAGATACCCAATAACAGCTAGCGCATCTCCACCTCCTGCCGCAAGTGTTGCTGCTTCAGATGAGTAATCTGCTTTTCCATCTTCGTGAGCAGATACTGAAGTTACAGTTATACCTAGAGCTTTAACTGAAGCTTCATAAACATCAGCTAAACCTTTTCCGTAGTCATTATTTGTGTAAGTAATAGCCACACTATCAATACCTCTATCCTTTGTGATCTCTGCTAAAATTTGCCCACCTCTAGCATCAGATGGTGCCGTTCTAAAAAAGAAACCTTTATCATCTAGAGTTGTTAATCCTGGAGAAGTCGCTGAAGGCGAAATCATTACAACACCGTTTGGTACAGCCACGTTAGTAGCTATCGCACCGGTTACACCTGAACAATCAGCTCCCATAATTGCAGCCACACCTTGAGATATTACTCCTTCAGCTGCTGCCGTTGCCGCTGCTGAGTCAACACAAGTTGAGTCTGCTCTTACAGTTGAAATAGTTGAACCACCTAACAAAGAACCAGAGTCAGAAGCTTCTTTAAAAGCAAGTTCCGCAGATGCAGCCATTGCCGGAGTTAAAGACTCGATAGGACCAGTAAATCCTAGTATAATTCCCATTTTAATTTCTCCACCAGCGCCTGTTTTAGTAACCTTAGATTGCTGAGTAGAAAAATATATTACTATAGCAAGAACCGCTATTCCTACTATAATTAACAAACTTTTATTTTTTGCCATATACCCTCTTTAATTGTTAACAATTTATAAAAAGCCAATTTAATTATGAATATTGTTAATATTCAATCACAAAATCATCTCATTTTTTGCATATAATAGACTGACGCAAGAACAATAGTCCCACCAATTAAAGTTAATAGTGGAGGTATTTCACCAAAAATAAAAAAAGTTTGGATAATTCCAAAAATTGGAAATAAAGAATAAAAAGGCATTACTTGACCAACAGGGTAGAATTTATAAAGATAAAACATGGACATATGAGCCACCAAAGAAACTAAAACAGCACTATGAAGAATTAAAAGCCAAGTTGAAAAATCAATATTTTGAAAATGATAGATGCTGTTACCCTCAAAAATTATTGAAAAAATTAAAAGACTTAGACAGCCTGTTATTCCCATAAAGGTATTAGTCAACTTAACATCAAGGTCCTTTAAATACCTTGAAAAAACTTGAGCGAGAGCATAACAAAGGGCCATTACAGCAGTATAAAATAATGCTAAAATTTCTCCCTTAAGATTAGGGTCATAACCAATTAAAAAGATTCCAACAAAAGCTAAAAAAACTAAACTCCATTTTTTATAGCTTATTTTTTCTCCTAAAAAAAATGAACTTATAAGAATTGCAAAGGGAATACTTAATTGTGCCCCAATAATTATTGGAGATACAATAGTTGCCTCTAGTAGAGCCAAGTTCATAAATAAAAATACTCCTGTTCCCATCGATAATGAAAACCCAAATAAGGGTATAAAATATTTTTTTTCAGGAATTTTAAATTTCCAAAAAGGAATTAGACAAATAAAAACAATTCCCATTCTAATTGATGCCATCAACATTGGTGGTAGAGAGCTATTTAAAATTAATTTACCAACTGGATAAGCACTACCAAAGATTGTCATTATTAATAAAACTAAAAAGTAATGTCTGGTAGTCAAATTTATCTAACTGAAAAAGGATCTAATGAAGGTTCGTCAGATGTATAAAACCATGTAGTTTTAACTCTTGTGTAATCTTTAATGGAATCTATACCTGCTTCTTTTCCATAACCACTATCTTTCATTCCTCCAAAGGGAGCTGAGGGAGAAATTAATCTATAAGTATTTACAAAAGTTATTCCTGCTCTTATTGCTTTAGAAACCCTCATGCCTCGAGAAAGATTACTGGTATAAACACCCGAGGATAATCCATATTGATTATCATTCATTTTATCGATGACTTCTTCTTCAGTAGTAAACTTCATAACTGATAAAACAGGCCCAAATAACTCATTTTCTGCAACAGGTAAATTATGATTGTCACATTCAATAATTGTGGGAGGAAAGTAATATCCTTTATTAGAAAAAGAGTCTCTTTTTCCACCACATTTAATTTTTCCACCTTGGTCAATTGTAGCTTTTATATTTTTTTCAATAGTTTCTAATTGTTTAAAACTACTTAACGGCCCCATTTCAGTTTCTGGATCCATGGGTGTTCCGATTTTAATTTTAGATGCTCGATTAGAAAGTTTGTTTAGAAACTCATCATAAATACCTTCTTGAATATAAAGTCTGGATCCAGCTATACAGCTTTGACCACTTGCACCAAATATTCCAGCAACAATTCCATTAATTGCATTTTCTTGTTCTGCATCATCAAACACTGCTACTGGACTTTTTCCACCTAGTTCTAGACTTACCTCAGATAAATTGTCTGCAGAATTTCTAATAATATGTCTTGCAGTTTCTGGGCCACCTGTGAAAGCAATTTTTTCAACCAAATCATGCGTTGTCAGTGTTTTTCCACATGGATCACCAAAACCAGTAAGAACATTTACTACTCCTTTAGGAAGGCCAGTTTTTTCTATAAGTTTTGCGAATTCAAACATAACTGCTGGAGCGAGTTCTGATGATTTAATCACTACAGTATTGCCCATTGCTAAAGCAGGAGCTAACTTTGTTGCAGTTAAAAACATTTGTGAATTCCAAGGAATGATTGCTGCAATGACACCAATTGGAATTCTAGTTGTTATTGCTTGAATGTTTGGCTTATCAATTGGAAGCACCGTTCCTTCAACTTTATCTGCAAGGCCCGCATAATAATCATAATAGTCAGCAATATAAATTGCTTGTTTTTTAGTTTCTCTAATAATCTTACCAGTATCAATAGTTTCTATTTCACCTAGCATTTCTGCATTATCTCTTAACTGTTGTCCAATCATTCTCAAAAATTTTGCTCTTTCTTTAGGAAGTAATTTTGGCCAATCACCTTCAAATGCTTTTTGCGCTGCATTAACTGCGTTGTTTACATCTTTAGCACTCGCCTCAGGAACAACTGCCCAAGGCTCATTATTCTCTGGGTTTAAAGTTTCAAAAGTTTTTTTACTCTCAGAGTCAATCCACTCTCCATTTATGAACATTTTATATTGTTTTAATTTACTCATATTTCTCTATAAAATTTTTGATAGATAAATTTACCTCATCTGCACATTCAATACCACAAAGATGTTTGCCCTCTTTGATAATTTTTAATTCACTATGCTTAATTACATTGTTTAATTGTTGTGACATCTCAATTGTAGAGCCAATATCATGCTCTCCAGTCATTACTAAAGTTTTGGTTTGGATCTTTTCAAAATCTTCATCATTTTTATGTCTAACAAATAATTCATAAACCTTTAAAAAATTAGTCATATTGTTTCCAGATAAAATTGAACTAATTTTTTCGTATGTATCAGGGTTATTTTTTAAATACTTGTCAGTAAACCATCTTTTCAAAGCTTGTCTTGAGAGTTTTAATTCTTTTTTAGCTTGATTAAATCTTTCATTAACTATTTTTTGTTGTTGCTCAGATCTTTTATATATTGAACCTAGAAGAACTAGTGATCGTAATCGGTCACCATATCTAGTTGCAAAATTTCTAGCTATTAAAGAGCCAATTGAAAAACCAACTAAATGAATTTTTTCAATTTTTAGTTCATTGATTAATTCTATTAGTTGATCTGAAAAATCATCAAAACTTATATTTTGTTTTGTTAAAGATGATTTTCCATGACCAAGAATATCGTATGAAAGATTAGAGTAATCTTTAAAAAAATCTAATTGAGGTTGCCAAATTTCGTAAGTTAAACCAACCCCATGAACAAAAACTATTGGGGTAGATTGTTCTTTCTTATTAAAAACATAAAATGTTCCTGACGCAGTATTTCCAGTTATCATAAAATACTATTTAGGCTCAATACCCATTTCTTTCATATCTTGATATCTATCACCAGTTCTTGCGTGAGCTCTTCCACTTGAAGCTCCCCCTATAGCAATTACAATTTCATCATCGAATGGTGCATCGTGAATCGTGAATTCATGTGTTAAATAATAAGGTCTCAAACCCGAGTCAGTTTTATGCATCATTGGAATGGAAATTTTTGATCCAGCCGGTCCTCTGGTATTTGTGAAACTTAAATAAGATGTTCCACCGACTGCATCTCGAAATTTATTACCAAATCTTAAAGTATGTATAAAAGCTGAAGCATGTTCGATTTCTCCATTTAACCCAACTACACCTGCCTTACCGTATGCTAATATTTTTTCTGGAGATCCTATTTCTTTAATTAGTTCTGGGACTAATAGATCACCTAGTTTAGGTGCCAAGTCTAAAATTGCAGGTCTTAAGTTCTCAACAAAACCTTGTCCGTGCCAAGGATTTTTAAAAACCGCAGCAACAGAAACCAATAAAACAGGTTCTTTAGCTTCTTTTCCACCTTCAATGAAAGTTTTATCTACAAATTTTGTAAATTTTCTTAATTCTACATTCATTTTTTTTCTCTATGTTTGAAACTGTCTCTCCTAAAACTGTATAACGCTTTTGGATCTACATCAACATCAATAACTGATGGTTTATTAGATTTTAAAGCAGCTCTTACAGCTTCATTTATTTCAGAGATTTTTTTAACCTTAAAACCTTTTGCACCATATAACTCTGCTACTTTATCAAATGATGGGCTAGCAATATCTGCACCCAAATATCGTTTTCCAAAAAAATCTTTTTGATAAGCTTTCTCAGCACCCCAACTTTGATTATTCATAACAATAGTTGTTGTATTAATACCATATTCAACTGCAGTACTTAATTCGGAAATAGTCATGCCAAACCCACCATCTCCCATAAGACTTACTACAGTTTTTTTAGGTTTTGCAATTTTAACACCAAGACCACATGCAAATGAAAAACCAACTAACCCAAAGTCCAAAGGTGTAAATAAAGATGGTGGATTATAATATTCTAAAGCATCTGTTGCTTGCAAACAAAGTGTTCCAGCATCAAGTGTAATTGCAGTATTTTTTGGTAAAACTTTTCGTAGTTGTTTAAACAATCCTTTGGGCTGAATAGGAAAGTTTTTTCCAAGATTATCTTTATCTCTATTTATTAAAAAGTCTTTTCTTTCTTTTAAATACGTGTTGGTCCAATTTTTAATATCTAATTTAATTCTTTGTTTTTTAATTTCATTATATATCTGATTTGTAGCCGTAGCTGCATCTGCATTAATTCCAACAATAATTGGAAAATATTTACCAAGCATTTTTTTTTCAATTTCAATCTGAATTATTTTTGCTTTTTTATTTATGTTGTCATACGAATAAAATGTTGAGTTAAATCCTAATCTGGTCCCAATTGCCAAAATAACATCTGCCTCTTTAACAAGTCTTGATGCAACTGGGTTTCCACGAGGCCCCATTTGACCAGCATTTAATTTATGACTAAATGGAATAGCATCACCATGCCCTGCAGCTGTAACAATGGGCACGTTTAATAATTCAGCAAGTTTAATAACTTCTTTATATTTTGTCGTATATTTAATTCCACCACCAGCAATGATGACAAATTGTTTTGCTTGATTAATAATTTTTGCCGCTTTTTTAATATTCTCGTTTTTACTTCTAAGATTGCTTTCATTAGAGAATGAAGGTTTATTTGTATTGATATTATAATCATTTGTAGCTGCTAAAATATTTCTTGGCAAATTAACACACACAGGTCCTCTTCGTGGTTTCATTGCAAGACTAAAAGCATCACTAATCACTTTTGGAATAATTTTAGAATTTTTAACAGTCCACGTTTTTTTGGTAATGGGTGTGAATAAAGATTGTTGATCAAGACCCTGAAACGCATCTTCCATTTTATCTTTTGTTGAATAAGATCCAGCAATAGCAACCACTGGAGAAAAGGCAGCTTTTGCTTGAGCGACACCCGTTACTAAATTTGTTGCCCCTGGACCATTTTGACCAGCTATTATAACCCCAGGTTTATTTGATGCTCGTGCATATCCATCAGCCATATGCGTACCTGTTCTTTCATCTCTTACACCAATAAATTTGATTTTTTTTTCGTGATAAAGAGCGTCAAACATCTCCATCGTAGCTGATCCAATAAGACCGAAAACATGTCCAACTTTTTCTTTTTTTAAAGATACAACGGCAGCTTGGCCACCAGACATTTTTTTACGTGATTTGGTCACGAAACTTTTTTGACTTCAGTATCAATATCATTTTGAAAATGAGGCATAACTTTTTCAGTAAAAAGTTTTACACTTTTCATGCAGTCTTCGTGTTTAACTCCTGGAAAGTTAGACCAAACTTGTAAGTTTTGTAAGTTTAGTTCAGATTTTAATTCATGAATTTTATCAATTACGTATTCAGGAGTTCCAAATAACATATTTCTTTTATGTAAAAATTCATAATTCAGAAGATCTAATTTTCCTTTCGTTTCAGGAAGTTCTTCACCTGGATCCATGTGATTTCCAAGTCCTCGCCAATGACACACCCATCTCATATAATTTACCATATGTTCACCAGCTTTTTCTTTAGCTTCTTCCATAGTATCAGCAACAAACATATCTCTTACCAGTGAAATTCCTTCACCCATTGGAACGTTTCTTTTTTCAGCTTCAGATTTTGCATTTTTGAAAGCTTCAAATTTAATTTTTAAAGCTTTAACTGTTGGTATCCACATAATGATATTTAAACCTTGTTGTGCAGCCCACTCAATAGATCGAATACCATCAACAACTTGATGAATAGGAGGATAAGGTTTTTGATATGGCTGCGGTAAAACACTAATTTTTTTCATTACATTAGTTTTCATGTCCATAAATTCTTCACTAGGTTTACTCATATCATGTTGCCACACATAATCAGGCGACGGATAAGTATAAAATTCTCCTTTATGATCAAAGAATTTTTCTTTCCAAGCTTTTTTTAAAATAGTTAGAGTTTCTTCAAACAGTCTAAAGTTTTTAGCCTGATCTTTCATATCTGCTTCGATATTTAAGTTAACAGCTTCTCTTCCATAAATTCCTCTACCAATACCAACCTCAACTCTTCCTTTTGATAGTTGATCTAAAAGAGCTACGTCTTCAGCCATTTGTATAGGATTATGAAAAGTTATTACATTGCATGCTTGACCAATTCTAATTTGATGAGTTCTTGCAGCAGCATCAGCACCCATCATTAATGGGTTTGTACAAGACTCCATTCCTTCGTGGTTAAAATGATGTTCTGTATACCAAATTGAGTCCCATTTATTTTGATCACAATATTCTGTGATTTCTCGAGTTTCATCTAATAGTTCGTGATAAGGCTTGTGTGTCCAGTTAGTAGTATTACAAAAGTATCCAAATTTCATGCTTCCTCCTTTAAACTTTCTAATTTAAAAAAAGACGATCGATCCCGCTTTCGTATTGGATTTAACGATGAGTTATGTATCGCTTTATTGGGTTAGATTAACACTTTTTTAATCTACTGTATATCTAAAAAAGATTCTTTTTATGTGTCCAAGGTCCTATTTTCATTTTAGGTAAAAACTTTTCTAAATCCGATAGGACATTTTCTGCTAGTTTTCTGTAGGTAGTTAATTTACCCCCATAAATACTAAGTAGAGGTAATTTTTTTATTATATTTAAGTCAAATATATAATCTCTTGTGACTTTGGATGCTTGATTAAAATCCTCTATTAAAGGTCGAATTCCAGAATAAGAATCAACGATATCTTTTGTGCTAATTTGTTTTTCTAAATAATTATTTACTGAACGAATTAAATATTGAATTTCTTTTTTTGAAATTCCTTTGTTTTCAGGTGATTTAACTTCAACTTCAGTAGTGCCAATTAGTGAAAATTTCTTTTTGTAGGGTATTACAAATATTATTCTCTTATCAGTATTTTGAAATGTGAATGCAACATCTTTCTTATATAATTTTTTAGTTATAATATGACTTCCTTTTACTAATCTAATTTTATTTTTAGATTTTATTTTTAGATTTTTTTTTAAAGTTTCATTTATCCATGGACCAGATGCATTAATTAAAATTTTAGATTTTATTCTTTCTCCTTTTTGAAGATGAATGATCCATTCATTACCATCAATTTCAGCTTTTATAACTTTATTATATTCTAAAACTTTAGCTTTATGTTTTTTTGCAGATTTTATATTTAGTTTGGTTAATTTTTTATCATCAATTTGAACATCAAAATATTGAAAACCAGTTTTATATTTTTTTTTAAGAATGTTTGGTAATTTTTTTGAAATATCTAAGGTGTTTGACTTTGGTATTATTGTTTTGCCTCCCAAATTATCATAAAGAAACAGACCCATTTTAATTAACCATGCAGGTCTAATTTTATCAACATAAGGGATGATAAAAGGAATTGGTTTTGAAATTGGCTTTGCAATTTTGTAAATCGTTTCTCTTTCTTTTAGAGACTCTCTTACCAGTTTAAATTCATAATTTTCTAAATATCGAAGACCACCATGAATTAGTTTGGTAGACCATGAAGATGTTGCACCACCTATTTCTCCTTTATCAGCGAGACAAACTGACAAACCTCTGCCCGCAGCATCTCTGGCTAAACCAGCGCCGTTTATACCACCACCTATAATGAATAAATCGAATACTTTTGACATTAAAATTATAGATTGTTTATAAAATGTAATTAGAAATTTTCAATAACTTAAAGTATTTCAACGTTGATACTCTATAAATTTTTTTAACGATTGATTTAAAAATTTTTCATAAATTTGACTTTTAGCTGAAGATTTTTTTGAATTTAGAAAAGATTTATTCATTTTAAAGTCATAAGAAGGTTCAAAGAAAAAAGGAACAGAAAGCCTTTTGCTTTTGTTCCATAAAACTCGATGATTAGTAGCTTTAAATTTACCTCCGGTTAAGAATTCAAGAGCTCTACCAGTATTGACTATTAATGCATTTTTATTGAATGGTACATCATACCATTTTTTGTTATTTCTATTTTGTACTTGAAGACCTCCTTTTTTATCTTGGTATAGAACAGTAAATATTCCGCTATCAACATGTGTCTCACAGCCAAGAGCAACCCCATCTTGTTTTGAAATTTCTACTGGTTTTGACTGATTTGGATAATAATTGAACCTCAAAGTGCTTAATGTTTTTAGTCTTGAAAAAGCTATTGAAGAAATATCAGGGTTTTTTCTGTTGAGTTTGATGATGCTTTTAAACAAAATCTCACTCAAATCATAAACATTATCAAAGTAATTATTTAAGATATTAATAGCATTTTTATTGAAGCATTTATTTAAATTTAGGTATTCAATGTATTGGCTTCTGATTTTTGAAGCATATGATTTGTTAACCCTTAAATCTCCAATATCCAAACCTTCTTTTCCATTCACATTATTTGGAAAGTATCCTCTATAAATATTAGTATTTTTTTTATTCCATTTTTTTGGTGAAAGTTTATTTTTTTTTGACTCTGGTAAATTAAAAAATTTATTTCCAATATCACAGGTTTTTTTTATTTGATTTAAATCTAATCCATGTCCAGTAATTTGAAAAAAACCTACATCAACACATGCTTTTTCAATTTTTCTTATTGTGTTTTTTGAAGCCAAAGTATTAAAATCTGACTTTAATAAAGATGAAATATTAATAGTTGGAATATAGCTTTTCATTATCTGTTTGGTGTATCAGTAACAATCATTTGATCTTTAACTTTTTCTCTAAAATAAATATAAATTCCTGCTCCAATTATTATAGCAACACCTACAAAAGTTCTTGTTGTAGGAATATTATTAAACAAAATAAATCCTGTTAAAATTGACCAAATAATTAAAGAATATTCATAAAGTGAAATAACTGAAGGGGAGGCGATACTATATGCATTAAAGACGAAATAAAATGCAAAAGCCCCAATACATCCCATTGCAACAATATAGGGCCAAGCATAAAAAGGATTTGTAAACCATTCTCGAAAAATAAATTGAAAAGTAGGGTCAGTAAAATTGTTGATTTGTCCCTCTCCTGTAAAAATATAAAATAAAAGACTTATTAAAAGAGCTCCAAAATATAAATGTATCATTTGCGTATATACATTGTCCTTATCTGAAGTGATTTTTGTAATTGTCATTGATATTGCATAACATAAAGCGCAAGCAACAGGAGCAAGCTTCATAAAATCAAAATCGTTAAAATCAGGATTTAAAACTATATATACTCCAATAAAACCAACAAAAATTGCTGACCATCTTCTAATACCAACTTTTTCTTTTAAAAAAATTGTTGCTAATATGGAAACGAAGAAGGGGCTTGAGAAAAATAACGCATTTGCCATTGCAAGCGACATATAAGTTAAAGAAATATAAAAAAAGCTGAATCCAAAAAAGAAACAAATAACTCTTATAATTGTTAAAAACGGATAATGGGTTTTTAAACTAATTTTTTGTTTTGAAAACTTTAAATACGCAACTAACAAAATAAATGCAACGAACGTTCTTCCAAAATATAATTCATATAAAGCCGCATCTTCAGATGTCATGAATTTATAATAAAATTAGAGGCTCGTTCCGCAATCATTAATGTAGGAGCATTAAGATTTCCGCTTGTAATTTCTGGCATAACAGATGCATCTACCACTCTAATATTTTCTAAACCATGCACTTTAAGCTTTTCATCAACAACTGCCATATCATCTACACCCATTTTAAGCGTACAAGATGGGTGATAAGCAGTCTCAGCTTTTGATCTTATGTATTCTTCAAATAATTCGTCAGTTTGAACATGTTCACCTGGTCCTGTTTCTTTTCCTGCAAAAGGTTTTAATGAATTTTG
>Ga0209653_1003031_pt1 | contig 11747 bp, 15 predicted proteins | sample SaaInl6LU_22_DNA_FD_184644 | JGI IMG/M metagenome (GOLD analysis project Ga0209653, IMG submission 184644) | Marine microbial communities from expanding oxygen minimum zones in the Saanich Inlet - ESP_116LU_22_DNA (SPAdes) (version 2) | ecosystem: Environmental > Aquatic > Marine > Intertidal... | reverse complement strand
ATGAATATGTTTTTATATAGAGAAACCTTTTTGCCAAACTTTTTATCAGCTTGTCTTTTAGCTGATTTATATGCTTTAGACTTCTTATTAAAAGATTTAGGCTTTCCTAATTTTTTAGGTCTAGGTTTAGCAAAAATAGGTTTCTTCTTAGCCATTATTTTTTCTTTTTAGCTTTTTTCTTTTTTTTCTTCATTGGTGGACGACCTCTAGTCTTCCCGTAAGTTCCTTTTCCCATTGGCATAATAAACTCCTATTTGTTTGCGTTTCTCATTATATTAGCCAAACTCTCACATCTTTTTGTGGTTTGTTTGTGCCATATACTGTCTATCATTTCTTCACTAGCTTTTAAATAGTTTTGTTGTTTTATTGCTTCCCACATCTTTTTAAATTTCATAACTCGTGGTTTGCCTAATTGAAAACACATTTCAACGATTACACCAAATACAATGTGATTGTGTTCTATACCTCTTAATAATTCTCTAGCTGAATCTAATGCTATTTTAAAATCATTATCAAACACTTCTTCAAGAACTTCTTTAGGATAAGCAACACCCTCAACAAAGTTATCAGAGGGTAATACCAAGTGACCATAACCAATAGTAGCAAAGCCCAAGCTATCGGAATACATAGTGTCCCGAAACCCCTCATGTTGTTTGATTCTTTCTTTAATTTCTTCCATATATTGTTCTTCCAATGTCTAAGAACATTTATAAATTTAATCATAATTATTCCTATTATATCAAAATAAAATAGGAATAGTTATTTTTGTTCTTTTGTTTTGGCTTCTTTAAACTTGCCAATGTAATGCTGAATTAAGATTTCTTTTTGTTCAGCTTGATTTAGATGTGCGTTTTTTTCGTTACTTAAATTAGAAATGATGCCAAATAACTTAACTTGTTCATCTGACATCATATCCTTTTTATATTCTTTACCATCAATAGTAATCATTAATTATCCTATGTATGTATTGCCAGATTGAATAGCTGAATTAACTGCTGTCATGTCTTCATTAGTCCAATAGTCTTTAGCAACCATTATTTCTAAATGTTCAACATTTCTTTTAACGCAATCTTTTTTATCTTCATCAGTTCCATCTGCCATCTGCGTTCCATCAATAATACCATTGATTAAATCTACAGAATGACCCATAGCTTCATAATCTTTTGCTATTTCTTCTGCTGTTCTTACTTCTTCACTCATATTTGTCTCCTATTATTCTGTTGCACAAGCAACTGGTTTGTTTTTATCAAGTTTTTTATATTCATCAATAATTAATTTAGGTTCAACCATGTTGTTTCTAGGGTCGCTATCAATGAATTTTTCTTCATCCCACTTATCGTTCATGTGGAATTGTAAGTTTTTATTATGCGAATAACCAAATTGTATCCACCTTGTAGAACCCCAAATGACTACTCCATGCTTTTCTGTTGATGCTGAAAAATGATTTAAGCAACTATCTATGCTTACAAATCCTAGTGCATCTTTCATTAACTCATGTACTTCTGACCAATGCAAATCACATTTAATTGTATTCATGTATGATGGTTCATTGGGTAAAGTACAATCAATAATCGTTGTATCTTTATATTCTTCTTTTAAATAATTAATAACTTGCTGTGCTAAGAATGGTTGATAGTTTCTGTTTGGATTGATGTTATTATAATTTCCATCATAAGTTAATGGAGATTGACCACCAGAAAATTGAACTAAAATATATTTTTCAATATTATTTTTGTCTAACCACTTCTTAACATTCTCTTGTAAATGACCTGTGTAAAGTTTTGGTTTCATATTCACATCAAATTCTACATCATGCAAATTACAATAACTTTCTATCAAATGTTCTTTACCAAACTGAAAATTAGATTTGTAAGGTTCACTATAATAAATATTTTCAGATGCCATAATTCTTGGATCTTGGATTGGCAAGGATTGTTCAAGAACTAATTTTACATCTGGGTTATTTGCAAAGCAACCAATGTAAGGTGTGTATATTTGTACTTCGGATTTTTGTTTTAGCTTTGATATTAAAGAGGTAAAAGCTGTGCATTTTCCTATGCCACCCTCTACTACATAAGTGTTCATTATTTGTTTTTTAGTTCGTCTATTTCTTTTTTCAACTCTTTTATTGCATTGACTAATACTGGAACTAGTCTTTCATATTTTAGACCATAAGCTGTTTGGTCTTCATTAATACTTGTGAACAACATATCATTTTTACTGTTTCCATAGCCAATTTCATTTTCTAAAGCTAGAACATCTTGAGCCATAAAACCAATATTAACTCTATCTTTTTTATGAGTTCCATCTGGTGTTACATCTAATATGCTTTGATTGTCATCTGTTAAATACCAACTTCTTTTATCCCAAACATAAGTTTTAGGATTTAGTTTTGTTACAAAATCTAAACCATGTGTAAAATCTTTAATATCTGTTTTATCTCTTTTATCAGAAGATGAAATAGTAGTATCTGCACAATATAAATCTGTAATATTATTATCTCCAAGAACAACATTATGACTTCCTGTTGAAATTGCACCTGATGGAGAACCTGCTCTACCAGCTTCTTTACCTAACAAGAGATTATTATTTCCTGTTGTAACATTAAAACCAGCGTTGTGACCTATTCCTGTATTACATTGTCCCTCTGTGGTAGAACCAAGTGCGTCTGTGCCTAATGCTGAATTAAGTCTACCTATCGTATTAGCATCTAAAGAATTTTTTCCAACTGCTGTATTTTGATCTCCTGTTGTATTACATTTTAAAGCTAAAGAACCTAATGCTGTATTATCATTTGCTGTTGTATTGGAAAATAAAGCACTTAAACCTACTGCAACATTATTACCACCTGTTGTGTTTTCATCTAAAGAATTTCTTCCTAATGCTGTGTTGTCATTACCTGTAGTGTTTGCACACATAGAACATAAACCTACTGCCGTATTTCTATTTCCTGATTGATTACAGTGCAAACTTGATACACCAACTGCTGTATTACAATTACCTGTCGTATTCCAAAATAATGAATTATATCCTAATGCAGTATTGTTACAGCCACTTGTGTTTTCAGTTAGAGATGCAGCACCAACAGCAACATTATTACTCCCTGATAAACTACCATCATCTAATGCAGTGTTACCTAATGCAACATTATTACTTCCTGTTGGATAATTACCATCTAGTTTTATTGTGCCACCATCTACACTAACATTACCAGCTACAGTTAATCCATCTGTAGTTATAGTTCCTACATTATTAATGTTTCCTGTGCCTGTAATATCGTTTGAGTTTAGGTCTAGGTTTCCGCCAAGTTGTGGGCTTGTATCTGTTACAACATCTAAAGCTGAATCTATAAAATTAACTGTGTTTGCAGAAGTGTCTATTGTTGCAAATTGAATATCATCTGCACCATCATGTATGTATAAAGTCCAAGTTGATGAAGTTGTGTCTATCCAAAATTGACCAGCATATTGAGTACTTGGTGCTGATGTTCCTGAATTGTTTGTAGCGATTGCTGAAAGAACATTGTTAATATCTGCTCTTGTTGCTGGAAAGCCTTGATTGGCTATGGAATAATCGTGCTGTGCCATGATGTGTTTTTATCCTATTTATTATTAAATTCAATCATTTTATTATTGCTGACTTCCTATGCCAACAGCTTGAAAGTCAAATTGTCTATCTACAGTATTACCACCACTATCAAAAAATTCAACATTAAAAGAACTTCTATCTTTAGAGTTTAGTTGAAAGAAATCTCCTGTATTTAAGTCTTGACCAATAATTGTAATTGTTGGCACTTGATAAAAAGCATTATCAAATGTAACAGATTTTCCAGCAGTATCAGTACCAGATGCAATATTAGAACCATCTTGAACAACTGTAGGTAAAACAAATTTAAGTGATAAATTATTTATTTTTGGTGTTGCTGATGTATCTGTTGTTGTAAGTATAGCTTTAAATTTAACTGCTCTTGCAACATAATCTCCTGATTTAAAGTTTTGAAAACTACCAAAAGTTACATTGTCATCTGATAAAGCTATTTGTAATTGAACATTAGAAGATATTGCTTCATCTGTATTGCCATCAAATAAACCCTCTTTAGAATCAAATAAACCACTTTGTGCATCAAAGTTATCTACATAATCTAAATGATCTACATTAAACTGATTTAGTAAAACTTTGAATCTAAATTTATTACTAAAATCAAAACCTGTATTAAATTCATAACTTCCTGAAGTATTTACACTTCCAAAACCAGCATCAAATAATCCAAGAGCATCATCAAAATTACCAGAAGTATCGTCAAATAAATTTGAAGTATCTAATACAAGTGCGTTATCTACAACTACACAATCTATTTTAGTTCCATCAAAAGTGGGTTCTTCTGTTATTGTTTGAACAGCTTTAAATCCCTCGAATACTTGATCTTCAATAACAACACTATCTGCTGTTGCCGATCTTATACCGAATTTATCTACAGCTTTGATAAAATATTTTCCAGTACCTACAAATGGAGTTACAACAGAAGTTGCTGGTCGTGCAATTCTTGGAACGAGTACAGTTGTATTTGCATAAATAGTTTCTGTAGTATCAGAAGTAAATCTTATCTCATAAAAATCTAAATCTAAGTTTGTAACAGCATCAAAGGTATGATGAAGTTTATCTCCTACAACATCTATTGAATAGTTTTGAACAGTATCAGGTGGGTCAAAGGCAGTTATGACTTCATGTTGTGTTGATGTAAATACAGATTTTACACCCAAGCTATTTATCGTTCTAGCCCGAATATCATATATGACACCCTCTTTAACAGGATATTTTTCTATAATAGTATTAGAACCTCTACGCATTAATCTATAATCAGTTGCAGTTGATTCTTTGTATTGAACTTCAAATTCATCTGCGAATGAATCTGTGTTTGATAAATTAACAATTAATTTAGATACAACTGAACCATCAAATAATTCTATAACTTCATCTGCTACTGAATCAATAGATGGTGCTTGTACTGAATTAGGATTAGGTAAAATAGTATCTGCAATAGTTGGTATAGGATTTTTGTCATTAAATGTATAAAAATTATCTTGATGTTCAAATAACTGAACATTAACAGTTAAGTCTTCGTTTATCTCTAAACCTAAAACTCTAAAAGGTTTATTATTAAAACCACCACTTGGATATGTAATTCCTACAATATCTCCAATTTCTAATTCTAAAAATTCTGATGTTAATGTTAATTGGATTTGTAATTGGTTTCTTGATCTTCTTAAAATAACTTCACATAAAGCCTCTGCACCAAATTGATTAGTTACATTCGGAAACTCAAAATTACCTTCTAATAAAGTTCCGTTATCTTCTGCTAACATTGTTGCGTGTCTAAATTGATCTGCAACAACAGTATCATCTGCTGGGGGGAAAGAAACAGTATCATTCTGCCAGTTCTTTGCTGGATTAACAAATGTACCAATCACACGATTATATTTATTATTTTTTCTTTCGCCTAATACCTTTGCACCACCTACAACATGATCTGCTGTTATTGTTTTAACTGATGTTCCTGTACCCTCAATTTTAAGTTTATAAACACCATTGTTATAAGTAAATAATGATCGCATTGGATTAAGAAGTTTTTTAACATTATCAATTACTTTTTGGTCAGTATCTATTACTGCATTAGTTTCAAATTGATCAAATGCTGTTCCACCTGTGTATGGAGTTATTTGAGTTTCACATTCATTAGCTGAAGTTTTAAAAGATGCAAAGTCAGATTCAAATGCACTATCAGGTAATCCTTTTCCGTATCTAGTATCTCTTAAATAATCTAACAATACTAAAGCAGAGTTTGATGTGTATGCAGTTGTATCAGTTCTAGGGTCATAAACTTTTCTACCTTTTAAAGTTACTCTTACTTGTGGAATAGAACTAAATATATCTTGATTCCACTTAAATCTAAAAGCTAAATAACAGACACCTCTAAGTCTATGATTTGATGTCCAATTAGTAGAGTTAGTTAAGATTGAAGATGCTACTTGATTATCTGTTCCATAAAATGCTTGTATTTGAATATGAGAACTACTTTTAAAAAAGTTTTCATCAGAACTTGCTACTTCTCTAACTGTTCCATCTGTTAATGCACCATTAAAAGTTACTTGTTTATCATCAATATAAATTTCTTCTATTTCTTCAATCTCTCCCTCACAAACTACCCCAGCCATGTATAAATACTGATTATCGTTACCAGAACTTTCTAAAAATACTCTAGTAATTCCTACTTGTCTTCTTCCATAAATAATTGGTATCTGTGCATTGTTTGATGATTTATTAATTAATACACCTTTTTCTTCTTCTGGTGTATCAAAGTCAGGAACATCAGGTGTAGGTATTAACCACCCAATAAAACTTGTTACAACATTTACTATTGATTCTACTACACCACCCATTAGTGAAAACTCCTTTTAAACTTTTGACCAACTCTGTAAATATCACTATCTACTCTTAACCAATTAATAGAATGATTAACTTTAAGTTGTTTTCTAAAATAGTTATAAACCCAACGCATCATTTTAAATGTATTTTTAATAGATACAATTTCTATTAACCATAAGTTATTGCCAGAGTTCCATTCATTAGGTTTAATCTTTCCTGTTTGTTTAAATCTTTTTTCAACTAAATCATGTATGTAAGCCCAATTTACAAAACCAACTAATTCATTGTTGTCATAAAACTTTTTATATTGATTAAGTTTAATTGATGGTTTTAAATAGTTAGTTAATTCTTTACCTTTGTAACGATCAAAATTATTAAATAGATTGATAACATCTTGCATTATGATCTACCCCATTTAATATCTTGTACTGTTTGTGATGCAAATTCAAATCCTAAGTCATTTGCAAAGTGTAATTGTTGTGAGTTTGTGTTTGTTTTTCTACCCTCTATTTTACTAAAATCTGACCAATGAGATGCAACAACTATATTAGCATTAGATTGATTAATACTTTCATCAATACTAAAAGATTCTATTCTGCCTTTAAATAAAAGAAATGGGTCAGCAATAACTTGTTCGTTACTATCTAAAAAACCTTTATAAACTTCTGCCTCTTTCTCCATATAAGAATTACTTAAAAATAAAGATATGATTGTTTGATCTGCACCAGAAAATGAAAGTGTAATATTGCTAACTTCTACTTCTGAAGATTCTTTAACACTTGATAATTTAGTAAATAATGATGAAGCTGTGTAAGTATTTCCATCATAAGTAACATCTTTATAATGGTCGGTAAATCTATATCCTGTATCTACATTGATATAAACGAGATTAATAGGCTGTAAGCTATCTGTTTCAAGTTCATTTTTTACTGCTGTTGTTAGAGTTCTCGTCATATTCTTCGTAATTACTTTGGGTTATGTTTTCAGTACCTTTTACCATAGTAAATTCAAATTTGCTATTAGGTTTCTTATATTCCTTTAGATCGTTAATTGCTGTATCTATTTCATCTTCATTTACTATAGCTTCGGCTATAAAATCGGCAGTTATTTTGTGAACTATTTTATACTTTTTCATTATAAGTTTTCTATTAAGTCTATCTGATACCTATAAAGATCATTAGTTACAATTTTATATTCTTGAATATCGTTTTTAAGTCTTACAGTAAAATCAACATTATCATAAACCAATGCAACATCATTTGCTAGATCTGATCTTAATGGTGGTTCAAATGTAAGTGTACCAGAGCCAGTTCCATCTGCATCTAAATCTTCAACACACATATAAACTTTATCTTGTCCACTAAATCTAAAGTAATCTCCAGCTTTAAGTATTCCATTTGTGCTTAAAGTCATACCATCTATTGTGCAAGTAGTAGCACCAGCAGATACTGAAGCATTGGTAGATATAACTGTACTAGCAACACCTTGTGCATTAGAAACAACAGGTGGAATAATTGTAAATGTATTTAATCTTGATCTTTGTTTCATTAAAAATGCTTTTATAGGTGCAAAGTTTGCTCTAGTCATTGGTGCGTAATCTAGGTTAATTGTAAATTTTTGTCCATCTATTTGTCTTGTTTGTACTCTACCAGATGTTGTAACTGAAACTATTGTTTTTTGTTCAGAGCCTATTTCAGCATCACTAGCAACAGGAGATGTAGGAAATTGTCCAGCCATATTATACTAATGCCTCTTTACCTTTTTCATTTAAAGCTATATTTACTGCATTAACGATTGTTGATCTATTGTCAATTAATAATTCTTTAACACCTCTTACATCAGTTGCACTAACATTTATATTAATTGTGTTAGCACCATTCATTCCTGTTCCTCTTGCAGATTGTTCTATTTGTCCTGTAGAGTTAGGACGGAAAAGTTCAGGCCCGTTTTCTCCAACAAGAATTGGTTGATCTTTTGATACTGCACCACCTTTTTCAAAACCTTTAACAGAAGATAAAACATTTGATAATGCAACAGTTGATATTAAAGCGGCTTGTGCTGGAACAGCATTTGTTCCAAATGAAGCAAGTGAAGCTAAAGCGGCTGGTGTTGCATAAGCGGCAGACAAAGCGGCGGCACTAGCCGCACCTGATGCTACTGATGATGCTTGTAATTTTTTACCGATTGTTGCGTTTATTATCATATTAATTCCAACTTGAACTAAAGATGATATTAATTGTGCTAGTATATTTCTTGCAATATTTCCAAATGTATCTTTAAAAGATTTTCCAAATACTATTGTTTGTGCTACAGCATCTCCTATACCTTTAGTTACTGCGTTTAATGAATTTTGAAATATATCTGCAATCTCTCTACCAGCATTAAAGTTTTCAAAAAACTCTCTATAGTTTTCTTTTAGATTTTCTAATGCAGTACCTTCTTCTCTAATTTTTTCTATTCTTAGTTCTTCTTGTTCTTCTGCTTTTTGTCTAAGTTCTTCTTGCAACTTTTGGAATTCTAATTGTCTTTCTTTAGCTTCTGCTATAGATTTTTCTGCTTTTGCAATATCAACTACAGATTCTTTTGTTCTTATCATTGTTTTGTGAAGATCTCTTACATCAGGTAAGCTATTTTTTACTTTGTCAGAAAATTCATCAAAACTTTCTGCTGTATCTTGAAATAATTTATCAATTCCTTTAAATGCTACATACAATGCACCACCTTTGGCAACAAGTGTAACAAGACCTTTTATACCTTTTGAAGTCATTAAACTAGCCAATGAAAACTTAGCCATACTTCTTGCCGCAAAAAGAATAGCATTACCCAATGCTGTAAATAATTGAACGACTTTAATTGCTATTAATCCTTTAATAATTATTGCAAATTTATCCATGTTATCTTTTAAAACAACTACAAAATCAGCTACTTTCTTTACTGCAAATCCTAGAGCAATACCAATATCTTCTGCTGTACGATCTATTGATTTAGAATTTTCTTCTAAAAATTTATCTAATGCACCAAATTCTTTTTTAAGACTTTCAAATAAACCAGCCTCTAATAATACCTTTTTAAAATTAAATACTTTATCTCCTATCATTGATAAAGTTCCCTCAAAGGTCTGTGCTAGTTCATCTGTAGCTTTTCCAAATCTTCCACCTTTACCAAAAACTTCTTGAAACCTTTTTACTGTTTCTTCAATAGAAACTGTTGCACCAGCTTTAAAGCCAAGCATATTTCTAACACCTTTTTCTCTAAATAAATCTGCCGCACCTATACCAGCACTAAATGATCTTTGTATTTGCTCTCCAGCAGTTCTAAAATCTAATCCTGTAACTGCCGCAACATTCCCTGTTATCTCTAACATCTCTTGTAAGTCGTCAGCATTGTCTGTTACTGTTGCAAGAATACCAGCACCAGCTTGTATCTCCTCTAGTGAAAAAGGAACTTTAGATGCAAACTTGGTCATATTATCAAATGCCTTTGCACCCTCGTTTGTATCTTTAAGTAAGAACTTTAATCTTGTTCTTAAATTCTCTAATTGTTTTCCTGTATTAACTAAATTTCTAGCAACAAGTCCAGCACCCAAACCTATAAAAGCATTTTGTAAATTAAAAACTGCACCTTTTAGTTTTGCTAAACCTTTTTGAACATTACTTAATGCTTGTTTAGATTTATCTTTTGCTACTATGTCAATATTTAGTCTTTGATTTGCCATTACTTTAATTTCCTTGCGTCAGCTAATGAAGTTTTAGTTTTATACTGTTCTTGTTCTTTTTTCAAGTAAGCTAACCATAAATTATAATGGCTAACAGGCATATCAAGAACTTGTTGGATTGTAAGATGTAATCGTTCTGCTACTATTAACAGCGACCTTACATCAGGGTCGCTATCTACTTTTTTTCTGCGTCCTCGTAGTTAGCATCTAAAAGTATTCTATTTGCAATAGTTGAGATGACATTTGAATCAGCTTTTTTTCTTAATGCAAATTTATCTTCTGGGCTAAAGGCTTTAATCATTTCGCCTTTATCATTCTTAACTAAAAGTTTCATTATAAGTAAATCAACAAGAACTGTTAAATCTTGAAAATTACTAGACTTCTTAAAGATGATATTTTTTTCTTCAAGGGTTAATGGTTCTGAATAGAATACACTAGCATTACCATGCTCGTCTTTCCACTCCTCAACTTCAATAGTGATAGTTTTAAGAGTTTCAAAATGAGATTTAACTCTATCAATAACTGACATAAATTAGATTATACAGTTCCTACAGTTAAAGCACCAGTTCCTTGAAAAGTAACACTTCTTGAAACGATTGCGTCCATAGCATTATTAATACTCATGCCTGTAACAATTCCTGTTCCTGAATAACTTGCATCTCCTGAAGAATTACCCTCTGGTAATAAAACAAAAGAGATAGAAGCACCAGCAGTTAAAGTTTCTTGCTGTGTATCTGTTTCGTCAAAGTGCATTTCAATAGTTCCTGAAAATGAAGTTCTACTTGCTACAAACGATTTTGTTGAGTCTGATAAAGCAGTATCTTCTACTACATCTCCAGTAGTTTCTAAAGTGAACGAAGTGATTTCGCCCATTTCAGTTCCACCAACTGTTACAACTCCTTCTTTTCCGTGATGTGTTGCCATGTCTTTTTTTCCTTTTTAATTTTTGGTTTGATTTCTTGTTCTTGCTTATATCCTAGTCTAAGATAATGTTCAAGATTTGTTTCGTTAATAATTATCTCTGAATTATTTTTATATAGTTTAATATCTTTAGCCATAATACCTTTTACTATTTATCTTCTTCTTCGTCAATAAAGTCTTCATCTTCCTCATCTTCTTCAAACTCCTCATCATCTAAGTCTTCTTCTTCCCAAGTTTGATTATCTTCTAATGAGTTTTCTTTAATTTCTTCGATTAAGTCTTTTACTTCTTCGCAAAGTATAGATTCTTTATCGTGCATTTTTTCTATTTGATCTACTTTTTTAAGTATTTTATTTAATAGTTTTTCATTCATGGTTTAATCCTTATGGTGTTCCAGCTTGATATTCGTACATACACCTAATCGTCATTCTAATACCACCAACAGGAAATAAACTACCCTCGTCAGTTTCTACTTGTATCACTTCCGAATCAAGTGCGTTACCATTTCGAGTAATATCAGTTTCTATTGCAGTTTCAATAGCTGTTATTAATTCATTTCTCTTAGTATCAATATTTGATTCAGCACCTTTTACAAAGCCTAAAATAACAAAGTCAATAGTACCTGTTCTAGTTCTAGCACCAGAGCCTAATTCAGCATCATCTCTATTTTCTTCTGATGTTTGAACAA
>Ga0209653_1003021_pt1 | contig 11772 bp, 12 predicted proteins | sample SaaInl6LU_22_DNA_FD_184644 | JGI IMG/M metagenome (GOLD analysis project Ga0209653, IMG submission 184644) | Marine microbial communities from expanding oxygen minimum zones in the Saanich Inlet - ESP_116LU_22_DNA (SPAdes) (version 2) | ecosystem: Environmental > Aquatic > Marine > Intertidal... | reverse complement strand
TTTTCTAGTTGGTTTAGTAGGTTCATAAGACACCGAACCGGCAGTCCAGCCCATTTTCTTCCAATGTTTTAATCTGTCATATTGAGATAGTGGTATCTCTTTGGTTTTACCATATAGACTAGTTGTTGTTACCCCTACTAGTTTATCTTTGTATTGGTTTTCCCAGGTGTCTTCAACTGTTTTTGATAGACATAAAAGTGCCAGTAGTTTGCCACCTACCAAGTTATAACCTAGAGGTTGTATTGGTACAATTGTACTACCAATGCAAGTATGATTAATCATCTTTTGCGTTTTTCGTTCTCTATCCCAACCAATGTGATTATCTCTTGGAGTTAAATCTAAAAAGTCTGAAGACATACAAGTTACACCAAGATACTTGCCTGTCTTTTTATCTCTAATTAAGAAGTTTAGATTACGACCAATATTACTATTGTTTTTCATAGTAGAAAGGAAAGTTCTCATTCCGTTCCATATGGCACTTTGACCGGCATTTGTGATAGAATTTAATTCTTGTTCTCCGCCTGTGTAAATTAGTTCAGGCTCTAAGTCTAAGTATTCTTCTTGGTCTTCAGGCAACCAGAAGTTATTTTTAATCTCTTGTAGTAATGCACCTTGTGTTTGGTCTTTTAAAGTTGGTGTATCATCAAAAAAACTATTTACTTCTACTGTAGGATACTTGTCATGTACTTCACACCATTTCTGATATAGTGTGTACTCTTTCACATCCATAGCAGATACGAAAGATAAATCTTTAATAAGGTTTTCTTTTAGGTCTTCGGTATCTATATCAACCATTTTCTCAACAGGATTGGCTGCGAGCCACGCCTTCCATTGGTCGTCAATACTCATACCTTTTTTCCACGAATAAGTCATAATATAGATAATACTCTAGTTAGTTGAAATTGTCAAGCCTGGTTTTGCTTTTGTCGTTTTTTCAAGTCTTTAATCATCTTTTCGCCTTTTTCTTTGGCTCTTCTTAGTCTAAATTTAGATACTAGTTCTGTAAACACTCTACCTTGCATATGGTCATATTCATGTAAACACACTCTGGCCATCATACCTTTTAAATGTGCCTCTTGTTGTTTGCCTTCGGTATCTGTGTATGTCATTACACACTCTTTAGGTCGTTTTACATCTAAGAATATAAAAGGAAAAGATAAACAACCCTCTTTAAATGCGATTACTTCATCACTCATAGATTTAATTTCTGGATTATACATTGCAATAGTTAATCCGTTTTCAATTTGTGGATGACCACCTGCAACAAACATTCTGTATGGTAAACCAACTTGGTTAGCTGATAGACCTAAACCACCATATCTTTTCATTGCCATAAACATGGCATCTGTTAGTTCTGCTCTATCTTTAAAATCGTGGTCTTTTAAAGCCTCGTCTGTAAAAGGTGCTATCATTGATAACACTCTAGGATCCGTAGGTGGTATTAGTTTAAGTTCTTTAGACATTCTGTAACCTCGTAAAGTTTTGTACTTTTTCATACTTAACTATGTTTGTAAATTTATCAAACAAAATATCACCTTTATGTGATATAATAAAGATATTCTCTTTTGATAGGTTCTTAATGATTTTAAAGAAATCATCTGTGCCAGAATTATCTAAACTACTATCAAAGATTTCATCAAGTATTAATAAGTTGGTGTTTGTACTGTTTTTCATTCTAGCAATATCTCGCCAAGTAAATAACAAGGCTAAATCTATTCTCATTTTTTCACCTTCACTAAAGTTATTATAGTTAAAGGTATCTCTAAATCTACTTTTTACTGTTTCGTTAAACTCTTCATCTAAGTGAAACGATACAAAGAAATCCATTTGTTGTAAATACTTGTTAATTAAAGTATTCATAATAGGTACATACTTACGAATAATCTGTGCCTTTGCACCTTTGTCATTTAAGATTTCTCTTAATATATCTACATATGATTTTTCTTCTTGTACATCTGTTAAATGACTTTCTGCCAGACCTAATTCAGCTGACATATCTTCTAATGACTTTTTAATACTTTCTATGTCTTCATCTTTACCTGAGGCCTGTTTTAATTCTAATTCAATTTGTTTACTGTGTGTTGTAATACCTTCAAGTGAAGAATTAATCTTTGCAATCTCCACATTCATTTCGTTTATCTTGTTTGATATTTTTGAAAAGGCCGTTACTTTCTCTTCCTGATTTGAGATTGCTTCTAATAAGTCTGACAACCCCGTTTCTAACTTCGAAATAGTGTTTTCTTCGGACTTGCATTTTTCTCCTTTAAAATGTTCATCAATAGGTTGTGTACATGTTGGACATGTATCATTTTCTTTAAAGAAATTTAAAGTCTTCTTATGTGAAGAAAGATTAGTTTCAATTTTTGTTTCTATCTTTTGTAACTCTTTTAACTTACCTGTTGTCTTATTTTGTCCAGATAGTTGATTTTGTGATACAGCTATCTGTTCATTCAATTCTTGTAGTTTTGTTTCAAATTCTATTGATTTTTTGTTATATTCTTCTAGTTTATTTTGCTGTGCCTTCTGGTTGTCTGTTCCTTTGGTTTCCAGAGTATTAAGATACTTTGCTTCAGTTTCATACTTAGTCTTAATTAGGTCGCATTGGTGACGCACCTCCGTTAACTTTTTTTGGAGGTCTGACTGTTGAGAACGCAAAATTAAGTCCATTAGGCCAAAAACTCTTATATCTAAGATTTCTTCTACCACTTCTCGTCTGTATCGTGGTTTCATCTTCATAAATGGCTCATAAGATGAGGACCCTAATAGTACCACCTGAATAAACGAACGGTAATTTAGTTTCATAATGTTGGCCTCTAAGTATTTCTGATAGTCAACATTACTGGCATCCTGATTAATCATATCACCATTCTTGTATATCTCAAATAGATTTGGTTTGATACCTCTAATAATCTTATATTGATTGGTACCAACATCAAACTCTACTTCTACTATGCAATCACCATTATTAATGGTATTGACCATTTGTTCTTTCTTAATAATTCTAAATGGTTTATTAAATAAAACAAAACACAAGGCATCTAATAGTGTTGATTTACCACTACCATTTGTACCAACAATTAGTGTTGTTTGTGATTTGTTTAACTCAATTTCAATAGGCACATTACCAGTTGATAAAAAGTTTTTATATCTTAACTTTTTAAATACTATCATTCACTAGCCTCAACATATAATTCTTTTGCAAATTCTTTTAACTTACTTTTATCTACATCTGTTTCAATTTGGTCAATATAATTTCTTAAAAATGTAAGAGTATCTTCACCTTGTTCTAGTATATCATCTCTTACTGTAGTATTTAAATCCATACTATCTTCAATGACATTTAATTCATGTATGTTAATTTGATTATATAATCTATCAATAAACATATTGTACATATCATCATTTGTTTTGTTTGATACAAATAACTTAATATGTTTATGATTAAGATGGTCTATATTCATTGTCAAATAATCATTTTCTTTATCGTTGTAAATAACCTTTTCAAACATAGTTAAAGGATTTACAACTCTTTCAATCTCTCTTGTTTCTGTATCAAAGATATGAAATCCTTTTGGACATCTATAATCTGACCATGTCATTTCGTATTGTGTGCCTAGGTAATAGATACGGCCATCATCTGATTTCTTATGAAAATGGCCAGACAATACTTTTTCAAATTTAGTAAACTGGTTCTTATCTAAACCTTGTTCGTTAAAATGACCAGCATGCATTTCAAAACCTTTTACTTCTAAATGACCCATTGCAATAGTAGATGTTGAATGGTCAATTGTATGAATACTATCATCATAATTATCATCACATATCCAAGGTAAGAATAATATGTTACAACCACCAAATTCTTTTTCTGTAGCTCTTAAATATACTTTGCAATTCTTACTTAAATTTAAGTTTTGCATAGCATTTACTTCGTTTGTGTTTTTATAGTAAGTGTCGTGGTTACCAATGATAATATGAGTATCAATATCAAGTTCTTCTAATCTATTCCAAAACACCTTTTTAAAATTGTGAGCTGTATTGTGATTAATAAACTTTCGTCTATCAACTACATCTCCTAGGTGTATTAATGTTTTGATATTGTTCTCTATCAAATATGGAAAAAACAAGTCATTGTAAAACTTGTTTTGATATTCCATAAATGCAGGACTATCGTTACGAACACCAAAATGGGTGTCGTTTAATAACGCAATCTTCACTTACTTTTTTCCTTTGACTTTTTTCTTTTTATCTTTTGCTTTAGTTGGCTCTTCTATTACTGTGTTCTTTTGTAAGAATTCAGTAAACTGATTTTTGAAATCTCTATCTTCTCCTGGTTGTAATGTCATATCATCATAATTTGCTTCTTGTATCATTCTTTGTTTAATCGTTATTTGTTTCTTTTCTTTTTGAATTCTACGAATAAACGCATAATAGATAATTTGTGTGAAATAAGCAAACGGATTGTTTGATGTTTCAGGATTGAAGTTATCTAAGTATTGAAGACAATTCTCAATACCATCAGAAATCATATCATCTCTAAAGGTGTAATTGATAAAGTTAGGTCTATACGAAAGGTGATTGGCAATCTTTAGAAAACACTCACCAATATAATCAGTAACAGGTGGTTTCTGTTCGCCTTTCTCTTTCGCCTCTAATACAGAATTTCTATAAGCTGTCATTGCAGCCAAGAATTCCTTGTTATTTACATAATGTTCTTTTTTTGCACTCATAATATCCTCACTATACAGTATTATTTAAAATTTGTCAATGCTGGATTCCAGGCTTGACATACTTGCCGATTTGTATATAATAGCGGTGTCCGCCTTTGATAAGGGTAACTCCTCCTAGTGTAATGTAGGGTCTTCGTCAACATCATCAAAACTATCAAAAACTTCATTTAATTTTTTATTATCATCAGTATTAAATTTTATTCTTTCGGATTCATCCGCCTTTCTCACAGGATTGACATGATAATTCTGAGAAAGTTGTACCCAACTTCTACTCATTTCGGCAGTAGCATTGGTCACCGTCATAATTTTATCTTTAGGAATTGTTATAACTTGGTCGCCTGTGTAGGCTGCCCATTTTGTTAAGGCAATATAATCTTTAAATCCACCACTTTCTGTAAACTGTGGAATATATTTAATCTGTAATGGTTTTACTAATCTAAGTAAAGGACCATTTTCTGGAAGTTGTGTATCACCAGTAGGTAAATGACATACAAGGTCATCACCATTAACTAACTTAATTATTTTTATGTTATCCGTTGGTTGATGCATTGTTTAACTCCACATTATGGATTTCATAATCAAAATCTTCTTCATTGTAAATATTTATCCTTTCTCGGAGATGAGCTAAAGTGTAGTTCTCTTTCTCATTATAAGTTAAATCATCTGATATATCATACAAAGTTGCATGAGTATTGTTATCTTTTAATCGCAACCCACGGCCAATAGATTGCAAGTTTCTAATCCTAGACTTTGAAGGACTTGCAAAAATAATATTGTGTAAGTTACGAATGTTAATGCCAGTAGAAAATGTACCGTAAGACGCAACGATAATAGCGTTATCGGACTTTTCTGTAATCTCTCTAATCTTTTCTCTTTCATCTGTTTCTACTCCACCATATACATAAAAGACTTGTTTATCAGTTGCCTTTTGTTTTATACTTTCATATAAATCTTTACCATGTTTTTCTACATATTGAAATAACACTAATGAATTGCCTTGTAAACCAGCGGCCAAGTTTCTAATATACTTGTTTCTTTTATCTGATTGTACAATAAAATCCATTTCTTCTTGGTAACTACTACCACTAATATGTTTACACTCAATCTTTCCATGTTTCAGTATCAAACAATAAATCTTTAAATCTGCTAATTGTTTTTTCTCTTGTAGTTCTGTTGTTGATACGACTTTGTTTACGGCTCCAAAAAGTCCTTCTAGCACTAATTTGTGTGTTTTTGAGCCGTCTAATGTTCCAGTTAATCCTATTCTGTAGGGGCATTTTTCTAGTTTAGTTAATATTTTAGTAAGTGAAACAGCTTTGAATAGGTGTGCTTCATCACCAATTACCATACCTACATCTTTAAACCATTTTTTAGGTAGATTATAAATTGATTGCCATGTAGATATAATTACAGGTTTATTTGTTTCTTTATCGTGGCCTTGATATATTCTATGTACATTTCTTTCAGGCGACCAACCATAATCTTTAAAGTCTTTAAATAATTGTTCAACCAGTGATGTAGTTGGTACAATAATTAATATCTTTTTCTTCTTTTCTTTTAACCTAAGAATGTTAAACCTAACAAGAAGATAGACAATAAGAGATTTTCCACTAGCGGTGGGTGAAAGTAATAAACATCTATTTTTCTTAACAGCATAAGTAAATGCCTCCTTTTGGTAGTCCCTTGTTTCAAAGGGTATTTTTAAAGCTTTAATAAATTGGTCAACTTTACTATCGTCAACTTTTGTTTCTTCTATTTTAGTGCCATCAACAACATGAACATTGTTATCTTCACACCATTTAAGTATATATGGATAGAGGCCAACATAGATTTGACCTGTTTGATATGAAAATAATCTAATCTTTCCGTCCCATTGTCTTGCTCTATACTGAGGCATAAACTTAAAACCAGGCACTTCAAATGTAAAGAATTGTCCTAGTTCTCTACGAATATCCTCATCTGCATCAATATGCAAGTGTACATCATTTTTCTTTTCGATTGTTATGTATCGCATTAAAACACCGTTGATTGATAATCTGCTGAAGAACCTAATTTACCTTTAAACATTAAATTAAAAGCAATACTAATTCTATCTTCTTTTGTCATATTAATAGGTACATAATGAGATAACCAAGAGGGAAACATAATTAATCTATTTTTTTCTGACATATAATTTACAACATTAGCATTATCCATAGTTTGTTTACTTACATCTGGACATAAAACATTTGATTGTGGTCTAGGATCCGTAAACATAATACCTGAAGTTTTATTTGCTTTTACATAAAAAACACCACTGACCATGTTGTTTGAATGTGTATGTATTCTGTGTGTTTCTCCTGGTTTTAAAATATTTGCCCACATATCTGTTATAACCAAATCTTCAAATAGATAGTTTCTATCTGTTAGATATTTTTTACCTAACTGATTTACTGCATCTGTTAGCGCTTTATATTTTGGTTGTTTGTGTAAATTATATTTACTTTGCCAGTTAGTACCCTGCCATACTGAACCATCTTCTAATTCTCGCCAGTTTGGATTACTTTTAAAATTATAATATATGTCTTTTTCCATACTATCAATATACTCTTCTTCTATAACTTTGTCAACAAGTAAAATATGTGTAGGGAATATTTTATTATAAGTGGTAATCATTATATAGCTCCACTAGTAAACTTACGCCATTCAATTGCGTTTCGTATGTTCCAATCTCTACTTTGTATTTGTCTAATTGTTCTATCTAAAAAATCTGTAGTGGTTGACAGATAGTCAACTTTTTGTTTTGCTTTAATATACTCATCATCTGATTGAATATATTGGTCAACATCTTGTTTTAAGATTTTTAAATCAAATGGTTTCTTTGCATACACTGAGGCATCTGCTTTGCCTGTATAATATTCCCACAAAGTTCTTTTAGTTTGTGCAAATTCAGCTTCTGCTTTTGATAACATTAACTTAAACTTAGTTAGATGTTTCATATATTTGTTGTGTAATTGGGGAGTTTTTAATGATTCCAAATCAAGTTCAGTATCATTAATTTTAAGGTCTTTTCCAGCCAATTCTTGTAGTTCTTCCAATGTCATAATTACTCCATATTAAACCATAATAATATCACAAAACCTTTAAAATGTAAAGCTTTTAAGAGGATACTATACTTGTTGTACTTGCGCCTACATCAGCAAATTCATATCTATTATAATTAAAAGATACAGTAGCTGTTAAGTAATCCACATCTGTTGCATTTTGACTATATTGTAGTCCAGATAATGATGTAGGAAACATATTAATAAATCTTACTTCTTGTACAGGTCTGTTTTTACTTGATAATACAACTAGTGTTGCATCTGAATATAATGCACCAATATTAGTTGCACCATATTTAACTTTACCGGGGTCTGTTGTTAAATTTGCACCACTTGATGTAGGAAATCTATCGGCACCAGCGGCCAAAGCTTCTCTTGCCTGTGCATAATCTTTAGGGAAACCAATACCCATTAACCAACCGTGTATCTCTTTGTAGTTCTCTAAGTTTTCATCTACTAAGAAAGTCATTTCTAAAGGACTAAAATCAACTTTTTCACCAGGCAATGGTATATCATTTAAAGGTGTTTGTTGTATCTTTTGTGATACACCTACAGCAGGTATATTAACGGCTGTGCAAAAGTATTCTACTTTAGGTAACTTGATAATACCAAACTTAAACTGTGTAGGAGAGGCATAGTCAAACGCTGTTGGTTGTCTATTATATGAATTAGTTGTTGTCATCTTTTTTCTCTTTATCCATTAGTTTGTCTAATTTATCCCACTCTTTTTGAAACCATTTATCTTCCCAAGTTGAACAACCTGTAAGTAAAGTAAACAACAGTGTGATTAGAAAAATGTGTTTCATATGGATATTTATCCATATTTCAGGCATAAAAAAAGGGCGACTTGTTTAGAGCCGCCCTTTTAAAGTTGATTAAACAACTCTCAAAGATATTACATTAAGTTAGTTACTTTAACTCTTTGGTAGTATCTGTTTGAGTTAGCAGAACCAGCGTCATTTACAGCTGCAACAGCACCTGAAGCGGCACCTGTTTCTGCAAATGGGTTTGCAACTAGACCATATCTAGTTTTGAAACCAATTTTTGGTTGGAAAGTGTCCTGACCAACTGCTCTCACCATTTGTAGTGGAACATATGGACAGTAGAACATACCAGCGTCATAAGGTGAAGTACCTTTGTAACCAACAACATAGTATTGTGTTGCTGAGCTGTTTGCTGAGTACGGGTCAATGTACACTTTAAATCTGCCGTTTAATACACCAGCAAAAGTATTACCAGTGTCGTCAACATTAAGATTGTTGTTTAATGCAGGTGTGTAGTCTAAGACACCAGCCATTTGAAGCGCACTTGCAACATCAGCAGAACAGATAATCATGTTACCTTTTCCTCTTCTTGTTCTTTGTGCAATTCTGTTAGCATCTCTTTCTAACTGGAACATCAAACCTTTAAATCTTTCAACTGACCATCTTCCGTTGGAATCTGTGTCTAAGTCAAAGATACCGGCAGTTGTTACATTGCCTGTTTGAGCACCTTTTTCTGCATTAATGTAGATAGTTCTAACAACTTCTCTATTGATTTCAGCAAGAATTTCAGCAGATAGAATGTTTGCTAATTCTGTTTCTGCATCTAAACCATGGATTGCTTTTAAGTCTTGTGCAAGTTCCATAGTGTATTCTGCTTTAAGAGCTCTTGACTTAGCAGTCACAGTTGACTTCTCAATTGAGAATGCCATTTCAGCGAAAGCGTTACCAGCGTCATCACCTAATGCTTCAGCAGCTGCTGTAGTCATTGCAGTACCTTTTGTGAAAGTACCTGGAGTTGGGCTGTCGTTTAGAGCACCTGGATTGTTGTTAGGTGAAGCTGAATGGTCAGTAGATGAATAACCATCTACGCTTGAACCAGCTGCATTTCTTCCTGAGAAGTCTGTGTCAGCTTCGTCAAACATTGCTTCATTACCTGTTTGGTTAGTATATCTGCTTCTCATTGCAAAGATAAGGCCAGTTGGTCCAGTCATTGGCTGAACGCCAGCGATATCATACGCAATCAAATTCGGCATAGCTCTTCTTACTAACGAAATTAGGATTGGATCCCAATTCGCTACAGATGAACCAGTCGAGTTCGTAGGAGCAGCTTCTGTCATGTAAGCTCTGTCTTCAGCTAGAGCTTGCTCTTGGTTTTCCAAGATAACAGATGTAACGGCTCGTCTGTAAGAATCCTTGATTTCTGGTAAATCAGGATGTTCTAAGACAGGCTGCCATTTCTTTTCATGTGTTTCTGAAAGATACATGTATTTTTCTCCCTATATTATTACTTGATAGACAATTTCATGTCTTTAGTTTTACTAATAGCAGCAGTATAAGCAGCCATTGCATTTGATAAGTCAACATTATCTGTTGACGAACCTGCCGCCACATCATCTAGCTGCTCAGATGTTTCTGATTTCTTACCAAAATAACTTTCCTTGATAGTCATTACTTTGTTTTTGAAATCTTCAGCGTCTGAGTATTCAATCTCTTCAGTTAACTTAAAAAACTTCTCTTTTGAAGTGTCTGCTAAATCATGCGCCTGTTCAGCAATGATTTGCTTTGCTTCGAAAATTGAATTTTGTTTTTTAAGGTCAACATTCTTTTCGATTGTTTCGTTGATTTTTTTCTCTAAGTCTTCAATCTTAGATGCTTGGTCTTCCAATACATTGTACTTCTCATCTGGAACATCAATGTAGTGGTCTTCAAACAACTTTTTCAGACCTGAGATAAAGTCCTCAGCGATTTCGCCTTTGATACCTCTTTCTAAAGCAAGTTCGTTTTCTTTCATCCATTCTTCAACTACATAGTTCAAGTATGAATCCACTTTTTCAACTAACTCAGCTTTATTCTTAGAAGTTTCTTCTTCGAATTTCTTGTTGTAATCAGCTTCTAAGTATTCATTAATTTCTGCTACTTTTGATTTAATAGCAGCTTCGAATACTGTCGCAGCCTTTTGTTTAAACTCTTCAGATAAATCTGCTTCTCCAGCAACAAGAGCATCAACATGTTCAGTTACATCAATGTCTTCCTTCTTCATATGTTTTGAAGCGGTTTTCATTCCGTAACCTTCCTCTTTGTCGTCTTTCTTGTCTGCCTTTTTGTCTAAATATTTTTTTAGACCGTCTGGCATTTCGCCTTCGTTAACAACTTCTTCATCTGACTTTTCAGTTTCTTCAACTTTAGCACTTTGACCTGGATGTGAAATCTTAGTTACACCGGCATCCGTATCTGGTTTACCAGCTGTATCTGGAGTTCCACCCTTGTCAGCAGTAGCGCTAATTTTATCAGAAACTTTACTAGTTTTTTTAGTTGCGTCAGGATTGCTGTCTGTTGGTTTTACCACAGCTGGACCTAAATCTTCTGCCTCATTTGACAGGTGAGTTGGCTCAGCCGCTACAGCATTCTTTTTAGGAGCATCTGCAGCTGCTTCCGCCACCGCTTCTGCCTCTAACGCCTCTAAATTTTTAGCTTCTGTATCGGCCATTGAGAAATCTCCCTTTTATATTTTAAAAAAATTAATTAATTTTTCTTTCTTATTGATATTTATAACTTTAAAGTTTTCTAAGAAAATCCGAGAACACTTTTACCTTTGCCTCATCTAAGGCTCTGGATTTAGCAGACTGGATTTCTCTCTTCCAAGCTTCAATATCCTTTTCAACTAATATACCATTATCCCATACCCACTCTTTGCTTTCCATAATACCTTCAACGAAAGCATCTGGAGCGCTAGGGTCTGCAACAATGTCGGCAGCAGTAGCTAAGTAAAAATCTTTCCCTACATAGTTAGCACCACCTTTTTGCACCAAGGAACCCATACCACGAGAAGAAACACCAAGTGTTGCCCCCTCGTCAATAAGATTTTTTACAATCTTACCATATGGAGTGTCCATGATTTTCGCTTCACCGATAAAGTTCTTACCCTCTGGAGTAAGTGCTTTAATCATGTGCGAAACTCTTTCCAAGTTGACAGTTGGT
>Ga0209653_1003020_pt1 | contig 11773 bp, 10 predicted proteins | sample SaaInl6LU_22_DNA_FD_184644 | JGI IMG/M metagenome (GOLD analysis project Ga0209653, IMG submission 184644) | Marine microbial communities from expanding oxygen minimum zones in the Saanich Inlet - ESP_116LU_22_DNA (SPAdes) (version 2) | ecosystem: Environmental > Aquatic > Marine > Intertidal... | reverse complement strand
TGGCTACGGCCTGCGCCCGAATATCGGTATTCGCGGTGTGGCGACGGAGCGCAGTGGCCGCATCACGCTGCTCGAAGACAATGTGCTTATCGCCCCGGCACCCTACTCAGCGCCTTCAGCTTATTACTTCCCGACGATGGGACGTATGGCGGCGGTCGAAGTAGTAAAAGGCCCCGCGGCAATTACTCAGGGGCCCTACACAATTGGTGGCGCGCTTAATATGGCGTCGACGCCGATCCCACGCGAGATGGGTGGTACATGGCTTACCGAAGTCGGACAAGACGCGACCTATCGTGTTCACGCCACCTACGGCGGCCGCAGCGACAATGGTGTGGGCTTTCTCATCGAAGCACATCAGTGGCAGTCCGATGGCTTTCAAACGATCGATCGAAGCGATGCGACTACAGGTCTCGACGTGACAGATTTTACTGCCAAGCTGAGCTACGCACCCCTCGGCTCGCCCCACGCGATCGAATTAAAGCTGCAGCTTGCTGATCAGGATTCGAATCAAAGCTATCTGGGTCTCACCGATAATGATTTCGGCGACGATGCTCTGCGCCGCTATGGGCTTTCGGAGCTCGACAATATAGCGACGGAACACGAACAGGCGATTTTGCGCTACAGCTTCGACGTATCCGAGAACTTCAGTCTGACGGCAACAGCCTACAACAACACGCACCAGCGCAATTGGTTCAAAACCGAAGGGCTGGACCTCGATGGCAGCGCGAATGCTGACAGTTACTCGGGCAAGAGCTGGGCGAGTGTCATCGACGCCGTGAATCTCGGCAATGGGTTGGGCGCTTACAGCCACGAACAGCTTCAGGGCATTCTTGATGGCTCTGTCGACACGCCAACCGGCAGCGTGCAGCTGCGATCGAACAACCGCGAGTACTATTCCCGTGGACTTCAGTTCGGCGCAAACTGGGTAGGTGATTTTGGCGGAGCGCAGCATGAAATCAGTGCTGGTCTGCGCTTCCACGAAGACGAGGAAGATCGCTTTCAACGCAACGATACCTATTCCCAAAGAGCAGGCAAGCTAGGTCTGGACTCGCTAGGCACTGAGGGCAATGCGGGTAATCAAGTGCAGTCGGCCGAGGCGCTCGCCTTCTTCATCCGCGATGAAATTACCTTCGGTGACTGGACTGTGTCACCCGGTATTCGCTTCGAAGACATAGATCAGGACCGCACACGTTTCAAGAATGGCGCAGCGCGCGATTTCCGCGATGGCCGCACCAACACCGCGCAAGTCTGGCTACCAGGCATCGGCGTAAGCTATCAGGCAACGCCCGGCTTGAGTCTGATCGGTGGGGTGCATAAAGGCTTTACAGCGCCGTCAAATTCTCCAGGTGTGGAGGAGGAAGTGGCAATTAACTACGAACTGGGAGCACGCTTCCAAGACGGCAGTCTTTCGGCCGAACTCATTGCCTTTGTGAGTGACTACGATAATTTGCTGGGTCAATGCACAGCCTCGTCGGGCAGCGACTGCATTATTGGCGACGCCTTCAATGGCGACGCGGCAACGGTAAGCGGGTTGGAGGCGTTGCTCACGGCCGATCTATCGCAGAACCCAGCCTATCGACTGCCGCTCACGCTGAGCTACACGCGGATTGATGGCGAATTTGACACGAGTATTGCGGACACGGATTTCTTCGGCGCAGTAGAGGCGGGTGATCCGCTTCCGTATCTCCCAGAAAATCAGCTGCGTATTGCACTTGGACTTGAGACTGGTCAATGGACAGCGTACATGAGTGCCAACTATGTTGACGATGTTTGCGTTCGCGCGTCGTGTGGTGCTTTTGAGCGCACCGATGACAGTCTCACGATCGACCTGAGTACGAGCTATCAGTTGAGTCCGCTTATCAACCTGTTCGCACGAGTCGAAAATCTGACCGATAGGCATGACATTATGGGTCGCCAGCCCTACGGCGCGCGCCCAAACAAAGAGCGCACATTGTCAGCGGGGCTGAGACTTAATTTCTAAGTCAATGTAAACGGGAACAAACTTGGCGCATAATACGCGCCCGAAAAGCGCAGAAGCTGGGCGTGTCGAATGCAAGAATCAGGTAATTAGATTTGTTGAGGAAACTATCGATGATTAGGAAACAACTGTTGTCACTCGCCACTGGTGCAGCATTGATCGCCGCAGGCTGCGTGAGTGCCGCTGAAGTCAATGTGTATTCTGCGCGCTCCGAAGAACTCATCAAACCTGCGCTGGACCGGTTTAGCGAGGAGACCGGTATCGAAGTGAATTTAATCACCGAGAGCGCCGACGCGCTTATCCGCCGCATTGAGCTAGAAGGGGCTAACTCGCCGGCCGATGTTCTGTTAACGGTCGACGCGGGGCGGCTATTTAGGGCTAAGGAGGCGGGCATTCTGGCGCCTCTCGAGTCGGAGATTCTGACGCAGCGCATTCCAGCCGCCTATCGCGATCCAGATAATCAGTGGTTTGGTTTGTCGCTGCGTTCGCGCGTCATCATGTTTGATAAGTCGCGTGTTTCTGCCGACGAAATAGCCAGTTATGAAGACCTCGCCGATCCGAAATGGAAGGGCGAAGTCTGCATCCGCTCATCAGGAAATATCTACAACCAGTCGCTGCTCGCCTCGCTTATCGAGCATCTTGGTGAAGAGGCGACAGAGGCGTGGGCAGAGGGATTGGTTGCGAACATGGCTAGGCGTCCACAGGGAGGCGATCGCGATCAGATTCGTGCAGCAGTCGCAGGGCAGTGCAAACTCGCCGTATCCAATACTTACTATCTCGCCGGTATGCTCAATTCGAGCGTGGCCGCCGATGTCGACGTGGCAAAGCAGGTAGGAGTGATCTGGCCTAACCAAGCAGACCGCGGCGCGCACATGAATGTGAGCGGTGCCGGTATGATCAAAACATCGAAGAACCCTAATGAGGCGCAGCGGTTAATCGAATTTTTGAGCGACGACTATGCGCAGCAATGGTATGCCGAGGTGAATAACGAGTATTCGGTGCGAGCAGATATTCCTGTCAGCGCCACTCTGCAGGAGTTTGGGTCGTTCAAGGCTGACCAGCTAAACCTCGAGGCGCTCGGAAAGAATAACGAGGCCGCAGTAAGGCTCGCCGACCGCGCGGGCTGGCAGTAAGCCACTCAAAAAAGAGTGGCTCGAGCGAGAATTTGGGTGTGATCAAGCGGTATTAATGATCGATCGTTTATGAACAAGAGTGCAGAGTGAGCATCGCCTCACTGCTAAAGAATGACTTTCCTAGGCCAAGGCTGTCTCGATTGAGGCCTTGGCCTTTGTCGTTGCTGATATTATCGCTGCTGCTTGCGACCCCGATTGTCGTTGTTATCTCTTCAGTGTTTTTCCCCGCGGGGGACATTTGGACGCATCTGCTCGACACTGTGCTCACGCGCTACACGCGCAACTCGTTACTGCTTATGGCGGGTGTTAGCGTCGGCGTTCTCGCGCTAGGCATCTTTCCTGCGTGGCTCGTAACGGTTTATCGATTTCCCGGTAGTAAAGTGCTCGAATGGGCGCTGCTGCTCCCGTTGGCTATTCCCGCCTATATTATCGCGTACACCTACACCGGAATGCTCGACGTCGCGGGTCCTCTGCAGAGTAGTTTGCGCGAGGCGTTCGGATGGCGCTACGGTGATTATTGGTTTCCCGAAATTCGATCACTGGGCGGCGCAGTTGCGATGCTGTCTCTGGTTTTTTATCCCTATGTGTATCTCCTCGCGCGTGCCGCATTCAACGAGCAGTCGGGTAGCGTAATGGAAGCTGCACGTAGCCTAGGTTGCTCTAAGCGTGGCGCATTTTTGAGAGTCGCATTGCCCTTGGCGCGTCCGGCGATTGTGGTTGGCTTGAGTATCGCACTGATGGAGACCCTCGCGGACTACGGCACGGTGCAGTATTTCGGTCTTTCTACGTTTACCACCGGTATCTATCGCACGTGGAATGGATTGGGCAGCAGTGTTGGGGCAGCGCAGCTCTCTGCACTACTGCTTGGCTTCGTTTTTATTTTGGTTTCACTTGAGGCTTGGTCGCGACAGCAATCGCAGTTTTTCAATACGGGTGCGCGCAGCCGGCCGAGTGATCCTGAGGCGCTCCGAGGACTCAGTTTATGTCTGGCCTATGCGGTCTGCGGCGTGCCCGTGCTGCTTGGTTTTGTTGTGCCTTTTTTGCAGCTGCTCTTTTGGGCATCAATCACCTACGACACGATTCTGACGAGTGACTTTGCGGGTTATCTTTTTAACAGCGTCACTCTCGCTGCTCTTACCGCGAGTGCGGCGCTGGGACTCGCGCTTTTTATCGCTTACGGCAAGCGGGCATTCCCAAGTAATGTGTCGCGTGTCTCGGCGCGCCTCGTCGGTCTCGGCTATGCGCTGCCCGGCACCGTGGTAGCGATAGGTGTACTGGTGCCGTTCGCTTGGTTCGACAATCGCCTGAGCGAATTTATGGTCGCCAACTTTAACTACAACACGGGGCTTCTGCTGAGCGGCACCGTGTTTATTCTCGTCTTTGCCTATCTAGTCCGGTTTTTACCTATCGCGCTTAATACCGTCGATGCCGGTCTTACCAAGATCCGGCCCTCGATGGACGAAGCGGGACGGAGTATGGGATTGAGTCCGGCGGCGCTTTTACGCCGCGTACATATTCCGATTATGCGTGGCTCGTTGGCGACTGCGCTGCTTCTGGTGTTTGTGGATGTGCTCAAAGAGCTTCCCGCGACACTCCTTCTGCGGCCTTTTAATTTCAATACGCTGGCCATTCGCACTTTTGAGCTGGCTAACGAGGAGAGGCTTGCTGATGCTGCCGGTCCCGCACTTGCGATCGTGTTGGCGAGTCTAATTCCTGTTATTCTTCTCAGTCGAACACTGCGGCACGCAGGCGAGGCGTCGTCCTCTCTGCCTCAAGCCTCTGTACCCTCGGACGAGAATCAATGACGTCACCTGCACTGCAACTGGACAACGTAAGCGTACACCTCGGCGGTAAATTAATCGTCGACTCTGTCTCGTTCCGCGTCCCCGCGGGCGGAATCGGCTGTCTGCTAGGCGCCAGTGGCTGCGGCAAAACGACTCTGCTCCGAGCCATCGCAGGATTTGAGTCTGTGAGCTCCGGTAGCGTCTCTCTCGACGGCGCGCAGGTCAGCACGCCAGAGAAAACCCTCGACATTGAGAAGCGTCGGGTGGGCATGGTGTTTCAAGACCACTCGCTTTTTCCTCACCTCAGTGTTCGCGACAACATCGCCTTTGGCCTGCAGTCATTAACTGCTGCCAAGCGCGCTGCGCGTGTAGACGAGCTAGCCCGCTTGCTGGCGATAGGCGATCTCCTCGATGCCTATCCGCATAGACTGTCCGGAGGACAGCAGCAGCGAGTTGCGATTGCGCGCGCGATGGCACCCCGCCCCGAGGTACTCCTCCTAGACGAGCCTTTTTCGAGCCTCGACGTCGAGCTGCGCGAGCAGCTCGCGCGTGAGATCCGAGGCGTTCTCAAACACGAGGGTGTGACGGCGATTCTGGTGAGTCACAATCAGTTCGAAGCGTTCGCCATGGCCGACGAGATTGGGGTGATCAAAGGGGGAAAACTGCTGCAGTGGGACAATGCCTTCAATCTTTACCATACGCCTGCGTCTCTCGCGGTCGCCGACTTTATTGGCGAGGGCGTTTTAATCGATGGACGCACCGTCGGCGAGCATACTGTCGAGACTGAGCTCGGAGTCATCGATACGCGGCAGATTCAGGATTTCAACCTGCCGGGTACGACAGATATTTCGCTGTTGCTGCGGCCTGACGATGTGTTTCACGACGACGCGAGTCCGACGAAGGCGCGAGTGGTCGAGAAGGCGTTTCGGGGCGCGGTCTTTCTCTACACGCTCGAACTCGAAAGCGGGAAGCGGGTATTGTCACTTGCGCCGAGCCACCACGACCACGCGATAGGCGAACCAATGGGGATTCGTCTCGATGTAGAGCATTTGGTCGCGTTTCCAAAGCTCCCCGTTGTCTAAGTTAATTCTCTCGCCAAGGACTCTAATCAATGCGCGCACTGAAAATGAGTCATGACAAGGGTTACCTCGCCGTATCAGCCTGTTGGCGCGGCTCACTTGCGAGTCTCTCCCTCTCTGCTTTGGCTCTGGGGTTTGCGATAGTCTTTGTGCCCTCAGTGGCGCTCTCGCAGCCGATTCAGGACGGTCCTTCTTCGCCGTCTGATGCGAACGCCGCCGGCGTCCCCGATTCACTTGAGACTCGCGAAGAGCAGGCCGAGCCAGTAGCCGTGGGCGCCAGTCGCGAAGCTGAGGGTGTTGATGAGGGTATTGATGAGAGTGCTGCGGAGAGCGCCGCTGCGGCGGTGCGTTCGCTGGAAATTAGCCGCGAGATTGCGCGGCGCGAGGCGTTAATCGATGAGCTTCGCTATTCCTCTGGGGTTTACTCGGATCAACTGCGCGAGGTTCAGGCAGACCTTGGCGCCTATTTGATTGAGGTTGAGGATTTCGAAGGGGCAGCGAAGGTGTATTCTGAGGCCCTGCAAATTACTAGAATAAACACGGGGCTCTACAGCGAGGAGCAGCTGCCGCTCATCAAGGCGCTGATCGCCAGTAACACGAAAAGCAAAGCATGGGATAAAGCGGACGACTTTCAGAGTCTCCATCTGCATATTGCGAGTCGTCTGTACTCGAAAACCGACGGACGCTTTTTGACTGCAGCCAGGCAGTATGGCGATTGGCGGTTTCGCGTCATGAGCGAGAATCTGCTCGACGACTCCTACTTAGGACTCGCACGAACTGCCGAAGAGCTCTCTGCGTTCTATGGCGACGTCATTGTGGCCCTCGAGTCCGAGGGGCAGGAAAATTCAGGGGATTTGTTGGATTTCGTCTTTTCAAAGGCCGAGACCGATATGGTGTTGATCAGAGCGATTGCGACGACGCCTTATACCGATTTTCCGGGCACGGTGAGCCCCTATGTTTACCGGTCGCGCTGCCGCAATGTGCGTGATGCTAATGGTCAAGTCGTTCAGCAGTGTACCAATATCCAGGTCGAAAACCCGAGATATCGGCAGTCACAGCGCGACGCCAAGCAAGTCGCAGTCAATCGACAGGTTAGGTCAATCCGCGAGGCGATTGATCGCATCGAGAAGCTCCGCGACAGCGCACCGCAGCTCGATCGTGAGGAGGTTGATGTATTAGATTCGCGCATTGCGCGCCTCGAGTTGGAAACTCAGCAGATGCTCCGGCAGGCAAGATCGCGCAGCTTATTCTGAGCACTCGAACACGGCCCAAATAGCAGCGCGCGATCAGTCGGCTGATCCTATTCGTCGAGCCCCGTCGTAGACATAGTTGTGCGTTGCATTTACTCGATCGCCGTTACTGGCAGTAGTAATCTCGGGTAAGACGCGCTTCAATAAGGGGGGTACTGGGAGTTGCTCAGTATCCTCTGTCCTGACCGGACTAAACTAGGAGGACTTATGTCATCTTTTTTAAATAGGCTCGCAAAGTTTGCGTTGTCGGCGACAGTCGCCTTCACCGCGCTTGGCAGCCAGCTCGCTTCGGCGCTAGAGGAGGGCGATAAAGCGCCTGACTTTTCGCTGCAAGCGTCCGACGGTAAAACCTACACGCTCTCGGAATTCGTCGGGGTTAAGCCCGTCGTTATCGCGTTCTTTCCGAAAGCTTTCACCGGTGGTTGAACGATGCAATGTAAAGCGCTGCGTGACAGTGCTAGAGAAATTCAGAGTTTCGACGTTGCATATTTTATGGCGAGTGTTGACACGCTAGAGGACAACACAGCTTTCGCGGCAGAGCATGAAGCGGGCTTTCCGATTCTTGCCGACCCCGAGAAGACCATGGTTGAAGAATATGGCGCGCTGATGGGCGCCGGCTTTGCTAATCGGTGGACCTATTACATAGGTATCGACGGCACGATCCTTAAGATCGACAAGCAAACCAAGCCAGCAACGGCGGGTAAAGACCTCACGAGGACGATGGAAGAGCTCGGCTTTCCTAAAATCTAACTGCAGGTCGCGTAAAAGAGGCAGATTCTTTCGGGACTCTGCCTTTTTTATTGCAATTCTCTCAAGCGCCTCTTTTACGAATGATACTGATTTGTTGGCCGGTCTAGGTATGCAACAATAGGCGATATCGTTAAGACAACAGGCACTTTGGAGCAAATCATGTCTAAGGCGGGAATCTGGTCCATCGCGGCAATCGCGGTTTGTACGTTCCTTTATCTAGTTTACCTTGCTGTGGCTTTCGAGGCGCCCAGTGGGACCACGACGGTTATCTTGCCGACTCCTGTGGCCGAGGTAGAAGCCACTCAGCCGCGTCCAGTACCCACCCGCATTACTCCTGTCGTTCCCGCCGCGCCTGCGTCCGTCGAAGAGGATCCGGTAGTGGTTGAAGTCGTGGAGGTCGAAATTCCCGCAGAAGAGGCGGCAGTCGATCTGCCGCGATTAAACAATAGCGACAGCTTCGTGGCTGAGAAACTCAGGGAGTTATCGAGCGGCGCTTCGTTGTTGAGTTTTCTCGTCGACGAGCAGCTTGTCCGCAGAACTGTGGTGCTTATCGAGAATATTTCACGCGGGCAATACCCACAGACGGCGCTGCCCTATAAGCCGGTAAGCGAGAAAATGCAGGTGAGCACCGTCGATGGCCGTCTGTTTACGATGGAAGCGTCGTCGTATACGAGGTTCGATGCTGCAATCACAGCGTTTGTGGCGCTGGACACCGATCAGGCCGTGGGGCTCTATAAACTCCTCTCTCCGCTGCTACAACAGGCCTATGCCGAGATCGGATTTCGCGACGCCGAATTCGAACAGGCGCTCATTAAGGCTATCGATGCAGTGCTGACAGCGCCCGAGGTCGAGGGCCCGTTCCAGTTAGTTAAGCCGTCGGTGATGTATCTTTATGCAGACACGAGGCTTGAGGAGCTTGCGGATATGAACAAGCAGCTTATTCGCCTCGGCCCTGAAAACAGCGCTCGCCTAAAGGCAAAATTGCGCGAGTTTAAAGCGGCACTCTAAGTCGCAAGAAGAACTGACATCGATTAGACAGGCCAGAACTGAAATTATGCAGAACTCACGCGTTAGTGCTCCTATAAATCCTTTGTTATCAGTTGCTGATTTACAGGCCCTGCTTTCTCAGGGCTTAATCGAGGTAGTGGTGTTCGATGCCTCCGCGCCTCCGGTAGTGCCGGGATACGAGTCGCTTAATCCCCATGTGCCGGAAGCTGACTGGCGTATCATTCCCGGCGCACGCCGCTTCGATTTCGATACGCGTCTGTGCGATCCCCATGCCACACTTCCTCATATGATGCCGAGTGCGTCACTCTTCGAAAAGGAAGTGCGCAGCCTAGGCTTAAACGCGCATTCACTCGTTGTCGTTTACGACGACGTCGGCGTTTATGCGAGTCCGCGCGGCTGGTGGATGCTTAAGGCGATGGGCCATGACAATGTTGCTGTGTTGGACGGCGGCCTCAGGGCATGGATTGACGCCGGCAACCCAACCGAGGTGGGAGGAGCGCAGTGGCGCGAAGGTAAGCAGGCTTCGGGAGACGCCTATCCTCAGGGTGATTTCGCAGCTAACCCCAGATCGGACGCTTTTATCGATAGCGCTGCGGTCGCTGCGGCGCTGACCGATTCGAATTGCCGCGTCGTAGACGCCCGCTCAACTGCTCGGTTTAATGCCGAGGCCCCCGAGCCTCGCCCAGGCGTGCGCGGCGGCCACATGCCGGGGTCAGTGAGTTTTCCTTTTCAGGCTGTGCTGAGGGGCGAAAAAATGAAGTCGGCGCTCGAGCTCGCGCTAATGCTCGCCCCCATCGCGCAGCGCAATCAGAAAATCGTGACCAGCTGTGGTTCGGGTCTTACCGCCTGTGTTGTCACCCTCGCTGCGTCTCTCGCGGGCTACACTCAGCTTTCTGTCTACGATGGTTCATGGGCAGACTGGGGCGCGGATGCGACGCTACCGATTGTCGCGGGTCCCGACAAAGAAGCCGTCTAACTCAACGTGTCTCAGCAAGTCCCCGAGTGACAGGATCGGCCGGTAAGCCTGCCGGCATTTGTCTCGCTGTTTTGGTACACTAGCGCCACGCGATAGCGAGAGCAATTGCGACTACGGTAATTAATTTGCGCTGGAATTACGCTCCAGAGTGCAAAAAGGACACAGTATGAATAAGCCAACCTCTGCCACGCCAGGCACTGTGGTCGCGGCGTTATATCGTTTCGCGACATTCCCCGAATATGAATCTCTGCGCGAGCCGCTAAAGCAGTGCATGCTCGACAACGACGTGCGAGGCACGCTGCTGCTCGCCGCCGAGGGGATTAACGGCACCATCGCAGGTTCGCGTGCGGGCATCGATGCGGTGCTCGCGTTTCTTGAGCGAGACGCGCGGTTTGCCGACCTCGCCCCGAAGGAATCCTTCGCGGTGGAAAACCCCTTTTATCGCACGAAGGTAAAGCTTAAACGCGAAATCGTGACGATGGGTGTCGAGGACATCGACCCTAAGAAAATCGTCGGCACCTATGTAGAGCCAAGTGAGTGGAATGCGCTTATCAGCGATCCCGAGGTGCTGCTTCTGGATACGCGCAATAAATACGAGGTTGAAATCGGCACCTTCGAGTCTGCGGTCAATCCCGAAACGGACTCTTTCCGCGAATTCCCCGATTATGTAAAAAACAACCTAGATCCGGCTAAGCACAAAAAAGTGGCGATGTTTTGTACCGGCGGCATTCGCTGCGAGAAGTCGACGGCCTATTTGCGCGAACAGGGCTTCGATGAGGTCTATCACCTCAAGGGAGGCATACTCAACTATTTGCAGGAAGTGCCCGAGGAAGAGACGCTTTGGCGCGGTGAGTGCTTCGTTTTCGATAATCGGGTTACCGTGAATCACAAGCTAGAACAGGGTGCATTTGATCAGTGTCACGCCTGCCGCATGCCAATCAGTGAAGACGACAAGCGACGAGAGGAATATCAGAAAGGCGTGAGTTGTCATCACTGTGCTGCGCAGAAGCCCCGCGAGAAAGTGAAGGGTTTAGCCGAACGCGAGAGGCAGATGGCTCTGGCTAAAGCGCGCGGAGACTCGCATATCGGGCAGCCAATGGAGCAGCTCATCGTGCAGCGCAAAGCACAGAAGCGTAAGTTTAAAGAAGAGCAGCGCAAATATGAGCGGGCAAAAAGGACGTCCCATGCCGACTAGTTTGGTGATGAGCCCCTTTGGTGAATTCCTCGGGATTGAAATCGAATCCTTTGGCGAAGGCAAAGCGCTATGCAGCATTGCGGTTAAGCCTCATCACTTTAACGCAGGTGGGCGCGTGCACGGCGGCGTGCTGACGTCGCTAGCGGATTCGTGTGCAGGAGTCGCAGTGCGCAGCCTGCGGCCCGAAGGCGTGGCCTCCGCTACCACCGACTTAAATATTGCCTTTATCAGACCGCCTATGGGTGATCGGCTCGAAGCCGAGGCCGAAGTGCTGCATGCGGGAAAGCGCCTGTACAGAGTGGAGATGCGAGTGTTCAGTATGACACTCGGAGAACAGCAGGCCCGCACGCTGGTGGCAAAATGCAGCGCGACCTTTATGTTAGTGTTCCCGACTAACGGCTAAGGGTCTTACTTCTGGGCTGCTGCGCTTTCGACATGAGCGAACACGCTTGAAGAACCGTCTTTGTTCATCTGAACTATGTCGTAAGGGGTGAAGCGGTTCCCCATTTCCATCCCCGGGCTTCCTAGGGGCATTCCGGGCACTGCAAGTCCCAGTGCACCCTCCGGCGGTGCAGCCAGGAATTGCTCGATAAATTTAGCGGGTACATGCCCCTCAAAGA
>Ga0209653_1003014_pt1 | contig 11785 bp, 19 predicted proteins | sample SaaInl6LU_22_DNA_FD_184644 | JGI IMG/M metagenome (GOLD analysis project Ga0209653, IMG submission 184644) | Marine microbial communities from expanding oxygen minimum zones in the Saanich Inlet - ESP_116LU_22_DNA (SPAdes) (version 2) | ecosystem: Environmental > Aquatic > Marine > Intertidal... | reverse complement strand
CTTTCCGAAGAAGAAGATAAGTGGGAAGAAATTAAAGAATTTGTTGATGCTTGTTCTTAATTAATTCAGCCAATTTTGCATGACTTTTAAACCCTGCATGAGAGCGATCTGGTGCAGGGTCTTTATGTTTTTCAAGATCTAAATGAAAATCTACATAATCTTCAGTTATTTCTTCCAACAACGGTTGTAAATGTGGAAAACAGCAATGATGTATAACTGGTATATTAGCTCTTTGACACAAAATAACTTGTTTAGCTACTGCACCGCTCCATAATCTTTGTGTTAGTTCTTCATCAGAAAAATATAACATTCCTGCAGCGTGCCAAGCTGCTTTATGTCTTTGATCGTTTTTTCTTTGATTGTTGAGTATTTGTTCTGAGAAAATCCAGTTTCTATAATACTTTTCATTTTTTAACACATGATTAGCTACAAGAAACCCTTGCCAGTGATTAGCTTTTACATCCCACACTTGCCAACGATACTCGCTTGTATGTCCTATAATAATCAAATCAGGTTTTTTCTTGACTGCTTGCTCAACTTGTGCTGTAATAAGATATTCAGAAGCACCGCTTTGAGCTAAGTTTTCTAACTTGCTATTTAGCGTATGACTAACTAAATATGGATAAGCTTGTTGTTTATCATCTAAACCTTCGCCTTCAGTATAACTGTCTCCACAGGATATTATAAACATGAGTGATGAAATCTTTGTAGTAGGCAATTCATGGTCTGCCTCTTGTGATGAAGCACCTGTTCCAGTTTTTGATATTCTTGGCCTTAAAAGACGTTGGGAAATTCCTGGAATTACACTAGATGCACAAGCAGAATACATCATTGATGAGGATTTGACAAGTAGATTTAAAGTTATATGGTTAATTGGGCATCATCATAGAGCTGATCCAGAAGGTACAGGAAAATATTTATTACCCTATCCTTGGGGACATTTAGATCAATACGGAGATCTTGTAAGAGACTTGTGGTTTAAAAAATTAACTAAAATGCCTTGGTATCAAAGAAATGCAGCACTTGCTATTAAAGCGGTACTGGCAGACTGTAATATTGATAATATGCTGATGATTCCTATTTATCGACCTAATACTTTAGAACACCCATGGTTTACAGGACATCCTTGTATTTGGGATTTTTATCTTAGAGATTTTGCTAAACGAGACGGTAATCTTGGTTATGCAGGTCACATGAATCAACGCGGGCATACTAAGTTAGCCCCACTACTAGCATCGGAGGTATACGATAGATGGGGGATTACATTGACCCTCGCTGGCGAGACGCAATTGAGATCGGATTTTCTAACTCGATAGCTAAAAAAGCACATAAAATTGTAGAACATTGCGAAAAAAACTACATTCTTCATGGGCATCAATGGCGTTGTGATGTAGCAGGTAAAGTAGCTATCTTACTAAAACCAGGCGAAGGATATGAGTGGCACTTTGATAATTTAGATTTTGCAGAACGTAGACTAACTACTTCTCGTCCAGGACGTTACTGGACTCATATGATTTATTTAACAGGAGGTAAGCCTTTTGAGATTGGATCATGGAACCCGAAAGGTAATAGAGTCGAGCAGACTGACTTTTCTGCTCCGGAACCCGAAGAGATACTCGTCAGGATATTCCCCGAACCTGGTAAAACGGTGTTGTTTCCATGCTTTATGGTTCATCGTATTCAGCCTGTTGTTGATAATCGTCGTTGGGCATTTGTAGATTTTGTAAACACACCTGATTATTTAGGTAAGACTAAAAAAGATTTAACCCGTATTTTTAATAGGTACTTTGATGAAGATACTAGGCGTAAGCTCCTACCATCACGATAGTGCAGCAGCATCTTTAAAAGATGGATATATTCAAGGCGCAGCACATGAAGAACGCTTTTCCCGCAAAAAATATGACAAGTCCTTTCCAAAAAATACTGTGGAATGGCTTAGAGATACATATGAAGATTGGGAGTTTGCTGCATTTTATGAAGAATCTACTTACTCGCAATTCAAATCTGATATAAGATATATTACTAAAGCACAACCAGTGTTAGTAGATCACCATGAAGCTCATGCTATGAGTTCTATTTTGATGACTGATTGGACTGAGTGTGCAGTGATGGTTATAGATACCGTAGGCGGTAAATTTTCTACATCACTAGGAGTATATGAAAATGGTAGGATTGAATGGCTTAAGCGGTTTCGTTATCCGAACTCTCTTGGTCTTTTCTATAGTAGTGCTACTCGTTTACTTGGATTTGAGCCTCTTAGTGGCGAGTCTCAAGTTATGGCAGCTGCTGGGTACGGAGTTCCTAAGTGGGCTGATCTCATAAAAGATAAAATTGTACACTTTGAAAACGGTGATTATAATCTTCTTCATAATTTAGAGCGTGGAGTCGGGTTTGGTACTCTTGATTGGGACGTAGCAGCTTCTGTACAACAGGTATTCTCTGAAATAGTGTTAAACCTAGCTAATTGGTTACAACAAGAAACAGGATATACTAATCTTGCTTATGCAGGAGGCTGTGCACTAAATTGTGTCACTAATACCTATCTTGCTAAGTTTTCTGCTTGGGATAATATTGTAATTCAACCAGCTGCCGGTGACGCTGGTGCAGCACTTGGAGCAGCTGCTTTAATCGAACGACCTCTTTGGCAAGGACCTTTTATTGGGTATGAAGAATACTCGTCTGTTACTCCTGAAGAAGCAGCACATAGAATTATCAATGGTGAAGTAATTCCGATTATTAATGGACGAGCTGAATTCGGTCCTCGTGCACTTGGTAATCGTACCTTGCTATGTGCTCCAATAAATTCTACTATAGATAGATTAAATCAGATAAAAGGTAGAGTAGATGATACTTGGAGACCTTATGCTCCTATAGTACAAGACAAAGAAGCAGATAACTATTTTGATGTTATTCGACCTTGCACAAATATGCTTTTTACAGCAGACATTAAAGAAGAGTCTAACTTTAAAACTCATGATATGACCGCTAGACTTCAATATATTGATGGATCTCAGCCATATCTTTATAAAGTTCTTGAGATAACTCGTCAATACGGTTATCCTATTCTAATTAACACTAGTTTAAATGCCAAAGGTAAGCCTATGGTAAATAAGAAAGAAGATCTAGATGAAATTCGACTACATTACTGAGGTTGAAACAGAGACCCTAAGAACAGGTAGAACCTATTTTACTCCTGACGGAGCATATCCTTCAATTACAACTATTTTAGGTAAAACAGCTGATAACACTTGGTTACAACGTTGGATTGATAAAGTAGGGGAAGAAGAGGCTGCTAGAGTTTCAAAAGAAGCAACAGATCGCGGAACCCTTGTTCATGAATATGCTGAACGTCATTTTAATGGTGAAGATGTTTGGGACGATCTTCGGCAGGAACGGCTAGATGTTCGTCAAATGAGCAGAGATTTAATTCGTGCTACTGAACGAGGAGTTGAAGAAGTCTGGGGACAAGAACAGGTCCTGTGGTCTAATAAATATCGTTATGCTGGAAGAACAGATATGGTTGGTATCTGGAAAGGAAAACCCACAATTATCGACTTTAAAACGTCAAAGAAGAAAAAGAACCAAAAACAAATTACAGATTACTATATTCAAGGCTGTGCTTACGCCGTCGCTCATAACGAAATGTATGGAACAGGTATTCAAGACGTTGCAATTATAATGACTATTGATGGAGATGATCCTATAATCTTTGAGAAGTCAGCCGTACCATTTTTACCTCTTTTAAAAAACAGGAGACAGATGTTTGATAAGCTGCAAACAAATTCCCATTCCTAAATTAGAAGGAGTCGATATCAACAGGATTATGCTTTTTTATAAAATGGGTAATCAATTCTTTTTAGAGAGATATAATACTCATTCTTGGAAATCTTTTGATCTAATCCATGAAGAAAAAGATTCTCCCATGATGAAGCATTTTCCTGCTATTAAAGATTGGGTTACATTGGTAAAAAAGCATACTGCTATTAAAGAAATTAAAACCTTATATCTGTCTGTCTTAGCCCCTAAAAGCAGTATTCCTTGGCATACTGATAGATCAGATGATGTTTTATCTAATTCTTATATTACCTCTATTGCAACTGATAAAAGTTTTATTGAGTTTGGGAATGATAAAAAATATACTTATAAGACTGGTTATAGTTATGTTATCAGAACAGGTATTAGACACCAAATTATGAATCTGAGTGATGACTATAGAATTACTTTATGCACAACACCAATAGGAGATAACCCATATGCTTCAATGGATAATTGATAAATATGAAGAATGGAAATTTGAAAGAGAATTTCAAAAGAAGAAGAAAGAACTATTAGAAAAAGATCCTTTTATTTATGATTTTAGTAACGATGACAAGAAGAATTAAAAAACCACTGCTAGAATTTTTTGAAAAACAGACTTTGACTGATGGTGAAAAAACCTTTATATTAGGATGTATAAATGCACAGAAAAAATATCCGCAACTAACCCATCGTCAATGGCAAATAGTCTGCGAAATAAAGGATAAATACAATGAGCAAATATCCAGGAGTAAAAAGACTTCCTAGTGGAAGAATTGAATACAGGGGAAAAACATTTGCAGGATTCAACAAACCACGTAAATCAGACCGTCCTGAAAAGAAAGGTATGGTCCTCGCTAAAGAAGGCGATAGAATTAAACTTATCCATTACGGAGACAGTTCTATGGGGCACAATTACAGCCCTGAAGCACGTAAGAGCTTTAAAGCGAGACATGCTAAAAACATCGCCAAAGGTAAAATGTCCGCTGCGTACTGGGCAGACAAGGAACTTTGGGCTGGGCCTAAGGGGTCAAAGAAATTACCACCAAAATCACAAAAATTCACAAGAGGATTAAAGCGTAGATGACAGCTGGGATTGGTCCTATAGAACGATTAAAGGGTTATATTAATTGTAAAAAATGTGGCCACCCCTGTCATTGTGCTTGGGATCAATGCGATTGCAGCTGTGATACTTGTGATTGCGGCACAGTAAAGTCTAAGGAAGATATTCCTACTTCATTTTTTAACAAAAACTAATCTTACATGAACGAAATTAAATTTCATCTTGTTCAAGACTTTCCTGAACAGTTAGTCTTGCCCCCACTATCTTCTAAAAAACTTATTCCAGACTGGTTTAAGAAGATTCCTGGCTACAATGAAGGTGACCAGACTGTTAAAAAATGTGTTCCTTTTATAGATGCAATGTCTATAGGTTATACTCTTCTTTCTCACCTGGATATTGTCATTTATCAACTTGAGAGCGGTGAAGTAAAACTTCACTATTTAGATGAAAAACATGCACAGCTTGTTAAACGTTGGCCGCCTATTGAGACCCATCCTGCAAGGCAAATTCCTGGCTCTCCTATGGAAAACTACACTATTCTTAAATATATGAGTCCTTGGATTATCGAAACCCCAAAAGATTACTCTTTATTATTTCTTCCTCCCATAAACAGACTTGAAATACCATTAGTCCCACTCGTAGGGTTTGTGGATACTGACACCTATTTCAACAATGTAAATATTCCTTTTATCCATACTGCTTTAGAACCTAATGGAGAAAAGCATCTTATACCGGCTGGCACTCCTATTTGTCAGGTAATTCCTATTAAACGTGAAGAGTGGAATGCTAAATATACTTGGTTAGATAAACAACAACTTGATAAGCAAAAATATTCAAGAGAGCTTGTAAATAAAGATAGAGAAGACTGGTATAAAAAACACGCTCATCAGAAGAAACGCTATGACTAGTTGTTTAATTGTTGGAGCAGGTTCTTCTAAACCTCTAGCTAATAAATATCCTCACTTATTCTCTATAAGTGCTAATTTGCATTTTCCAAATGCTAATGTGATATTTGCACAAGATGATCCTATATTAGATAAAATTTTACGAACAGATGTTGAGGGTTTTAATACGCAATGCGTATTTACTACTCCTCAAAAATATCAAAAGTATAAAGACTATAAAAGATGTTTACCTTTTAATTATAGATATTTTTACAATACAAGCAGTCTTTCATCTGGATTAAATGCTATTGTATTAGCACAATTTTTTGGTTTTAAAGATATAGTTCTTGCTGGTTTTGATTTTGGAGAAGTAAAACTTGATTATCAGAAACAGTTTGATACTATCAAAGGTACAGCATCATATAAATTTTTAAAAGAAGATAGGCTCTTATGAAACTAAAACCAGGGATGATTTGTTTTAAAAATCTATTTGATGAAGATCTACATTTTGTTCATGCAGCAAAGTGCGCTTCTCGCACTACTTTAGGTTGGATGGTTTTGATAAGAGAACCTAATCTTATAAAGTCTCATCCAGAATGGTTTAACCCAGTTCCCGATAAAAGAGACCATGCATATAGTGAAATTAGGCGTAAAACAAGAAAAATAAACTTACCTGAAGATGCAAAAATTATCTTCTGTACTAAACGTGATCCCGTAAAACGTTTTATATCTTGTTTTCAAAATATGCACTGGTTAGGGCATATAGGAGATGTACAAACTCTTATAGAAAACTGGGATCAACTTATGAAAGATAATCCAGTTCTCTATACCCACTTTAGAACTCAAACAGAGTTTTATGAATCTAATAAAAGCAGATTCACGTACATTTTTGATCACTCAAAGATGCATGAAGTAAAAGAGTTTTTGGAAGATTACAGTGGTACTAACTTACCAGATTTACACTTACAACAATCTGGGACAAAAGTTGATATTGAACTTACTAACGAACAATTAGATTTTGTCCATAGATGGTATGCTAAAGACTATGAAAATGGATGGTGCTAATGAGAATATTAGTTATGGGACTTCCTGGTTCTGGAAAAACAACTTTTTCAAAACAAGTAGCTGAATATTATAATATAGCACATTTTGAAGCTGATGTTATCAGGCACTTGTTTTGTGATTGGGATTTTTCTGTTCAAGGTAGAAGAAGGCAAGCAATCAGAATGGCTAAGTTAACTGAACTAGCTACAGCTTCTATTTGTGATTTTGTTTGTCCTAAAAATGAATTTATACCTTTTATAAACCCAGATTATATAATCTGGATGGATACTATTGAAGAAGGTAGGTATGAAGATACCAATAAGTTATTTGAACCTCCTGTGAGGTATGATTTAAGGATAAAAGAATGGATTGGAAAAAACCAACTGTCCAAATGCTTGGAAGATGGCAACCCTGGCATGATGGACATACTGCCCTTTTTAAAAGAGCGATTGCCAAAACTGGTCAAGTAGTTATACAGGTTAGGGATATGCCTCGTGATGAGAAAAATCCCTTTGCATTTACCGAGATTACTAATCGTATAATGTCTGCTCTTAGTGTGGAAGGTTTTCTCTATTCAAAAGATTATACAATTATTAAAGTTCCTAATGTTGTGAATATTACCTATGGCAGAGATGTAGGTTATACAATTACCCAAGAACACTTTGATGAAGAGATAGAAGCTATCTCAGCAACTAAAATTAGAGAGGAAATGAAATGAATCTTACCCAATTAAGAGAAGAACTTGCTTTCGATGAAGGAGTTAAACATGAAGTCTATTTAGACCATCTTGGATATCCTACATTCGGTATTGGTCACTTGATTAAAGTTACTGATCCAGAACATGGTCAGGCTGTTGGTACTCCTATTAGCGAAGAGCGTGTCAACGAGGCTTTTGAACAAGATATTCAAGATGTTTTAAAAGACTGTAACAGGCTATACTCAGACTTCGATGATTTACCTGAAGAAGCACAGCTTATAATTGCAAATATGATGTTTAATCTTGGATACCCAAGACTGTCCAAGTTTAAGAATATGAAAGCAGCTGTAGATGCCCGTGACTGGTCTTTAGCTGCAAGGGAGATGCAATCATCTCGTTGGTATAAACAAGTCACTAACCGTGCTCAACGTCTTTGTGACCGCATGAGCGCAATCGCTTAAGGAGATAAAATATGTTAGAAAAAACGTTTGGACTTGCCAAAGCAGGAACCTCAGTGAAAACTGAAGTGATGGCTGGCATCGCAACGTTCCTAACAATGGCTTACATTACAGTAGTAAACCCTGCTATTCTTTCAACTGAAGGAACTGGTATGGCGTTTGGTGCTGTGTTTACTGCAACTATTATTGCGGCAGTGGTAGGAACATTGATTATGGGACTATGGGCAAACTGGCCCATTGCACTTGCACCAGGTATGGGACTTAATGCGTTCTTTGCTTTTGGTGTAGTGTTTGGTATGGGGTACACATATCAACAAGCACTTGCCGCTGTATTTGTAGCAGGTATTGTGTTTATTGCACTGAGTGTTACACCAGCACGAAAGTACATCATTAATAGTATTCCTAAAAGTATGAAACTAGGTATTGGCGCAGGCATTGGCTTGTTCCTTGCTATTATTGGACTTAAGAACGCTGGCATTGTTGTAGATCATCCTGCAACATTGGTTGGACTTGGTGACGTTGCTAGTGTACCAGTTTTGCTTGCAGGCTTAGGCTTTGCGATTATGGCAATCCTAGACAAGCGTGGAATACCAGGAAGTATCATTATTGGCATCCTTGCTACAAGTATTATTGCTTGGGTATTTGGTGTTGCTGATCTTGTTGGTGTAGTTGGTGCTATTCCTAGCCCAGAGCATGCATTTAGCATGGACTTTAGTTTGCTGTTCACAGCAGGCTTTATTGGTACTGCTTTTGCATTCTTGTTTGTTGACTTTATGGATACAGCAGGCACACTTACTAGTGTTGCTAACTTGACAGGTAAAGTAAACAAAAACGGCGAAGTAGATGGCATTGACCGTGCGCTGCTTGCTGACTCAGTTGCTACTTCAGTAGGTGCATTGGCAGGTACAAGTAACACTACTTCATATATTGAAAGTGGTGCAGGTGTTAAAGAAGGCGGACGTACAGGACTTACAGCAGTTGTTGTTGCTGGTTTGTTCTTGTTGTGTTTGGTATTTGCACCATTGGCGCAGAGTATTCCTGCGTTTGCAACAGCACCTGCATTGGTATTCATTGCAACATATTTCCTACGCAACATTGTAGATATTGCATGGGATGATGTTACTGAATATGCGCCAGCAGTGCTAGCAGCGATTATTATGCCACTAACATTTAGTATCGCATATGGTATTGCTATTGGCTTTATTGCTTATGTAGTGATTAAAGCACTAAGTGGTAATACTGAAGATATTAATAAAGGCAGTATTGTACTTGCAACAGTAAGTGTGTTGTACTTCCTAGTCTAAAGTGTAACATTTTTATTATATAATGTTACTTATTGAAGGAGATTAATCCCTTCATTTTACTCAAGGAGTTTTTATGAAAGAAAAAACTTTAAAACTACGAAGATCGAGTATCGATCTTTTTAAGAAAGTTGGGAAAATGGATTTAGGAAACCCCATTATTACGACACTTGTAGGACTTGTTGTGTTCTACATCGGACTTAAAATGTTTTCTAGTGGTATGAAATCAATGGGAAATATTGAACATCTAGCTTACTTTACAAATAATGTAGCATGGATGTTTTTAGGAGGGATTGTGATGACTTTGCTTTGGCAATCATCTTCTCTTTCTACAACTGCAATTATTGCATTAGTAGCATCTGGAGCAGTTCCCTTACCTGCTGCGATTGCTGCAGTGCTTGGGGCCAATATCGGAACGACAGGAACGATATGGTTGGCAGGTGTACTTGTCTCGGACGGTATGCCCAAAGGAGACACCTTGCGAATAGCAATGATGCATACAGGTGCTAATCTCTTTATGGCAATAGCACTCTTACCGTTTGTACATCACATAGGAAGATTTTTAACTAGATTTTAGTAAAAATTAATCATATTTCTGACACAATTGCACCCTTACACCAAAGGGTGCAATTTTTTTGTTTGCTAATGCTCTAGTTAATACATATAATCTACACATGGGAATAAAACTGTTTTTAGTTTCTCTCGTGATGATGGCGGCAATGTCGGCTGGATTTGGTTGGTACTATAAACAATCCCAAGCAACAATTGCTACTTTGAGAGAAAACAATGCAAAACTTGAAGTTGCTGTAGATACTGCTCAAGCTAGTATTGAGACTTTACAGTCTAGCATGGCAAAAGCAAACGAACTAAATCTTCAGCTACAGCAAGATTTGCAACAAGCAGAAGCCTATGGTGATGAACTACGTTCAAAACTTAGCAAGTTGAATCTAGTTGTTGAAGCACTTAAAGATAGCAAAACTTTAGAAGGTAAGATGAATGGCGCAACGGCTAAATTATGGCGCGAATTTATGTCTAACACTGGTAACACTAACAAGCCTGATCTTCCTAGCTGGCTGCGTAGGGAGAACAGAACCGGAAGTGAAAGTAGTGACGAAGGTTCAACAGGTTCAGATACCAACAGTAGCGAGACCGAAACCACTCCAGCTGAGTGATACTCGTATCTTTGTAGTTACAAAAGATAACTATGAGGAGTTTTTAAAAGAGTTTGAAGAAACGTATGGCGAAATAGCTTATGTGGCACTAAGCATGAAAGATTATGAGAACTTAGCTCTCAATATAGCAGATATTAGGCGATATATAGAACAACAGAATGAGATTATAGTTTATTATGAAAAAGCGGTGACTAACGACACCGAAACAGAAGAGGATAAATAATTACCCAGCTCTTCCCCCCAAGGAGACTACAATGAAAAAGCTTTTAGCTATTGTACTACTTTTAGCTGCAACCCCAGTCTACGCAGCTGATCCCATTGTAACAGACTCTACTACAGATTCAACTGTTACTACTACAGGTAGCATGGAGACTACCGTTAAATCCCCTCCACCCTCAGCAATATCCCCGCAGTTTAGCGCAGGTAACAATGACGACCTGTGTACTATTGGCGTTGCGGGCGCCGTTCAAACTCAAATTTTAGGTATCTCAGCTGGTACTACCTTCACAGAGGAGAATTGTGTTCGATTGAAGAATGCAAAAACTCTTTATGATATGGGTATGAAAGTTGCTGCCGTATCAACTATGTGTCAAGATGAAAAGGTCTTTGATGCTATGATGATGGCAGGAACTCCGTGTCCTTATGAAGGTAAAATCGGTGAAGCCGCTAAAATTGGTTGGGAATCTCACGAAGAGACTCTACGAGTAAAACACGGTGCTGAGGAGAAGGTTGATGTTAAAGAAACTGCCACTTTTGGTGGTATGGGTCTTCTTGCCTTGCTACTCTTACTCTGAGAGCATTACCCCTTACTATGGAACTACCCCAAACGCTGCTGATAATACTTATCAGTGGGTGATGGATCATGTCTTGCCTGAACCACCCGGTTTAGATATAAACGGTGTTTTCTATAGCTATACTCCCCAGAAAATAACAGAAGACGACTTCAAAGTAACAGTTGGTAATAAAAATGCAAATAATACTGATGATATTTGGAGCGATACAGAAGACTGGTCTGGCAATCCAGGCGGTATCGAAGTTCGTAAAGTAATTGGTTTACCAAACGTCCCACGAGAAGCATGGGGAGATGGTTATATTGTAACTGAAGGAACTGGAACTGTTAATGATGCTACTGTTATCTATTCTTACAAGGTTGATCCTTGTTTTGATCCACAGTTTGATCCTAATTGCCCAGGATATGTAGCACCTTTGCCTCCACCACCGCCTGAGATTGAGATTTATGATGCAACTGAAGACGAAAATGTAGTTCTTAATGACGATCAAAAATCTTTAATAGATGCTAATGAAGAACAACTTGATAAAGAAAAAGAAGAAGAAGAGGAAGAAGCAAAAGAAAGATTGAGAAAGTATCGT
>Ga0209653_1003013_pt1 | contig 11787 bp, 6 predicted proteins | sample SaaInl6LU_22_DNA_FD_184644 | JGI IMG/M metagenome (GOLD analysis project Ga0209653, IMG submission 184644) | Marine microbial communities from expanding oxygen minimum zones in the Saanich Inlet - ESP_116LU_22_DNA (SPAdes) (version 2) | ecosystem: Environmental > Aquatic > Marine > Intertidal... | reverse complement strand
AATGCGGTAAGCGTTATTGCTGCGATTGAATCTTTTATGGGTTTACTAAGCTTTGCGATTGCCACTGGCTTGCTATTCGCTAGATTTTCAAGGGCAAACATTATCTACAGCGATAAGGCGATTATTGCCCCTTGTAAAGAGATCAATGCCTTAATGTTCAGATTCGCCAATAAAAGTAAGAATCAACTGATAGAGGTGGAAGTAGACGTGGTGATTTCCTTTTGGGATAATGAGAATGATAAACGAATCTTTCAAAGGGTAGATCTAGAGAGGAGGAAGATCAATTTTCTTTCTACGAGCTGGACACTCGTTCATCCTATTACAGAGGAAAGTCCCATTTATGGTTGGGATGCCGATACTTTTGATAATCAACAGATAGAAATTATTGTGATGTTCAAAGCATTTGACGATACCTACGTTCGGCAGATTTACGACCGAGTGAGCTACGATGAAACTGAAATTAAATGGGCAAAGAAATTCGTTCCTATTTTCGATAGAATGGACGATGGGATGATGCACATTCATTTAGAACGAATCGGGGATACAACGGATGCGGCTCTGAATTAATGACTCCGATATAAATCGTCAGTGATATTTACGTCATTAGTGATTATATTCACTACTCAACCTAACCTTAGATCATGAAAAAGAGACTATTTATTCCCTGTAGTGTAATGTGCATGGTGTTTTTTGTATCGCTGTTGATCATTAAGCCAAGTGCCAAGGCCCAAGATGGTTATCAAAGGCCACCTGAAGTTATCGCTAAGCTCATTGATGCGCCATCGACTCCTTCCGTCAGTATCGATTCTAAAGCGGAATGGATGCTTTTGATGGAAAGACCTGGTTATCCGAGTATAGAAGAAGTGTCTTCTCCTGAATTAAGAATCGGTGGTACCCGAATCAATCCTGCTACCAACGGCAGAAGCAGGCAATCTTTTATTACGGGACTTAGTTTGCAAAATATAAAGTCTGGTGAAAGCTATCAGTTTTCAGGAATGCCCACCAGTCCTGCTATCGGTAATGTTTCCTGGTCGAATAACGAAAAGAAGATCGCTTTTACGAATACCGTTGAAGATGGTATTGAGCTTTGGGTAGCAGATGTTCAGAGTAGAACTGCCAAGAGGCTTACTGGGGCTATCATTAATAATGCTTATGTCTCAGCTATGGAATGGATGCCAGATAACGAATCGATATTGGCAAGTACTATTGTCGAAAACCGAGGACCGGCTCCAAAAAGACCAAGGGCACCAAAGGGTCCGGTTGTGCAAGAGACAGCAGGGGCAGAGGCTCCTTCGAGAACCTACCAAGACTTGTTAAAAAACTCTTATGATGAAGACCTATTTGAGTATTACACTACGGTTCAGCTAAAGAAAGTTGATCTGAATGGAAATCAGACTAAAATAGGAAGTCCAGATATAATTAAAGGATTTGATATTTCACCTGATGGCCAATACATTTTAGTAGAGACCATTCAAAAGCCATTTTCTTACCTAGTTCCAGCTTCACGTTTTCCATTCAACTATGAGATCTGGAATACAAATGGACAGATGGTCAAATTGTTGGCTGAAATTCCTCTTGATGAAGTTCGACCAAAAGGATTTGATGCTACGCGAAAAGGAGCAAGAAGTGTGAATTGGAGAGCTGATGCTCCGGCTTCTCTCTATTGGGCTGAAGCTAATGATGGAGGAGACCCAAATTTGGATGTTGCGGAGAGAGACATCGTTTATGCTTTGAACGCTCCATTTAATGCCGAGCCAACCAAGTTGGCCAGTACTTCTTTAAGATACAGAGGAATTGTCTGGGGAGATGAGAATAGGGCTTGGATGAGTGAAGGTTGGTGGGCCAACCGAATGGAAAAGGCTACAATTATTGATCCTGAAAAGCCAGGAACTCCTGGTGAAGTGATCATTGAAAGAGCCACCACTGACCGTTATAACGACCCGGGTAGCCCAATAACAGTCAAGAATGAATATGGTCGCAATGTCTTAAAGTTTGATAAGAACGATGTTTTTATGACCAGCGTTGGAGGATCTCCAGAAGGAGATAGACCATTCATAAGTCGTTTTAATTTGAAGAATCAAAAACAGGAGATCCTTTTCCGTTCAGAAGCGCCATATTATGAAAGACCCATTGATATTGTAGGAGATAAAGCTGATCAGATCATCACCATTCGTGAGTCTAAATCAGAGCCAGAGAATTACTACTTGAGAGATCTAAAGGCGAATAAGCTTACACCTATAACAGCATTTCCACATCCGCAACCTCAGATGATGGAGGTCCAAAAAGAGGTCATTCAATACAAAAGAGCTGATGGCGTAGACTTGAAAGCAGAGCTTTACACGCCTGCTGGTTATGACAAAGACAAGGACGGTCCTTTACCAGTTCTGATGTGGGCCTATCCTAGAGAATATAAATCCGTAGCTAATGCAGCTCAAGTAAGAGGTTCGATATACACCTTTACTAGAGTCAGTTCTGGGTCACCATTGTTTTGGGTCTTGAGGGGGTATGCTGTTATGGCCAATACTGAATTCCCGATCATTGGAGAAGGAGACAAAGAACCCAACGATACTTTTAGAGAGCAATTGGTTTTAAATGCAGAAGCAGCAATAGATGCGGTTGTAGAATTAGGGGTTGGAGACAGAAATCGAGTAGGGGTTGGGGGCCATAGTTATGGTGCATTCATGACGGGTAACTTATTAGCCCATTCAGACCTATTTGCTGCAGGTATTGCCAGATCAGGTGCTTATAACAGAACCTTAACACCATTCGGATTTCAAAGGGAGGAAAGAACTTATTGGGAAGACCCAGATCTTTACAATTACATGTCGCCTTTTATGCATGCCGATAAAGTGAATCAACCTTTATTGCTGATCCATGGTGAAGCAGATAATAATTCAGGGACTTTTCCGATCCAGAGTATTAGATTCTACAATGCCATCAAGGGACATGGTGGTACTGCAAGATTGGTGATGTTACCCGCTGAAAGCCATGGTTACCGAGCCAAGGAGTCTATTTTGCATATGTTATGGGAAATGGATTCTTGGTTGGAAGAGCATGTGAAAAATGCAACTACTAAACCTGAGGGGGCAATGATTGATTCAAAGGATAGATAATTAAGTTTATTCAGGCCTCACTTCTAGTGAGGCCTGAATAACTTTAACTATTCACACAAAAACGCTGCACCAAAAACGCCAGCACTATCTCCTAGCTTTGGCTTCACTATCTTGGTATCCATCCGAGGGTTAAATACATACTTCTCAGCTTCCGCAACACCTCTTGAGTAAAGCTCCTCAATGTTTCCAACTCCGCCACCTAATACGATGACATCAGGATCTAAAACATTAATGATGGTTGAAATACCGAGCCCAAAGAAGTGAACCAATCGATCCAGGGTTTTAACTGCATGAATATCTTCGCCAGATCGTGCAGCAGGTATGATCTCCTTCAATCTTTTACGTATCCCCGTTTCTTTTTCATAGAAGTTTTCTAGTCCTGTTCCTGAAATGATAGTTTCCATACATCCAGATTTACCACAATAGCAAGAGCCACCTGATTCATCAAGGAAGTTGTGCCCCCATTCTCCGCCAATACCATGTTTTCCGTTGATTACATGACCATTCACTACCACGCCACCACCGCAACCAGTTCCCATGATGACCCCAAAAACAACTTCTGCTTTTGAATCAACCTCTGGGACAATACCCATTTTAGCCTCAGCCAATGCAAAACAATTAGCATCATTGGCCATTCTTGTCGGTATTCCTAAGAGCGTCTCTAAGTCCTTCTTGAATGGCTTTTTATTAATAGCTTGAGAATTTGAATTTTTGAGTAAGCCCGTGGAAGGATCCATGGCACCCGGAGTACCAATACCGATGATATCAGGCCTTTCGCCAACCTCATCAGTCAACATGTCTATTAATCGTTTGATGTTATTGAGTACATGCTCATAGCCTTTGATTCCTTCAGTATCTATTCGTTTTCTAACGATAGGAGTTGGGTCATCTTTTGAGCGTAATACTGCTCCCTCGATCTTGGTTCCTCCTAAGTCTATTCCCCAGAGTTTTTTAGACATGTTCTTAATCGTTGATTCTAAATACTTTTGATTCCCAAGGCTGCATTAGAAGATCTTCTGTAGCATCAGAGTAATTGTAAACTAGTAATTCTATTCCGGTAATGATAGGTTCAAAATCAACTTCTTTATCAGAAAAGTTAAGGACTATCAAGAACTCATCAGTTTCATCCCACCTGCGAAATGCGAAGATCTTTGGATGATCGTTTAGAATAGATTCATAGTCACCATACACGAGTGTTGGGTGATCCTTGCGGAACTGAATCATTTTTCGATAGTAATTCAGAATGGAGTATTTGCTGCGTTCCTGATCTTCTACATTAATATCATTATAGTTCGGATTCACCTTGATCCATGGCTCTACTAGCGAAAAACCAGCATTGACTTCATCATTCCATTGTACTGGGGTTCGCGCATTGTCTCTACCCATTTTGTGCACATTGTGGATATGATCGAGCGGGTTTTCGCCATTCAATTCTAAATGCCTGAAGTAATTGATCGTTTCAATGTCGCGATAATCATAAGTGGTTGGAAAGGAAACATTGCTCATTCCTATCTCATCTCCTTGATAGATGTAAGGAGTGCCTCTCATGGTGAGTAGCAGAGTTGCTAGAAGTTTGGCAGCTTTTTCACGATGCTCTCCATCGTTGGCAAAACGAGAAACGATTCGTGGGAAATCATGATTACCTAAGAAGATACTTCCCCAGCCTTTGCCGTTTAGCTTTTCATCCCACCGATTGAAGATGTTTTTGAATTCTACTAAGTCGTAAGGGATCGGGTCGAATTTCCCTCCTTCTCCCACGTCAATGAACATATGGTCGAAGTGAAAAACCATATTCAGTTCATCTCGGTCTTCACCAACATAGTCCAATCCATGATCCAAGGTTATTCCTGGTCCCTCACCAACGGTCATGATGTCATATTTAGAGAGCGCTTCCTTATTTAGCTCTTTCAAAAACTCATGGATTCTCGGGCCATTTGCATATTGCTTATTGATGGTCTCTTCGAATACTGGTGAAACCATATTGGCATTATCTGGTCTTTTTGAAATAAGGGAGATCACATCCATACGGAAGCCGTCAATGCCTTTATTGAACCAATATTTGACAATGTCTTGTACCTCTTTTCTGACTTTAGGATTCTCCCAATTCAGGTCGGGTTGTTTTCTAGTAAAAAGGTGTAGGTAATACTCATCTGTGAGTTCATCATACTCCCAAGCGGAACCTCCGAAAAAGGCCTCCCAATCGTTTGGCGGCCCACCGTTTTTGCCTGGTTTCCAAATGTAATAGTCGCGGTATGGGTTGTCTTTGGATTGCCTCGATTGAATGAACCAATCATGTTCATCTGAGCTGTGATTAACTACCAGATCCATAATCAGTTTCATGCCCCTCTCGTGAATGCCTGCGAGAAGAGCATCAAAGTCTTCCATTGTGCCGAATTCTGGCATGATTCCTCGGTAATTCGAAATATCATAGCCATTATCGTCATTTGGAGATTCATAAACTGGGCAAAGCCAAATGATATCTACTCCTAGAGATTTGATGTAATCGAGCTTTTCAATGATACCCGGTATATCTCCGATTCCATCATTATTTGAATCATTAAAGCTTCTAGGATAAATTTGATAAACTACTCCTTCTTTCCACCAAGTCTTTTTCATGTTGAGCTTATTTGTTCTTTAACCAATAAAACTGATAAGGTTCTAGTTTCAATCTTCCATCTTGGATCTTGACCTCTTTATTTGTCAAAAGATCTTTCATAGCGAATGGATTGATCTGTGTTTGAGGAAATAGCAAATGACTATATACTTCCTGATCGTCATCTTTAAAACTAGCAATGACCAAAATACTTTCTCCTTTCCATGATCTTTCATAGGCGAAGACATGTTCATTTGATGTTTCTACCAATTTGGTGTTATTGTGATCACCTAATTCAGGCATAGAAGCTCTCAATGAGATCATGTCTTTTAGTGATTGAAAAACGGATCCTTCAGGGGTACTTTTTTTCTTTCTTCTTTCGGCTTTTTGCCAATCCATCTTTGGTCTGTGCATCCATCGATTATCATCGCTTTTAGATTCATCTCTTAGAAAGGAGTAATCGTTGAGAGAGGCAATCTCGTCTCCTGAATAGATCACAGGAATACCTCCAAAGGAGAGAATGATACTGTGGAGTAAATTGATCCTTGCAATCGAACGTTTCACGGAGAGGTCATTCTTTTCTTCAATTGCTTTTTCTAAACCTGCTAAGGAAGCCATACTTCCTGAGATCCTAGCGTCTCCTGTTTTAGGATTATACATGAATGGCATTCCTTTGGAAAAGGAATTATGGAAATCACCAGTAAAGAATTTGGTTAGAAATTTTCGATGTGCTCCAGGATCGAAACCAGATTCTTGAATGTGTCGATCTTCAAAGCCCATTCCAATATCATCGTGGCACCGAACATAATTGACCCAAGTAGTACCATTTGGCTTTTTTGGTTTATCTCGCAGGCTTGATTTCATAACCCGAGTACTTCTGGTAGCGATAGAATTCCAAAGCAATGCCATAAGCGTGGCATTATAAGCCATATCGTGTTCATTACTCCATACTTCAGATTGACCAAAGTATTTCACTATCTCTTGTGGAGTGACAATAGCTTCAGCTAAAAAGGCAACACCAGGAGCAACTACTTGCGTGCACAACTTAAAGAGTTGATGAATATGATGTGCTTCAGGGAGGTTCTGACAACTGGTGCCCATTTGCTTCCAAACAAAGGCTACCGCATCCATTCTAAAAATGTCTACACCCAAATTAGCTTGCGTCAACACATTGTTGAGCATTTCCACAAAGACGTATGGATTCCTATAATTCAAGTCCCATTGATATTCATTGAAGACCGTCATGACCCATTTATCCATAGGTTTATTATAGGTAAAATTCCCTGGTGAGCTTTCAGGAAAGACTTCTGGCATAGCCTGTTCAAAAAGTTGAGGGATACTCTGGTCTTCGAAAGTGTAATAATAGTCTTGATAAAATTTGTCACCTTTCTTTGCCTTTTTAGCCCATTCATGCTCGTCTGATGTATGGTTTACGACAAAATCGAGCATTAAAAGCTTGTCTGATTTCTTCAGTGCTTTGGTAACAGCCGTTAGGTCTGAATTGCTGCCGAATTTTGGGTCAACTTTTTTGTAATTACTTACTGCGTAACCTCCATCACTTTTGAATTTGGGAGAATCAAAAAGTGGCATAAGGTGCAAGAGGTTAATGCCTAACTCATCGAAGTAATTTAACTTCTCTATAAGCCCTTTAAGATCACCATTGAAGCGATCTATATAAAGCATCATGGCAGCGATCCTCTCATTACAAAACCATTGAGGATTTTCTTCTCGATTCATGTCAGATTTAAGAAGGTACCTTGGTCTTTTTGAAGAGGCCAAAGCCATTTTTTCTAACAATAGCTTTAAGGCTGGCTCGAAATGCTCATGGTCGGCATATAGCTTTAAAAATCGACTGTAGATATCGGAAAAAAGTGCGGTCAGTCTTTGATCGAAACCATCACCGAGTTTCCCTTCGTAAGAACTTAAAACCTCTTTTTTTAGAGCATTTAATGTTAAGTGAGCGGTTGGATTATACATGGTCTAAAAGCGTAATCTCTAAAATGGAAGGCTAAGGTATTTTATTAAATGGGGTTTCAAAATTCAGTCAAAAGAAAACCCTGTTCAGATTTTTCCTGAACAGGGTTTTATGGGTCAATTCATCTAAGCAAACCAGATCACAATTATTGCGGTTGCTATGAGAAGAAGTACCGAAAGTACTCTGTAATTCTTGTACCAAGGCAACCCTTTGAGCTCTATGGTTTCTTCTTTGTAGATCTTAGAACTCCATGTCATCTGATCTACTTTAGATGGATCAGGCGCTTCAGAAAGATGACTGATCATGATATTGATGATGGTTGAGCTCACGAACAGCACTGGGACAATATATAAGAAGTGAACACCCGTTACATCTGTACTGATTCCTCCAAAAATGGCGAAGCAATAAATGATCCATACAATGACCAATAAATAGGAGAGTACTAAACTCCAGAAGCCCCCATGAGCGTTTGCTCTTTTATAGAACAGTCCAACCACAAAGGCAGAAACAATTGGCGGAGAAATAAAGCCTAAGATCTGCTGTAAATAGGTCCAAAGCGATCTGAAACTCTCGATCATAGGAGCCCAAGCTGCCGCGAGGATCACCAAAATTACGGTGGCAATCTGACCTGCTCTTACCAATTGCTTAGAGGTCATGTTTGGATTTATCTTCTGAACAAAGTCCATTGTGATAAGCGTAGAAGCAGAATTCAATGTTGCCGAAATACTTGAGGACATTGCAGCCAATAAACCAGCGATTACCAATCCTAAAATTCCCGTAGGAAGCAAGGTATAGATCAACACCGGATAAGTCATGTTCGGACAATCATCAAGGGTTGCACAAGTGGCAAAGCCACCTTCTACTGGTATTTGATAATTCAAAAAGCTAATGTCTAGATCTGCAAAAAGCAGAATGGCCAATACCCCTGGTATTACCATAATGAAAAGCACAGGCAGCTTTAACAAGCCAGCGAATAATGCACCCCAACGGCCATGGTTTAAGTCTTTAGCAGAAAGTACCCTTTGTACCATAAACTGGTTGTTCGCCCAGAAGTAGAATCCTAAAAGAGGTACGCCTAATACCAGCCCCAGCCAGGGCATGGCTTCATCTGAGTTGGGCCTTATCAAGCTCAGCACCTCCCCTGCATCTTTTTCAAGTTCTCCTGAAGCTTTAAGATTGTTCAGCCCTTCAATCATGCTATCCCAGCCTCCCACTTGCTCGAAAGCGAAATAGGTGACTAGACATGAACCGAAGATCAGTAACACGGCCTGGATCACCTCAGTGTGTACTACCGAAGAAAGACCTCCCGGAATGGTATAAGCCGCAGCAGCTACTGCCAAAAAAGCTATGATCATCCATGAAGGGTAATCAGGGAAAATTATTTTAAGGATCAGGTTTCCAGCGTATAATCCGGAAGCTGTATCGATAATGACGTTTCCAACGATGGTAATACCAGAAAACAGGTAGCGCGTTCTTGTGTCATATCTCCGCTCCAAGAACTCAGGCATGGTATATACCTTCGATTTGAGATAAAAGGGTAGAAAGAACAAACCAAAGATGACGAGGACCACTGCCGCCATCCATTCGTAGTTGTAAACCGCTACGTTGGTCTGAAAGGCATCAGAGGTAAGTCCGATCAATGTATTTGACCCTATATTCGCTGCAAAAAGTGAGATACCAACAATAGGCCAAGCCATGTTTCGACCGGCTAGGAAGTAGTCTTCTGAAGATTCTTGTTTTCCTTTTTTAATACCGTAGACCACGATACCAATGAGATAGACAGCTATGATGACCTTGTCCCATAGCTCTAATCCTATGCTTTCCATGCAATCATTAGTTAAGTTCAAGTTGGCGCGAGAGCGCCAATCCATAGCCGGTTGAAAGCTATGGACACAGTCATAATAATAGGGCTTAATAGGCGAAAATCATAGTTTTAAGTGTATTGAAAGAATAGGAATAAAAAAAGCCACATCGATCGATGTGGCTTTTCTAATATTTAAGGGCTGAAATCTTATTCTTCGTTATTCTCAGCCAATGATTCTTTTCTGAGTTCTAACTTGTCAACCACATAATTTCCCAATTTCTTTCCTTGAGTAACACCATTTTCAATAGCAGGCATGTAATGAATACCTCCATACAATCTACTAATAGCGGCTTCCTCTGAAGCATCTATAAATGAATCGAAGTTTCTAGCAGAAAGGCCATACTTTTCTTCTGTGGTATCTTCAAATGAGAAATCTTCACCAAAGATAGAGGTTAAAGCTACTGCAGCTGCATTTGAGATCACTGAGTGACCACTTGTATATTCAGGGAACGGTGGAGTCTGTAGCAAGGGAAGCCATTCTTCATCAATATATTCGTTGATCACGGTCTCAGGTCTAATCAGATTTGATCTGAATTTTTCATCCCAGCAACTGATAAATCCATCGGCCAAAGCGATAGAGGTCAAGGCATAAGCTTCGGCACTTTTCATTGGATCTGCTTCAGCTTTCTCACAAGCAATTTTTACGATACCGATCCAGTGACCTCCAGGCGTTATCTTTTTAGTGGCGGCCATTACATGACCTGTAACATTCATCACGTACGGGTTGCAATCCCAGAAAGAAGCGATCTCTTTTTGCTCTTGAGTTAGATTGACACCCACATTGTATACCTCCATTAATTCCTTGTAGAATGTACTATTCTTCGACATATCAAAGTCGGTGGGTCTTTCAGGAGTGAACTGACTTGATGAATCGATTGCAAAAGGTCTGATCTGAGTCCAATGTGGTTCAATCGCTTCAAAATAACCCGGAGGTGTTGGTTGCCAACGGTCTTTTTCGTCTCGGACTGTGAACTTAGGATAGGTTCTAGTCTGGTTGTACATATCACCATCTGCCCACCGTAAGATATGTTGTGCCACTTGGTCCCCATAGGCTATCGAAGCTTCAAAATATTTTTTGTTGACACCCTCACCGAGTTTTTCATAGAGGTCAGCTCTATATTCATCAAAATCAGCCTCAGAAAATATTAAGGCAGTACCTATTTTGATAAAGGCTTCTAAAGCAGCAAGCTCATGAGAGACTTCCTCTTGAGGTGTTGGAATTGATTCGAGTTCAGTCAACTGCCCTGCTAAAGACTTATAAGACGGATCTGTTTGAGCCAATACTTCGTACATGGCAATACTTGGGTATGCATAAATACGGCTGGCTACAGGAGGTGAAAAAATATCATGGACAATAATATCTGATAATTTATCCATGGTCTGATGATAAACATCGGCATCTACTTTCACCTCTTTCACTTCACTATCACAGGCCGTAATAGAGATAGCGCTTATGACAAGTAGTATTAAAAAATTCTTCTTCATCACTTTTCCTTTCTTTCAGTCACAAAGTTTGTGACTATCAGGCATTTGTTCAAGTAAATGTCTGATTAAAAATTGATTTTAAGTAGGTTATTTAACTCTTTTTAAGAATCCTTTAGACTCCTTGAATCATAGAATTAAGTCACATGATTAATCTTGTTGGCTGTAGAATAGAGGAGGGTGTTTTTCATCGAATTCAGTGATCGATTGATAGAACTTCGCCAATTGTAGGATCTTATCCTCTTGGTAAAGGTTACTGATCAAAGTTAGGCTAGTCGGTCGTCCTCTTTCATCGAATCCTGTTGGGATTGAAATAACAGGGTGTCCTGTCAAGTTAGTGATCTGAAGTTGTCGGCTTCTGGCAGATGGTGCAATGATAACATCATATTTTTTGAATAAGTCATTGATCTCTTCGATCAATCTTCTTCTCTCTCTATTGGCTTGTAGGTATTCAACAGCGGGAATAAACCTGGCTTGTCTCAGTGAATTAGCTCTTGAGCCCTCTGTTTGCTCTACCATCATATCTACTTGTCCCGAACGCACCATGTTTTCGAAGAACGCACCTGCTTCTGCTCTTAGAATGATATCAAAGGAGCCATAGGGATAGTTCTGCGGTAAGGAAATGGTATCGAAAGACGCTTGTAGCTCGTATTCCAATTGCGTAACTGCTTCCAGTACATTTTTTCCTCTTTGGCTAGCACTATCACTGAGTATGTCGGATTGTAGTTTGGCTACTCTTAATGACTGGATGTCTGCCGTT
>Ga0209653_1003011_pt1 | contig 11790 bp, 9 predicted proteins | sample SaaInl6LU_22_DNA_FD_184644 | JGI IMG/M metagenome (GOLD analysis project Ga0209653, IMG submission 184644) | Marine microbial communities from expanding oxygen minimum zones in the Saanich Inlet - ESP_116LU_22_DNA (SPAdes) (version 2) | ecosystem: Environmental > Aquatic > Marine > Intertidal... | reverse complement strand
TGGTTAGCCACCTCATTACCCATTTCATATATCCATTTCTTGTCTTGTATGGCACCCAATGTCATCTGCTTTGGAAAATCATAGACGCTATCTAATCGCATACCGATTCCCCATTCTGCATCCATGGCTATAGATAGTGGTACTTTTGCTAGTTCTTGGTATTCATTATTGAGTCTAGCCTGACGGTATGGTCCACCTTGGAAGAAAATGAGACCACCAATGTTATACTCCTGAATAAGGCTTTTGATCTCCTCAACGTGTTTTTGGTCTCTATTAGAGTAAGCCGCAACCATGAAAAGCTGCCCCAACCTTTCTTCAGGGGTGAGTGCTTGAAAAACACTATCTGCCCACTCCATCTGTGCAATAGTGTCTAACTTGTGATAAAACTTTTGCGCAGTACAATTAAGTACTGTGAGAGCAATTAAGCTTAGAATCAGGGTAACTTTTTTGAACATGAAGGCGTTAGGCTTTTAGTAAGAGCAAATAAACTATATTTTTACGTATTAACAGAACGCTAGCGAAGCAGCTTAAGATATAATGAAATTACCCGGATTAATTAAAAAACCTAGGTATCAAAAATTTCACCTCGAGCCTAGGTACTATGATCCTATTAAAGAGGACATAGAAAACCGTACGTCTAAGATCAAGGCTGAATTGGGCTTATTAGATAATGATAATCTGGATGCTGGTTATCGCTCTCAAATAGAAGGTTCTTTCAGGAAAAACATGAAGCATGCTACCGGTAGCGGTGTAGATCAAACAGTAGTACTTAGATTGATCATTATGATTGCTCTGGTATTTATGATCGGAGGGTATGTTTACATAGGTGTTGAGATCTTTTATCTGTTATTACTCTACGTTCCGTTTTATCTTTGGAGGCGATTCAAAAAATAAGGCCTCAACGGATGTCAGATATCATAAAGTTACTTCCTGATAACATAGCTAATCAGATTGCAGCCGGTGAAGTAGTTCAACGCCCCGCTTCTGTGGTAAAGGAGTTATTGGAAAACTCTATCGATGCAGAATCGACAGAGATCAAACTCATCATTAAGGAGTCTGGCAAATCACTTATTCAGGTAGTAGACAATGGTCTAGGAATGTCTCATATCGATGCGCGCATGTGTTTTGAGAGGCACGCTACCTCAAAAATCAGTTCCAGCGAAGACCTTTTTGCGATTAAAACGATGGGCTTTCGAGGAGAAGCAATGGCCTCAATTGCAGCTGTAGCTCAGGTTGAACTAAAATCAAGAAGAGAAGAAGATGAACTAGGTGTCCAAATTGAAATTGAGGCATCTGATGTAAAGAAACAAGAGCCTACTTCTATTCCTGTAGGTACCTCAACCTGTGTAAAGAATCTTTTTTTTAATGTTCCCGCTCGAAGAAACTTCTTAAAATCTAATGCCGTAGAAATGCGACATATCGTGGATGAATTTCATCGTGTTGCATTGGCTAATCCTCAGGTTTCTATGTCGCTTTATCAAAGTGATCTGGAGATGTATAAACTCGCAGGAGGGAAGCTGAGCAAACGAGTGGTAGGTATTTTCGGTAAAAAATACCAAGACCAAATGGCGGCTTGCGAAGAAGAAACAGAGTTGATGAAGGTTTATGGTTATGTTGGTAAGCCTGAGTTTGCCAAAAAGACAAGAGGTGAGCAGTTCTTCTTTGTCAATAACCGCTACATCAAGAGCAATTACCTCAATCATGCAGTAATGACTGCATTTGAAGGACTCCTACCCGATAATAGTTATCCTTTTTATACACTCTTTATTGAAATTGATCCTAAGCACATAGATATCAATGTGCATCCTACTAAAACTGAGATCAAGTTCGATGATGAAAGAACGGTTTACGCTGTGATCAGGGCAGCGGTGAGACAGGCCATCGGAACACACAATATAGCTCCAGCAATAGATTTTAGCCATGATGTGAATTTTAGCAGTTTTGCACCAACCGATAATAGAGCAGAAAGAACAAATTCAGCAGATAGAGATTATTCACAGTTCAAAACTTTTGAGAAGCATCAGAATGTGAGTCATTGGGAAAAGCTTTATGAAGGACTTAGAACAGAGATTTCTCAAGAAGAAGAGTCTAACCAACAGATGGAGATTCATCCTGAATCTAAAGGAACCATCACTTTGGGCAGTGCAGCCAATACTTCGAGCGAACAAATTCCTATTAAGCCTGATCACTCCTATTTCCAGATCCACAAAAGATACATTGCTACCCATGTGAAATCGGGTTTGATGATAATAGCTCAACAACCTGCGCATGAAAGAATCCTTTATGAGAAGTTTTTGGCCCAAATATCCCATAGGTCTGGTGCTTCTCAACAAGCACTTTTTCCGCAATCAGTTAAGTTGAATGCATCTGATTTTTCACTGGTTCAAGACATTCAGCTTGAGCTCAATGCCATTGGATTTGAGTTCTCGGATTTTGGCAATAACTCTATTGTAATTAATGGGGTGCCGGCTGACCTCAAATCTGTAAATGAGAAAACATTATTTGAGGGCTTTATAGAACAGTTTAAACTAAATCAGTCTGAATTGAGTATATCAAATGACGAGAATATTGCCAGAGCCATTTCAAAACGTTCGGCAATTAAGGAAGGGGTTAGTTTGAACAAGGAAGAGATGACTTCATTGATCGATCAATTATTCGCTTGTCAGAGTCCTAATTATTCTCCTGATGGAAAAAAGACGACCTTCATTCTCGAATTAGAAAAAATAGACCAGTTTTTTAACTAGTATTTATGTTTGGAAGACTTACACCCCTTGTTAAGAATTTACTGATCATCAACGTTGGTATTGCATTAGCACAGATACTTTTTAGAATAGATCTTGGAGACTATTTCGGACTGTATTATATCTCGGCTCCGGAATTCAAACCTTATCAGTTTATTACCTATATGTTTCTCCATAGTACCACAAGCATGTGGCATATTTTTGGAAACATGTTCGCTCTTTTCATTTTCGGCCCTCTTTTAGAGCAGTTCTTAGGGCCAAAGAAGTTCTTGTTGCTTTATATGATCACTGGTATTGGTGCAGGCCTTTTCTATACTGGCGTCAATTATATAGAAGTAAGAGGTGTTCAAAGCGATGTCGAAGCTTATATTCAAAATCCAACTGCAGATGATTTTAATAGATTGTTGATCAATCATGGTCAGAACTTGAATCCTCAGATCTATGACTTCGTGGATGATTATTCAAGGAATGAGAATTCTGAGCGTCTAAAATCTCAGTCGGTTCAATTGGCTCAACAGCTTTATGATCTTTATGGAAAATATAATATGGTAGGTGCTTCAGGAGCTGTGTTTGGTATCTTAGCGGCTTTCGCACTGTTTTTTCCCAATACCGAACTTTTCCTGTTATTTATCCCTTTCCCTATCAAGGCAAAATATCTGGTAACCTTCTATATTTTGTACGAAGTCTACTCAGAGTTACAAAGAGCACCAGGAGACAATGTAGCACACCTGGCCCATATTGGAGGGGCTCTGATCGCCTTTTTTATGGTTAGGTATTGGAAACAACAAAGAAAGGATTTCTACTAGCATGAACAGTATACTCGAAGATTTTAAGAGAGCTTTTAGAACTGGGAATGTTCTATATCAGATCATCATTATTAATGTGGTGATTTTCATCTTTATCGGTGTCTTGGGTGTGATTTTGACCTTAGCTGGAGAAAGATATGCTTATGAATTAGCCACAAGATATTTATCCCTTCCTGCAAATCCAGAACAACTATTAGTTCAGCCTTGGACAATCATTACTTACTTTTTTTTACACAAAGGATTCTTTCATATTCTTTGGAATATGCTCTTTATGTTTTGGTTCGGAAGGATCATTTCAGAATATCTCGGGCAGAATAAATTATTAGGATTATATGTTTGGGGTGGAATAGGAGGAGGATTACTGTATATTTTGGTGTATAACCTCTTACCTTATTTTTCTGGAGTTGTAGACAATTCTTTTTTACTAGGTGCTTCTGGTGGAGTATTTGCCATAGTGGTTGGCGCTGCTACTTTCCAGCCTAATTTTACCGTACACCTGTTACTTTTGGGGCCAGTTAAGCTCAAATATATAGCGGCCTTTTCGGTTGTACTTTCTTTTCTGCAATCTACAGGGAGTAACGCAGGCGGAGAGATCGCTCATTTAGGAGGAGCATTGGTTGGTTATATGATGATCACTCAACTGCAAAAAGGAAATGATTGGAGTATTCCAGTCGCTAAATTTATTATTTGGGCGAAAAGCTTACTCAGTCCTCAGCCTAAAATTCGTGTTTCTTATAAGAGTGAAAAAGCTAAAAGTAGCTCAACTCGAACTAAATCGACCAAAGCCAAAACCAAACCATCAGCTAAAGAGGTAACGCCTCAAAATGAGATCGATGATATCTTAGATAAGATATCTGAAAAGGGTTATGATGCTTTAAGTAAATCTGAAAAACAAAAGCTTTTCAACGCGAGCAAGGACTGACCCCTCTGGTCTTCAACCATCTCCCCATTTAAAGGTAGAACTAAGTCTAACCAGTAAACTTTTTTCAGGACCAGTCACTTAAAACTTTCGCACGAAATAATTCTAAGGAGGGGTTAGGGGTGGCTAACTTTTATTCGCCAACTGCCCACAAGCCGCATCAATATCTTTCCCTCTACTTCTGCGCACATTTACTATAATACCTTTGGCTTCAAGAATTCGTTGGTACATTTCAAGACTGGCAGGATCTGCTTGTTGGTATTCACCATCGTCAATAGGATTGTATTCAATGATGTTTACCTTGGAAGCAACCTTCCCACAGTATTTTGCTAGTGCTTTGGCATGGCGCTCATCATCATTAATGCCTTTCCAAACGACATACTCAAAGGTCACTTTTCGGTTGGTTTTTTGATGCCAATACTGAAGTGATTCAGCTAATTCAGCCAAGTCACTTTTTTCATTGATAGGCATCATTTTGCTTCGTGTCTCATCAATTGCGGAGTGAAGTGAAACCGCTAGATTGAACTTCACCTCATCATCAGCCAACTGCTTGATCATCTTGGGAATTCCAACAGTCGAAAGTGTGATCCGTTTAGGGGACATCCCTAATCCTTCCGGAGAAGTGATCTTTTCGATGGATTCCAGCACATTTTTGTAATTCAATAAGGGTTCACCCATACCCATATAAACAATGTTGGTCAAGGGCCTTTCAAAATACAACTCACCTTCTTCTTTGATAGCCACAACCTGATCATAGATCTCATCGGCATTGAGGTTACGCATGCGTTTGAGTTTCCCAGTGGCGCAGAAATGGCAGTTCAGGCTACATCCTACTTGTGAAGAGATACAAGCAGTAATTCTAGAACCCGTAGGAATTAAAACAGATTCAACGGTCATATCATCATGAAGCTTGACAGCATTCTTGATTGTACCGTCACTGCTTCGCTGCATTTCATCTACCCTAATATGATTGATTGCAAAATGCTCCTTCAGTAAGTCTCTAGTTTGAAGCGAGATATTGGTCATCTGGTCGAAATCTTTGGCTGACTTCTTCCATAGCCATTCGTAAACCTGCTTTGCCCGGAATTTCTTATCTCCAATGGAAATAAAAAATTCTTCTATCTCAGCTAAACTAAGTCTACGGATATCCCTTTTGGATGCAACATCTTTCTCCATGCTTCAAAGTTATTTGATTATTTGTCTTGCAAGAATTTATTGAGTTTTTCCGCAATAGAATCGGGCATTTTACTCACTTTTCTTTCATTATAATTGTAAAAAGCTATTCCCGTTTTACCTAAAGCAATCTGTTTATCCGCTTTTGAAAGCTTGTAGTACAGTTCCATACTCTTAGCACTAAGATCTCCAAGAAAGATTTCAGCTTTTAATCTATCACCATGAAATCCTTCCCCTTTATATTGAATTGCTGTATCTACTTGAATTGTACCAATACCATCAATGTTCAATTCATTAGTATAGCCTAAAGATTTATAGAACTGATAACGAGCTTCATGCATTAAAGAGAGTACGCTATCATTTCCCAGATGACCACCATAATTAATGTCTGAAATACGGATGTTTAATATTGTTTCAAAGATTTTGGTTGAAGGGAGTTCTATTTTGATTCTGGCCATGATTTGACAAATCTAGGACAAAATGTCCGATTCAAGCCTTCTTGAGAGCTTTTTTCGGTCATTATTTCCGAATTTTTCAGTTGGATTGTGTTTTGAAGTATCCGTTTTGTCGAAAGACTTGAAAGAGAAAAAACATCAAAATGGATTTAAAGAAATATACAATCAAATCACAGGAGGCTATTCAAAAGGCTGCCGAGATTGCTGCTGGAAATCAGCAGCAGGCCATTGAGCCATGTCATCTTTTGAAGGCAATCCTTTTATCAGATGAGAATGTGATCTCATTTCTGATCAAGAAATTGGGAGTAAACAGGGGCCAACTTGAGCCTAAGTTGGATGAAATTATAAATGCATATCCTAAGGTAAGTGGTCAACAGCCTTACTTGTCTAATGATGGCCATTCTGCTCTTACCAAAGCCTTAGACTTTTTGAAAGAGTTTAAAGATGAGTATGTAGCCATTGAGCATATAGTACTCGGTTTACTTGAAGGCAAGGAGAAGACAGCTTCATTAATGAAGGAAGTCGGTTTTTCGAAAAAGGATCTGATTGTTGGAATCAAAGAATTGCGTGGAGGGAAGAGAGTCACTGATCCAAATGCTGAATCTAAATATCAATCATTGGAAAGGTATTCGAAGAACCTGAACCAAATGGCCAAGGATGGAAAGATCGATCCGGTGATAGGTAGAGATGAAGAGATCAGACGAGTATTGCAGATTCTTTCCAGAAGAACAAAGAACAACCCCATGCTCATTGGTGAACCAGGTGTGGGTAAAACCGCTATTGTCGAAGGAATGGCTCAGCGAATAGTAGATGGTGATGTGCCCGAGAACCTGAAATCAAAGACTTTGATCTCGCTAGATATGGGCTTGCTCGTAGCTGGCGCGAAATATAAAGGTGAATTCGAAGAGCGCTTGAAAGCGGTGATCAAAGAAGTACAGGATTCGGCTGGAGAGATCATTCTCTTCATCGATGAGATCCATACCTTGATCGGTGCTGGGGGAGGCGAAGGTGCAATGGACGCAGCAAACTTATTGAAGCCAGCCTTGGCCAGAGGTGAACTGCATGCGATTGGTGCAACCACCTTGAAGGAGTATCAAAAACACATCGAAAAGGATAAGGCGCTAGAAAGAAGATTCCAGACGGTAACCGTAGATGAGCCGAATCAGGAAGATGCCATTTCTATTCTTCGAGGAATCAAGGAAAAGTACGAAGTACACCACGGGGTACGAATTCAAGATGATGCGGTAATCGCTGCGGTAGAACTTTCTACCCGCTATATCTCTGATCGATTCTTACCCGATAAAGCCATTGACCTAATGGATGAGGCGGCTTCTAAACTCAGAATTGAGATAGATTCGCTTCCTGAAGAATTGGACGAACTCAATCGTAAGATCATGCAATTGGAGATCGAGCGTGAAGCTATTCGAAGAGAGAAAAACAAGGATAAAGAAGCTATACTTTCAAAGGAGATCGCTGAGCTTTCTGAAAAGCGAGACGGACTAAAAGCCAAGTGGGAAGAAGAGAAAGAAGTGATACTTGGCATTCGCCAAGCGAAGGAGAATATTGATAAATACAAATCTGAAGCTGAACGAGCTGAGCGTGAAGGAGACTTCGGTAGAGTAGCTGAGATCAGGTATGGAAAGATCACTGAGGCAGAGCAAAAGCTTGAGGAGTTCAAGACTAAAATGAAAGAAATGCAAGGGGAGAAATCCTTGCTGAAGGAAGAGGTCGACTCAGAAGACATCGCAGAGGTAGTCGCTAAGTGGACGGGCATTCCTGTTTCAAAGATGCTTCAATCCGACAGAGATAAACTCTTGAAGCTAGAAGAAGAACTTGGAAAAAGAGTTGCCGGGCAAAAGGAAGCTATTGGTGCGCTTTCCGATGCGGTTCGAAGAAGTAGGGCGGGCTTGCAAGATCCTAAAAGACCTATTGGCTCTTTCATCTTCCTGGGAACGACTGGTGTAGGTAAGACAGAGTTGGCGAAAGCCTTAGCGGAATATCTTTTCAATGACGAGAACAATATGGTGCGAATCGATATGTCTGAATATCAGGAGCGCCACGCGGTGTCTAGACTTATTGGAGCGCCTCCAGGCTATGTAGGATATGATGAAGGCGGTCAATTGACTGAAGCGGTTCGAAGAAAGCCATATTCCGTCATATTGCTAGACGAGATCGAGAAGGCACATCCAGATGCATTCAACATTCTACTCCAAGTATTGGACGATGGACGGCTGACTGACAACAAAGGTCGTTTGGCCAACTTTAAGAACACCATCATCATCATGACCACTAACATAGGTTCTGGGTTGATCCAAGAGAATTTTGAGAAGATCAATGAGGAGAATGTGTTGGAAGTGATCGATGAAACCAAGATGCAAGTGTTTGATATGCTGAAGAAGTCAGTGAGACCAGAATTCCTGAACAGAATTGACGAGACCATCATGTTCATGCCACTGAACAAAGAAAATATTCGTCAGATCGTGCGCATCCAGTTCGGACTGATTCAAAAGCAACTGAAGGAAAACGGTATTGAAATTGAAGCTACGGATGAAGCCTTAGACTACTTAGGGGAATTAGGTTGGGATCCTCAATTTGGAGCGAGACCATTGAAGCGAGTGATTCAACGCAAAGTGCTCAATGAAGTTAGCAAGCAGATCCTTTCAGGAGAAGTGCAAAGAGACTCAGTCGTAAGTGTAGACCTTGGTCCTGATAAAGAGATTGAGTTTGAGAATATTGAAAAGGTAGAGGAGTTATAACTACTCCTAACCCCTTCTTTAACAGAAGGGGATTTGGTGTGTCCAATCGATAAAATTTTGGAATAATTTTTATAAGAATGAATCTTATTCTCTTCGTTTTTAAGGAGGAGTTAGAGGTGGTAAAACAAAAGGCTCTGGGTTTTCCAGAGCCTTTTGTTTAATGTCTAAGTACTAATCTCTACTTAATAAGAACTCACTACTTTGCCTTCAACCACTCTGATCTTCTTCTCTCAGCGGTGGTATTGGCATTTTCATCCCAAGCGGTTCTCATACTATTGCTAGAAGTTAAGGTAACCGTTTTAGTCATTTCTTGACCCCATCTAATGATGACCACTTGTACTTGATCTCCTGGTTTTTTTCCACTGATCAATTCATCAACATTTCTTCCTTGAAAGTCAGACATCATAGTTCCATTGACACTGATGATCTTATCTTCTCGAGCAATGCCTGCCTTATAAAATGGAGAACTGACTAGTGTGTTTCCAGATATTTCACCCAGACCATTTCTCACTCTTACAGAGGTACCAAGTGTAGCTGTGTTTGGTGAAGGGTTTTCAAAGGTTACTCCCATTTGATTGAAAAGACTTACATAATCTGGCATCTCAGAATTGAAGATATGCTTGCCAAAGAATTCATTGGCGAAAGTTACTCCTGCATACTCCCCTAATCGAGCTTCTAAGTCTCGCACGCTATAAGGTATTTCTTTAGATCCATGGGTATTCCACACATGTTCCATGTAGCCATCAAGGGTCAATCTTTTATCCATAGTTCTCAAAGACATATCTAATGCCAAACCTAAAACTGAGCCATAGGTATAGTAAGAGATGAAAATGTTCGAATTATTATCTGGGTCGATTGAGCTGGCCGCATCGACAAATGGAGCTCTGTAGCTCATTTCAATAGGTGTATGATATTTTCTGCCGGGTGCATTCATCACATAACTCACTGCTCCACCTAATCCATTCACATATTGTTCTTGGGTGATGTTTCCTGATCTGGCTCTGATCAAGTTTGTGTAGTAACTCGTAAACCCTTCTGCGAACCAAAGCTCTCCGCTAATGTTGGCATCTTCAAAATCGAAAGGCTCCAAAGAAGCAGGGCGTATTCGTTCAACATTCCATGCATGAAAGAATTCATGAGAAATGGTTCCCATGGAGGTGTTGCCCAATGGTCGATCTAAGGGTTTGCCCGACACCACGTATGTAGAGTTTCTATGTTCCATGCCATCACCACTCGCGTTTGGTACATAACAAGAAAGAAAGGTGTATTCACCGAAATCGAATTTAGGAAGTTCACCAAAAACTGCGGCTTGTTGTTCTACGATCTTGACCACTTCGGAAAAATAAGCATCTACCTCGGCATCTGTTGCTGGCGTATGGAGGGCCAAACGAATGTTTTGACCATCTACCATTTGTTCACGCATGTGCAAGTCAGCGATCTCCGTTGGGCTATCCATAAAATAATAGGTATTTGGGGCATGGAAAGTATTATTGCCTATGTCTTTCATCTGTGTAGCAACTTTCCAGTTTGATCCTTCAGGTATATTATAATGAACTTCAACTGGTCGGTGTCCCAGGTCTCTTGCCCAAACGAAAGTGGCTGGTATGTTCAAGTGAGCATGAGTTTCATCAACACCTGAATAGGTTCCTCCAGCACGATTCGCAAAGAGAGCGTATTCAAAAACTACCGTTCCATCATGTCCACCAATATTCCATTGTTGCGGATTAGGGCGAGTTACCACTAACTGGTTGCCTTTTCCATCGGTTGCTTTCACCGAATAGACATTCTTGGCAAAATCATGAATGGCATAACGGCCAGGAGAACTTCTACTCATCCTTACTTCTAAAACTTTGTTCTCTAGGTTCTCGAAAGTTGCTTTAATGTTCATTTCGTGATGAACACGATTGTCAAATGTGACTTCATAGAGATTCTTGGTTTGGGCATGAGTTAGTGCTGTGAAACAAGAAATTATTATGGCGGTGATTATTAGTTTTTTCATGATGGCTTGGGTATTGAATCCAAAATTTGATTTGAATGAAAATCTAAAATAAGGGTTTTCTTTGTAGGAGTATGAAGTGTGTTTCTTTTCTATACTCAGAGAGTCCTCCCTTTCAATAAAGAGAGGGATTAATAAACAGCTCTAACTTCAATTTCAATTAACATATCAGGATTAACCAAGGTATAAACACCGATTGTTGAGCGGGCTAATTTATTGGGATTCTCCTCATTGTTGAAGAACTCAGCATAAGCTTTGAACCATCCATCGAAGTCTGGTTTATTGTCATTTGCAGGGTCTGGGGCCACATATACTTTCATGGCAATCACATCTTTTAGGCTTAAGCCTTCTTCTCCCAAATATTCTTCAATACGCTTCAATGCACTTACGCTTTGTTCATAGGTGCTACCAAATTTTTCAGGGTCACCTGCAGGTAAAGCGGCATTCTTAGGATTAGCGACAATGCCGCTGGCAAAATAAATATCTGTACCAGCGGGTACTTTTACTCCTTTGAGAATAGAAGAATCTTGTCTGTCAAACCTCTCAATTTCACTTCCTTCCCAGAAAATAAAATATAGAGCAAAGACTCCAACAATAACTATATAGATAGCAGCTCTCGCTTTCATATGATGAATTTTCAGACAATATATAAACTTGAATGTAAATGACCTTTGGCAAATAGAGGAGTCAATGTGTATCTTACTCCTTCAACCTTTATACTAATTGAAATGAAAACCATCCGCTTACTTGGTGCATTAGCACTATCACTTTTACTTTTAGCACCAGACTCATTCGCCCAGAGAAGAAAAAGAAATCAGGAACCGCAGGGCATCAGTTATGATACTGCTTTATACAATGCCATGGAATTCCGCTTGGTAGGACCATTCCGTGGAGGTAGAGCAACAGCAGTTGCCGGTGTAGTTCAAGATCCCATGACCTATTAT
>Ga0209653_1003010_pt1 | contig 11793 bp, 10 predicted proteins | sample SaaInl6LU_22_DNA_FD_184644 | JGI IMG/M metagenome (GOLD analysis project Ga0209653, IMG submission 184644) | Marine microbial communities from expanding oxygen minimum zones in the Saanich Inlet - ESP_116LU_22_DNA (SPAdes) (version 2) | ecosystem: Environmental > Aquatic > Marine > Intertidal... | reverse complement strand
TGGGCAAGATATGCCCATTATCAAAAACCTTATACTTGATCACCTCGCTTCTCAGAAGCTACTTTTAAAGAATCCAACTCCTCATATCTCTGTTAGAAAAATTCAGTCCAATCATGTAGAATTAGAGATTACGGCTTGGTGTACCCTTGATAATTTTGTGGAAACCGATTCAATTACGGAAGTCTTACTCAAAGAATTCTTGTTAAGCAAAGGAGTATCTCTCCACGAAGAATACTTAGAAGAAACCAAGAAGATGATGGCATAGAGTTTCCATGCTATATATTTGTATCAAAATATTTAGCAAATGGAAATACTCTGGCTCGTATCAGGATTAATATTAGGAACGGTAATCGGATGGCTGATTGGCAAACTTAAGAGTGAGCAACCCAGAAACGAAAGAGAAAAATTGAGCAATCAGCTTGAATTAGCTGAGGAAAGAAATAGAATAGCTCAAAAAGAAATCCAAGATCTTAAACCCATCCTAACTCAAGAAAGGGATAAAAATCTAGAATTGAACAAAGAATTCGCGACAATTCAGACTGAGTATAAAAACCTTCGGCAAAAACTAGGAGAGCAAAAACTTGAGATGGAGAAGCTCAACGAAAGATTTGCCAATGAATTTAAAAATTTAGCAAACGACATCTTTGAAGAGAAAAGCAAGAAATTCACGGAACAAAACAAGGTGAATCTTGGGGAAGTATTGGGCCCTTTGAAAGAGCGGATTGGTGAGTTTCAGAAGAAGGTTGAGGAAAGCAGCAAAGAAGGAGCTGAACGGAATGCTTCTTTAGTACAACAGATCAAACACTTAAGCGATCTCAACAAACAGATTACCAAAGAGGCTGAGAATTTAACAAAAGCCTTAAAAGGAGATAATAAGACTCAAGGGAATTGGGGAGAAGTAATCTTGGAAAGAATTCTGGAGAAATCAGGCTTAGAAAAAGGAAGGGAATACGAGACACAGGTCTCGGAGACTGGAGATGATGGAAAAAGATACCAGCCGGATGTTGTAATTAAACTCCCTGATAACAAACACATCATCATTGACTCTAAAGTCAGTTTAACAGCTTACGAAAGGTTTTCCTCTGGACAAAACGAAGAAGATCAATTAACACAACTCAAGGCACATATTGCATCTATCAGGACTCATGTGAAAGGTTTAGGAGAGAAAAACTATCAAAACCTATACGGATTTCACGGTTTGGACTTCGTTCTATTATTTATTCCAATTGAACCTGCGTTTACCCTTGCAGTACAACATGATCCTGAACTGTTTAATGAAGCCTATTCTAAAAACATTGTAATTGTTAGTCCTACTACACTAATCGCTACTTTAAGAACTATTTCTAGTATCTGGAAACAAGAATATCAAAACAAAAACGCTATTGAGATCGCACGCCAAAGTGGGGCTCTCTATGATAAGTTTGTGAATTTTTCAGAAGACCTTATCAAAGTTGGTGATAACTTAAAAACAACTAAAAAGAATTATGATCAGGCCATGTCAAAATTATCGGATGGTCGGGACAATCTGATTAGAAAAACAGAAAAACTTAAAGAATTAGGGGCAAATACGACTAAACAATTAGACAAAAGGCTCATTGATCGCTCTGAAGAATAACAGCTTAGAGTTAATCGAAAATGACTGACTCCAGTTAATGGTTAGACTATAATTCAGTGTTTTACATTTAGCTTTATCCTTATATTTTGGACATCATTTATGGAAATGGAATTAACTGCAGACAATAGATTAAGAAAGCTTATTGTAGTTGGTGATCGACTTCTAATAAGACCTAAAAAACAACCTGATAAGACTGAGAGTGGATTATTTTTACCTCCTGGTGTACAAGAAAAAGAAAAGGTTCAGACAGGATATGTTCTGAAAGCTGGACCAGGCTACCCAATTCCCCTACCTACTGATAATGACGAAATTTGGAAAGACAAAGAAGATAAAATCAAATACGTACCTTTACAGGCCCAAGAGGGAGACCTAGCCATATTTCTTCAAAAAGGGGCAGTTGAGGTCGTTTTCCAAGGGGAAAAAATGTTTATTGTGCCACAGGCATCTGTATTGATGTTGGAGCGAGAAGAAGATCTTTAACCAAACGGCTAAACAAACGTTCAAATAGAGATGAATGCAGCTATTTTAAAAAATGGCTCTAAATATTTAGAATGGAATACAAAACAGTAAGGTTCTCAAAGACCAATCAAGCGGAATTTATCAATGACCTCAGAAAGCAGGTCAAATCTTATTTCGAGACAAATAATATCTCTACCTACGGGAATTGGAGAATGGTGATCAAAACAATCTTTATGTTCACACTTTTCTTCGTACCCTATTTACTCATGTTAACCGGTGTAATCACTAACATCTGGATGGTTTTGGTAATGTGGGCACTTCTGGGCTTAGGAAAAAGTGGTATTGGTCTATCCGTTATGCACGATGCTAATCATAATGCTTACTCAAGAAATAAGCATGTAAACAAATACCTGAGCTATGTGATGAACATGATCGGTGCTAATTCATATATCTGGAAAATTCAACATAACGTACTACACCATACCTTCACCAATATTGATGGAATGGATGAAGACATTGACCCAGGTAAATTAATGAGACTATCTCCTCATGCCCCTAAACTTAAAGCTCATAAGCATCAGCATATCTATGGTTGGTTCTTGTATGGTTTTATGACCTTTTTATGGTTAACTACCAAAGACTTTAAGCAGTTGGCCAGATACAAGAAAATGGGTTTAATGAAGTCTCAAAAAAGATCTTATCGTGGTGTTCTTACAGAAGCTATCATATCTAAAATAGCCTATTATGCATATGCATTGGTACTTCCATTAGTCTTTATTCAAACTCCTTGGTATATCATTTTAATAGGATTTTTTATTATGCACTTCATTACTGGATTGGCTCTTGGTCTGATCTTCCAGCCTGCTCATGTAATGCCTACATCTGATTTCCCTATCCCCGATGATACAGGTAGTGTTGAAAATAACTGGGCAGTTCACCAACTGTTCACTACAACTAACTTTGCTCCGAATAGCAAGATTTTCTCTTGGTTTGTAGGTGGATTAAATTATCAGATTGAGCATCATCTATTCCCAAACATCTGCCATGTACATTACAAACGAATCTCTAAAATTGTAAAGGCCAAGGCAGAAGAATATGGTCTTCCTTACAACTCACAAAGAACTTTTGCTGATGCAGTTATTCAGCATGGTAAGATGTTGAGACAATTAGGAAGAGGAAATCAGGTTACTGCCTAAGAATTCTGGAGTAAAGCAAACTCTTTGGCGTGGTATGTCAGTATGATATCCGCGCCAGCTCTTTTTATACTGAGTAGGGTTTCTGTCATTACCTGATGATAATCTAACCAGCCCCTCTCTCCTGCTGCTTTTAACATGGAGTATTCCCCACTTACATTGTATGCTGAGATAGGTAAACTATAATTCTGCTTTAGGAGCTTGATCACGTCAAGATATGCTAAAGCTGGCTTCACCATTAGAAAATCAGCTCCCTCTTCCACATCAAGATTAGCTTCTATTAATGCTTCTTGCTGATTGGCTGGGTTCATTTGGTAAGTTTTCTTATCTCCGCTTTTAGGAGCAGAATCTAAGGCATCTCTAAAAGGCCCATAAAATGCACTGGCATACTTAGCTGTATAAGACATGATAGAGACATCGGTATATCCATTCTCATCTAGTACCTTTCGGATGTAACCAACTCGCCCATCCATCATGTCTGAAGGACCAATAATATCTACTCCACAAGCAGCTTGAGACAATGCCTGTTTCCCTAAAACTTCTAAAGTCTCATCATTCAAGATCTTTCCATCCTTTACTATCCCATCATGTCCATCAGAACTATAAGGATCAAGCGCTACGTCTGTCATAATAGCCACATCTGGAAATTCCTGCTTTACTCTTTTGATAGCGTTATGATAGAAGAAGTTTGAGTCGTAGGATTTGCTAGCTGTTTTGTTTTTGTAATGCTCAGGAACAACTGGGAAAATATCAAAAGATTTAATCCCCAATTTCTGACACTGCTCTATCTCTTTAAGCATCTGATCTATTCCTAAACGGAAAATGCCGGGCATAGAATCTACCTCTACTCTATCATTATCACCTTCCAACAAGAAGAGTGGAAAAATAAAGTCGTTAGTCGAAACCTGAGTTTCTTGAATAAGGTCTCTGATAGCACCAGATTTTCTATTTCTGCGAGGTCGGATATTCATGGCTATAATTTTGACAAAGGTAATACACGGAATGGGTGATAGCCATTAATCTAGTCTATAATCTAACCAATCTCGGATTTAACAATTCAAAAGCTAAACGACTCACCTGCCCTCAACTGACACAAAATATTAAGGGTACGAGGCTTTTACTCATTAAACCTTGGATAACTCTGAATGTCTAAACAGCAACATGAAATCAAGAGCCATTCTATTTTTAGTCATGGGAGTATTAAGTAGTCTCACACTCTCAGCACAATATTGGGTAGTAAAAGGAACAGTATTAGACAGTGCTGAGAACCTACCCTTACAATCCTCGACTGTAGTATTTACCAAACTTGCCGACTCAACCCAAAGAGCTTTCTCCACCAACCAACTGGGAGAATTTAGAATCACGAATGTACTCAATGGAGAATATTCTCTTCAAATTAGTTTTGTGGGTTTTAAACCTATCAAAAAAGAGCTCATTGTGAACGGTAGCTCAATAGATCTTGGACAAATCATTTTGGCACTAGATATTACATCATTAGACGATGTTACCGTAGAAGGCCTTGCTGAGAGAGTTAAACAGAATGGAGATACAACGGAGTTTAATGCAGCAGCTTTCAAAGTAAACCCAGATGCCACTGCTGAAAACCTCATCGAAAAACTTCCTGGCATAACTCTTCAAAATGGGCAGGTCCAGGCTCAAGGTGAAAATGTAAGAAGGGTTTTAGTGGATGGGAGAGAGTTCTTTGGAGATGACCCTAATGCAGCCCTAAGGAACCTTCCCGCAGAGATCATTGAAAGAATACAGATCTATGATCAAGCCAGTGATCAAGCTCAATTCACCGGTTTCTTAGATGGTGAAACTTCAAAAACATTAAATATAATTACCAGGGCGAGCATGAGAAATGGCGAGTTCGGAAATGTTTATGCAGGCTTGGGTACTGATGAAACCTACAATGCTGGCGGAAGCATTAACCTGTTTAGAGAAAAATCAAGAACCACAATATTAGGCCAGGTCAATAACATAAATATTCAAAATTTCTCTACCAGCGACCTTTTAGGAATAACTTCAGGTGGTGGAAGAAGAGGTGGCGGACGTGCTGGGGGAGGCGGACGTGCAGGAAGGGGCGGTGGAGCTGCAGGTGCTGGTGGTGGATTTGCTAATGGCGGAAATGCATCCAACTTCCTCGTAGGTCAGCAAGGAGGAATTTCAGAAACTAAGGCATTCGGTCTTAACTATTCATATCAAGATGACGGAGCATTGAAATTCAGCGGTAGTTACTTTTTCAACCAAACAGATAATGATCAAGACGAATCTGTTTTTAGACAATATACCTTAGCTAGAAATGAAGGACAGGTTTATTCAGAATCTAGCATTTCACCAAGCCGTAATGTCAACCACAGATTCAGTGGTGAATTAGAATATGCAATCAATGAGAAAAACTCTATTATTATGCGACCAAGATTCACATTTCAAGACAACTCTGGATCTGGGATTGTTGATGGTTCTACTGTATTGAATAATGATTTACTCAATACAGTTTATACTCAGAACACTTCATTTCTAGAAGCATTTAGCTTTAGTAACAATTTACTCTATCGACATTCCTTTGAGAAAAGAGGAAGAACCTTTTCCATCAATTTGAATACCGGACTGAATGAAAATCAGGGAGAAAGTTACTTACTCTCTGAGAGTATCTTCTTCACCAACAATGCTCAGAACATTGAACTTGATCAGTTTGGCGACCAAGATGTGGATGGATTCACTATGAATGTAAATGCTACCTATACTGAGCCTTTAACAGACAAAAGTTCTATTTTGGCCTCCTACAGATATGGATATCAATACAACGATTCTAAAAGAGAGAGCTTTGATTTTAACGAAGGAGATGGTGCTTTTACTGATTTAAACATACCATTATCAAATACATTTGAAAATGATTACATCACTCACAATACTACTCTAGGATATAATTTAAGAGGTAACAAAGGAATCCTCTCTATTCGAGGAAGCTTTCAAAAAGCTATTTTAGATAATGACCAGACCTTCCCTTTTGAAGACAATGTTGATCGTTCATTTGAGAATTTCATTCCAAATGTGACTTATAGGTATAGAATGGGAAGCGGTAAATCTCTTAACTTAACTTACCGAGCAAGTACAGATGCGCCAAGTGTTAATCAGCTTCAGAGCGTAATCAATAATACAGACCCCTTGAATATCTCTAGCGGTAATCCTAATCTAGATCAAAGCTATCAGCATTCGGCAACGATTAGATTCAATAAAGTTAATAGTGAAACAAGCCATACCTTTTTCACACTCATTAGCGGAAGCTATTCAGATAATCGAATTTCTTCTAGTTCATATATTGCAGGAAATAGAGGGCTCACGGTAGATGGCATAGACCTTCAGCCGGGAGCAAGGTACTCTAAGCCCGTGAACTTAGATGGTTATTGGAATGTCCGTAGCTTTATTTCTTATGGTTTGCCCTTAGGTTTCATCAAATCTAACCTGAACTTCACAGGCACGTTAGCTTATTCTGAAAATCCGGAGTTGATCAATGATGAATTGAATTATGCCAAAACCCCAACCCTTGGCCTAGGTCTAGTACTAAGTAGCAGCATAAGTGAAAAAGTTGATTTTACAATTTCTAGCAATTCAAGTTTTAACTCTGTAAGCAATAGCCTTCAAACGCAAACTTCCACAAACTATTTCAATCAATCCACTCGATTACGACTCAACTATATTGTTGGAAGCGGTTGGGTCTTCAGAAGTACTGTAGCACACACGGCAAACTCTGGCCTTTCTGATGGCTTCAATCAGAACTTTGTACTATGGAATATGGAGGTTGGTAAGAAATTGATCAACGAAAAGGCTGAAATTAAAGTCTCCGTATTTGATCTGTTAAAACAAAACCAAAGCATTCAAAGAAATGTAACAGGTTCCTACATAGAGGATATAAATACACAGATTTTAACACAATATTTTATGGTGTCCTTTGTGTTCAACATCAGAAGCTTTGGACAAGGGCAAGCAATTCCAGAAGATAGATTACAACGCCTTCAACAAATGAGACAGAGGTTTGGTAGGGGAAATTAAGTTCTTAGAAAGAAATAATAATGATAGGGGTATAAAAAAGCCTCTCGAGGAGGCTTCTAAATATTCTATATTTTTAATCGGGTTCTGAAATATTTAACTCAAAAGGATCAACATATACCGAATCCTTAAATGTTTCGGCAACCTCCATTAAAGGAGCCCCCCCTTCAGATATCAAAGACTCTCTATTACCGTATTTTAGAAAAATGCCATAACCAAACATCATTAATGCTAAACTCACGCTTAGTATATTCAGGATTCTGCGGCTTTTGATTGAAGATAACATAATTTGAATTGACGAACATAACTCATTAGTGGTCTTAAACCCTACTCTTTATGGTAGTTTCTAAATAAATGATTATTTCATCTTTGATAAGTACAACGGTTTCTTCGATAAAGAAAGATTAAGATCGATTTTTTTCATACTCAAGTATGGTTTTTTCGATTATATCGCAACAGTCATGTAATTGCTCTTCCGTCATTACCAACGGTGGAGCGAAACGAATTATATTTCCATGTGTAGGTTTTGCTAACAAACCATTCTCTTTCAACATCATACAAATATCCCAAGCTGTTGAGCTATCCGAATGGTCATTGATCACGATAGCATTGAGTAAACCTTTACCTCTCACTAACGAGACCAACTCAGTTGTCTCGATGAACTTCTTCATTCGATCTCTAAAGATGTGACCTAATTTTCGAGCATTTTGTGTTAGTTTCTCATCTCTAATAACCTCCAAAGCGGCCATAGCTACCGCTCCAGCTACAGGATTTCCTCCAAAGGTAGAACCATGGGTACCTGGAGTGATCACATCCATGACTTGGTTATCTGCCAAAACAGCTGAAACCGGGTAAACACCACCAGAGATAGCTTTCCCGAGAATTAATATATCCGGCTTAGAATAAGTAGTCTGTCTTTCACAATGTCCTTCGCAGGTGCAGTTCCCGCATACCGCCAATAAACCACCTGTTCGTCCAATACCTGTTTGAATTTCATCTGCCATAAAAAGCACATCATACTCTTTACATAGCTTGGCAACATTTTGCATAAATTTTTCATTAGGCACATTGACACCCGCTTCTCCTTGAATAGGCTCGATCAGGACCCCTACAATATTATCTAATTGAAGTGCTTCCTCTAAAGCCTCTTTGTCGTTATAAGGTATTTTTATAAATCCATATGTAAATGGCCCAAAGTTCTTTCTTGCGTCCTGATCACTAGAAAAAGAAATAATAGTGGTTGTTCTACCGTGAAAGTTTTGATCGAAAACGATGATTTTACCTTCGTTCTCCTCAACTCCTTTTTTCTCATAACCCCACTTTCTTGCGATCTTGATAGCAGTCTCAACCGCCTCAGCTCCAGTATTCATTGGAAGCACTTTATCAAAGTCGAAATATTCGGTTACAAATTGCTCGTAAGGACCCAAGACATCATTAAAGAAGGCCCGCGATGTAAGAGTCAGTTTTTCTGCTTGGTCTTTCATCGCACCGATTATTCTAGGGTGACAATGTCCCTGATTAACAGCACTATAAGCCGAAAGAAAATCGTAATATTTTTTACCTTCAACATCCCACATATATACCCCTTCTCCTATTGTTAAGACTGCTGGCAAAGGGTGATAATTGTGAGCACCATATTTTTGTTCTAGATTAATTGCTTCCTTACTAGATTGAGCCATTCCCATAGTTTTTTACTTTGTTTTAATTTCCTCGAAACAAATTGTTTAGACCAAAGGTATTAAAACCGATTCAGCCAGAAAATCATGTCAAGCCGTTCCAAAAAAGTAGAAGTATTTGAAACCAAGACCAAAGATTATTACATCGATGATCACGGTCTTCTCGTTTTTACTTCGCATTATCTAAAGAAAAGGGGATATTGCTGTCAAAATGGATGCAGACATTGTCCCTACGGCTTTAAAAAATGAACGAACTTTTTGAGAATATTCCAGTAAATATTTCCGAATTACCAGATGTATCAAAATCTGAATACCATGGCATTGAAAAGGCTTATCTTACAGTAGCCAGAATCAGTAATTCAATACTCTTTTCAGTCTTAATAATTGGTGCATTTTGTATCATCTTTTTTAATGATGATATAAACAACATACCACTCAACTATGCCATTTCTATTGGTCCTTTAATGCTCTTCTGGATCCTTAGTCTTTTGTTCGTCAGCAAAGCTTTCCCCAAGAAAAAGTACAGTTTAAGAGAGAAAGACATCATTTATACCAAGGGCCTTCTCTGGAATACCAGAACCTCCATACCGTTCAATAGAATTCAGCATGCTGAGGTAAAGCAAGGGCCTATCGATAGGATGTTTAAGTTACACAGTCTGAAAGTATTTACAGCTGGGGGCGATAGTAGCGATCTGGTAATTCCTGGATTATCGGAAGAAAAGGCTAATAAGATCAAGGAATTTATCATGGGTAAAACAGCTTTAGATGATTCAGGTTCTTGAGAAATTTGCAGAGCCCACGAGACAGTCCAGAGTAGCGATCGGTATTATTTTGATCAAGTTTTTCAAAACTACCATTAAAGCTTTCTGGCCAATTTTACTCAGTTTGTTTTTGGGTAGAAAATCAGGAAATTCTTTTGTTGATTATGTTGGATATGCTGCTCTTGGATTTGCTGCTTTAAATGTGATTGGGTCTGTCCTGACCTTCTTCCGATATTATTTTCATCTAGAAGAAGGCTCCATTGTTATAGACAAAGGAGTTTTGAAGAGAACAAAGACCAATATTCCTTTTGAACGGATACAAACCATCAACCTGCAACAGAATATTCTGCATCAAATTTTCGGAGTTGTCAGTTTAGAAATTGATACCGCAGGAGCAAAAAAATCCGAATTAACAATAGATGCACTTCGTAGAGAAGATGCTGAAGCCATCAGAACGTTTATCCTTGAGGAGAAAGATCAACTTGCTGGAAATAGTTTAGAAGAAGTTGTTGAGGAAAGTCTAGAAGAGAAGGAAGCCAAAACCATTTTAAGCTTAAGTCTTTCCGACCTATTTAAAATTGGAGTTAGTCAGAATCATCTTCGATCGATGGCCATTCTGTTCGCCTTTGTTTTTTCTTCACTGAATGAGGTTACAGATGACATCGAAGGACTGATTTCTAATCAGTTCTCAGAATATCAAGAAACCATTATTAATAATTCCTGGATCGTTTTTCTAAGTTCCGTCATCGTAGTTGGAATTATCTCATTTATCTATTCCATCATTAATACTATTCTCAAAAACTTTGAGCTTCGGCTTACTGAGGAAAGAAAAGGCCTTAAACTGTTTAAAGGACTTTTAAACAGAGAGGAGATCTCAATTAATAAGTCTAAGGTGCAGAACATAGGCTGGTCTGATAACCCATTGAGAAGGGCTTTCAAAATGTATACCCTGAAAATTGAACAAGCCAGTAGCGCGCAGGCAGATCAACTAAAGTCTAAGATAAAAATACCGGGTGCTTACTTTGCCCAGGTGAAGAAAGTCTTGAATATTGTTTTTCCAGACACTCCTTGGAAAGAACAACCTAAGAACAAAGTAAGCATCCTGCTTAAATACAGACTTATCATTTTTGTTGGAATATTACCCGCTCTGATCATTGGTACGATCAGCTATTTTTTCAATGGTTGGTTATCTCTTTGGTTCTTAACTTGGATTCCTTTGGCTTGGTATTACTACAGTCTTTATTATAACAAGAGGTCTTTTGAAATGTCTTCTGAGATGATCAAGAACAACAAAGGCACTTTTGGCAATAACTTTGAGATCGCTCAGCTATACAAGGTTCAAACCATAGAATTAAAGCAGAGTTGGTATCAGACAAGGAAAAACCTTTCTACAGTCACCCTGTATTCAGCAGCAGGCTCAATGACAATACCTTTTATAGAAATTGAAAAGGCAAATGCTATGGAAAATTACATTCTTTATAAGGTTGAATCAGACGAACGTAGCTGGATGTAATATTATCTTATGAGATTTTTCGAAGTTTGTTGGCAGGTTAAATAATAATTCAGATATTTGCAGTCCGTTTACAAAAACGGCAAATTTTAAGAGTTATGTCAAGAGTTTGTGAATTAACAGGAAAGAGAGTACAGGTAGGAAACAATGTTTCTCACGCCAACAATAAAGTAAAGAGAAAATTCTACCCGAATCTTCAGAAAAAGAGGTTTTATATCCCTGAAGAGGACAAGTGGATTACTTTAAAGGTTTCTACATCTGCGATTAGAACCATCAATAAGAATGGCATTACTGCTGTACTAAAAAAAGCAAGACAAAACGGTAACACTTTAGTATAATAAGACTCCCGGAAGGTTATTCTGCTAAATCAATACCAAAAAATATATTGAGTCCTGATAGATTTTCTATCAGGACTTTCTATTTCTCAATCTCAGAAGAGGTTTATTTAAACCTCCTTTTTGTACGATATGATAAGAATAGCTTTTAGCTATTACTGAAAAAAATCTATAGGTGTTAATGTAGAGGTCTT
>Ga0209653_1003009_pt1 | contig 11795 bp, 14 predicted proteins | sample SaaInl6LU_22_DNA_FD_184644 | JGI IMG/M metagenome (GOLD analysis project Ga0209653, IMG submission 184644) | Marine microbial communities from expanding oxygen minimum zones in the Saanich Inlet - ESP_116LU_22_DNA (SPAdes) (version 2) | ecosystem: Environmental > Aquatic > Marine > Intertidal... | reverse complement strand
GATGCTGCGCATCTGGTGCCAAGGCACCGCTGTCAAGGCAACAAGTAGCCTCGCCAGGAATTACCCGCAGGGCATAAACTTCGATGCGATGCTGCGCATCTGGTGCCAAGGCACCGCTGTCAAGGCAACAAGTAGCCTCGCCAGGAATCGAACCTGGATCTAAAGTTTAGGAAACTTCTATTCTATCCGTTGAACTACGAGGCTAATTGAATAAGGCTAAATGCGCCAAAAAAGAAAAACTGCACCAAGACCAAGTGAAATGAAAAAACACGGTCTTTAAGTTGTACTTGTGTTTGATAAACCCACTGTATGGGAAAGGCAACCAAAAACCATCCAATATAATTAGACAAAGGAGCCGTAACATCCGCAAACTCCCAAAAATCAAACTTTGGGGCTACAGGCTCTATCACCAAATCGATAAGTACCATTAGAAATGCGCCAAATGCAGCCGCTTTTATAGCAGATGTATTAAAAAATATCGCAGCCACAGCACCTGTTATAAAGGTTAGCATGACCCAATTGGCCCCTATCAGTAATGGTACGCCGCCTACTTTTAAGCCCAGATTGTTACCATAGGCATACTCCCCAAAAATAAGTCCGTAATTGACCCCCAAAAACTCCACAGCAAACCCCACAATAAAAGCAAAACCCGCAGCTAAAGCCACGCCCTTGTCCATTTGTGGTTGGTTGACAAATAGCATGATAAAGGTTACAAATAAGTTTATCGGCGTCGTTTCTAAAAACAACTCCCGATCAATAAAAAGAATTCCAAAAAGGCCTGAAATATGGAACAGCCAAATAAGCCCAACCGATATTTTGGTGGTGTTTGTCACTGGAATTAGGTAATCTTTCATGGCGTTGGAATTAAATCGCTTACAATTTTTGCCGACAACAAACATAAGGGAATCCCTCCTCCTGGATGTACACTCCCTCCACAAAAATACATGTTTGAAATTTCACGAGAAAAATTGGGATGCCGCAAAAAAGCAGCCATTTTATCATTTGATGAGGCACCATACAAGGCTCCCAAGTAAGATTGTGTACGTTGCGCTATTATTTCTGGTGTCATCACCCACTCTTCTTCAATAAGTGGGGCAATGTCGGTATCGAGGTTACGGTTTAGTTTGGCAATTACCCATTCACGTAACTGTTGTGTCATAGCGGTCCAGTCTTGCCCTGTGTTGTGGGGCGCATTGATCATCACAAACCAGTTTTCTTTGCCCACTGGGGCATCGGCAGGAACGTCTTTGCTGGTGATGTTTACATAAACCGTAGGATCTTGATAAAGCGTTTTGGTGTTGAATATGGCGGCAAACTCCTCCTTATAATCATCAGAAAAAAAGATGTTGTGTAAGTCGAGTTGTGGAAAGGATTTCGCGATACCCCAATAAAAAATAACCGCAGAACTTGAGCGCTCTTGTGAAAGGATTTTTTCGGGTTGTTTTTGGCTTGAAAGTAGCTTCCTGTACGTAGGTACTATGTCCATATTAGATACCACCAAATCAGCAGCGTGCGTTACCTCTTTTACACGAACGCCAACTGCCTTTTTGTTTTCAACCAGGATTTCAGTCACAGGGCTGCTTAAATGAAAGCTGACACCCATGCGTTTGGCAAGTGCATATAACGAAGCACTGATATCGCCCATTCCCTTTTTGGGAATATAGGTGCCATAATGCTGTTCCAGATGCTGCACCAAGGTCATCATACCAGGTGTTTTGTACGGATTTGAACCGTTATAGGTAGCAAAGCGATTGTAAAATTGCACCAAATGGGGTTCTTTGAGCTGAGCCGTATTCACACGGTTTAAGGAAGTATCTATTTCAAATGAGAAATAATTGGCAATTCCTATGAGCGTTTCTTTGCGCAAATAAGTTTGCCATTTGTGTAAGGAGTGTTCCAAAAATAAACTGCGGGTACGGTCAAATTTCTTTTTTGCTTTTGATAAATAACGCTTAAGCGTAGTGGCAGGCACCGCTAGTTTGTCTTCCACTTCCTCCACAAAGCGATTGGTATCGCCATAGGCTGTGAGACGTTTCCCATCTTCCCAAAAATAGCGGCAGGCAACTTCTTTTCGCGAATACTGGAAAAAATCAGTCGGGTTTTCATCGCACAGTTCAAATAGCGCATCTACAAACTGGGGCATGGTAAATAACGATGGGCCTGCATCAAAGCGGTAATCCCCAAGATTAAAGGTGGATAGCTTTCCGCCCACATAGTCGTTGGCTTCAAAAACCTCAACGGCATAGCCTTTTTTGGCCAACCGGATGGCTGTTGCCAATCCGCCAACGCCAGCACCAATAACAATTGCTTTAGTCATCTTTCAAATGTAATGGACGCACGGCAAAGCGTGCAAATAAATCTTCTTTATACCAATTTCGTTTGCGTGTTTTTTTGACAATCGCAGCATGATGGGTGCTTTTGTAGGCAAAGTCTTTTACTTCTGCCAAACTGTTCCACAAACTAAAGGTAGCCTGTTGTACCAAGGGCCACTCGCCAACCCCTTTGTACCACAACACCCCTTTGGCGTTTTGTATGGCTTTTGAAGCCGCAGGTACTTCACGCCAAAATTCCAGCAAGCGGCTAGGCCTAAGCGTGGCTCTGGTGATGATGCCTATTTTTTCGTCATCCTGCAAGTCCCTTTTTTCAGCTACAAATGGGTTTGATTTTCCCCAAAGACCGTGACTTTGAAGGGTGTGCAATGAAAAATGTTTTTGAGATGCTGATTTAGACACATACGTTTCCATTAGCGCGCTTGTATCCAAAAAAGCTGTGGCCGCTGCTTCAGACTCCCAAATGGTAAGCAGTGCATAGGTCGAAAAGTCAGGCCATAGGCTAAAGCCCAAACCGGCACCTGTACCAAGGGTTCTGAAAAACTGTATACCAGGTTGCTGTTGTAATTGTGGGATGGCGCGTTGCATTTGGGTGAATGCCCAAAACTTGTTTTTATCGTAAGAAAAAAAACTTAAAACCACCTGTTGCCCCATGTGTTAAAGATAGGGTAAAAGCACTAATAACAATAAGGTTGCAAAAATGTAAGAATGGCATGTTTAGTGTTTTATATTTGTTAAAAATAATTTTATGATATCTCAACTCAAACAAGGTTTGTTTTTATTGTTGGTCTGCTCCTGCGCCTTAGCACAAACAGTGGTTGAAAAATACAATCTGCCTGATATCCTCGAAGAAACCTCAGGGCTTGCCATACTTAATGACACCCTTTGGACCCTCAACGATTCTGGGAACGAAGCTGCGCTATACGCCATAAGCACCAAAGGAGCACTCCTAGACAAAAGAGATACCTCCAAAACCAACATTGACTGGGAAGACATGACAATTGTCAACGGCAACATGCTTGTAGCTGATATGGGAAATAATTTCGGAACCCGAAAAAACCTACACCTCTTAGAAATAGACTTAAGTAATGGAGGTGCTACCACTTTAGATTCCATTCCCTTTAATTATCCAGAGCAAGATAATTTTGACTTTCAGCAGGCCACTCACTTTGATGCGGAAGGCATTGTCGTTGTCGAAAATAGAATAGTGGTTTTAACCAAAAATAGGAGTACACTTACTTCTGAGGTTTATGTAATTTCACCCTCGGGTGGACCAGCAACAAAAATGGGGTCTTTGCCTGTTGGATCGCTGATAACAGGGGCTGATTACCATCAACCAAGTAAAACCTTAGCGCTTACTGGCTATAAAAGAGATAAAAATCAGTATTTATATGTGATCAAAAACTTCACCTTGTCTTCAATTAAGGATGCAACTATCAACCAATATGAGCTTAACTTTAATGGTGCGCAAATTGAAGCAATAAGCATTATAGATGCCAAAACCTTCTGGATTACATCTGAAAAAACACGAAATTTCGATGCTTTCTTGGCTAAGCTTACCATCGAATGAGTGCCTCTGACCTTACAAGTTATCTAAAACAAGGGGTCAAAAATGAAAAGGTAGAACTTACCCCTCTTTTAAATGGCTATGCCCCTAAAGCATTAGCTGCAAAACTTCTCCTGTATATTGGAAAAGACGATGCCTATTGTTCCTTTAAAGCCGCAGATGCGTTGGGCCAACTTATAAAGGAAGATCGCATTGCTATCAACGATTATAAAACTACACTGATAGACCTACTTCAGTACAATCCGAAAGCCCTTCCCTTTCAATTTCCCTTATTTATAGGTCAGTTGTCATTAAATCAAAAAACACTCGGAGTAGTATGGGCTACCCTATCGGATTGGGTTTCCAAAAATCACGCTTCGCGTATTTTTCGCGTGAATTGTTTACAGGCCTTATACGACCTTAAAACACCCGCACTTCAGCACGACTACGACCTCATTGTAGAATCTTTATCACGCATTCCTATTGCATCGCTTCAAGCAAGGATACGTATCTTAGCCAAAAAATAAGCTATGCCTAATATTGTCGCCTTTGGTGCGAGTTCGAGCCAAAACTCCATTAACCGAAAACTGGCGCACTTTGCTGCCCAGCAAGTGCCCAATGCCCATATTAATTTGTTGGATTTAAACGATTATGAAATGCCACTCTACAGCACCGATCGTGAAATAGAAGGCATTCCCGAAAAGGCACATGCCTTTAAGGCTGCACTGCAAGCTAGTGATGGTATTATCATTTCTTTTGCTGAGCATAACGGAGCTTACACAACCGCTTTTAAAAACATCTTCGATTGGATTTCAAGACTTGAGAAACCCATTTGGTGTGGAAAACCCCTATTTTTATTGTCCACCTCAACGGGTGTGCGTGGCGGAAAAACCGTTCTAGAACTTGCGCATGTACGCCTCTCTAGAGACATGCCCAATATTCCATGCTTTGCGTTGCCTTCATACAAGGAAACCTTTGATGAGAAAAAGGGAATTACTGATGCAACGCATCTTGCTACTTTTAATGAAGCCTTGGAAATATTCGTTAAGCAATTATAGCAGCAGGCTCCCAGCCATCACAAGCATGATGGCATTTTCGATAAAGGTGGCTTCTGTCATGGGAAGCTTTAGCACACTACCCAAGCAAGCACATTGAATGGCCCGCTTTTTTAGCAAGGTTTTAACTACGCCCACCGTGGTGATGACCAAAATAACAATGGTAATCCACAACACCCAGTCCGGAACAAAATCACGGATATAGCACACGCCCAAGGCAAATTCTATAAAAGGATAAATGAATCCATAGGCTGGCCATGCAGCAGCCAGTGGGTCATACATGCTAAAACTGGCTTGGAATCCCTTTATGTCCAACAGCTTAAAAAATGAAAATACCATAAAAAACATCCCCATAAAATCATGCATCATGGCTGTCATGTTCCACGCAGGCCAGTGAATCAAAACAGTTGTGTCAATGATAAATCCAAAGATCAGAAAAAGCGGAAAGAGCTGTTTAAGCTTGGATGGTGCTTGCGCTACTGCATCATCCATAAGTGCATATTTTTTAGGCAGTGCAGCTTTAAGAGCTGCGGTTGAAACGGGTGTTTGGCCCCATATTGTTAGTTGGTCTTTTTTATGATCGGCTACTGCCTTGGATACGCCTGCTATTTCAAGCGCAGCCGCAACAACAGCTGCTTCACAACCTGTGCAGGTCATACCAAAAAGCGTAAGGGTTTGTTTTTTCATTTGGAGCATTTTAATCCACCACCATGGGCACTTCGATCAATAAGACTTGGGTGTTTTGGTGAGCGGTAATCTCAAATGTAGCAATTTCCATAATACCCAAGGCATCGCGTTTTCCAAGTACGTGTTCTCCTATTTCTACTTCACCCTCAATGACAAAGGCATAAACGCCGTTACCTTCAGATTTCAGATCATAGTAAGTGGCGTGTTCCGCTTCCAAATCAAGCATGTGAAACCAAGCGTTTTGATGAATCCAAACGCCCTGGTCGTAGGGATTAGGGGATAGAATTTGAAACAGCTCGTTTTTTTTATGAAGGCTGTCAATGGGAATTTGATCATAGCGTGGTGCTACGTCACGTTGGTTGGGAAAAATCCAAAGTTGAAGCAAACTGATTTCCCGATCTGCGTTTTTATTGTACTCGGAATGATACACACCAGTACCTGCACTCATCACTTGTATCTCCCCTTCTCGAATCACCTCGGCATTGCCCATACTGTCTTTGTGTTCCAAATCGCCACGCAATGGGATGGTGACGATTTCCATATTATCGTGCGGATGGGTGCCAAAGCCCATACCGCCTTGAACGGTGTCATCGTTGAGCACACGAAGCGCACCAAACTGTATGCGCTCGGGATTGAACCAGCCTGCAAAACTAAAGCTGTGTTTGGCTTGAAGCCAACCGTGATCGGCGCTTCCTCTAGAATCGGCTGGGTGAAAGATTGTTTCCATTGCTTTTTTTTCAAAAATAGGATAATATTATTTTGCTGCTGCGAGTTTCAAAAGATAGTCAATGGCCGCATTGGTATCATCTGGAAAATCAATATTTGGAACAGCAGTATCGTCTACCCAAGCGGATAATTTTGGAACAGATTGCTTGGAAAGTTTGGACAATACAGGAATGTCGAGGTCTGCCAATGCTGCAGCGTTATAGTGCTGCTCATGCTGATCGCGCATGGGAACGACCAATAGTTTTTTCTTTAAAAACAAGGCCTCGGCGGGCGTTTCAAAACCAGCGCCACACAATACGCCAGTTGCCGCTGCCATACTTGCTTGGAAGGCTGTTCCGCTAGGCGGCTGGACGTTTACATTTTCAACCGAATAGGCTTTGGTACAATGCTTTGAAAACACTTCCCATTGGGTTTGAGGAATTTGGGTGAGGATTGAACAAATAAAGCTATCCGCATAAGCGGGCAAGTAAACGGTATACTTGTTTTGTTTACTCGTTTGCTGGTTTCGTATTGCATCGCGTATGATGGGGAAAAAGATATGCGGGGCGTATCGCTTAAAGTGAAACCCCACACCCATTTGGGTCGGTGCATAATGGTTTAGCACCCAGCGAATGATGGCGGGGACTCGTGACGGTTTTGGCACCTCGGCAAGCAAAGCATACTGATGACTCATGGCAATGCAAGGCACTTTTTTTCGCTTTGATGCCCAGGCGGTTAGCGGTTCAAAGTCGTTAATAACAAGGTCGTATTGGGTCACGGGAACTTTTGCTATGTCGAGGCATAGGCGAATGGGGTTGTTTCTAAAAATGGTTTGTGACCATTGAATACCTCCTTGCTTGCCAAAAACAAAACCAAAGCCTCTGTAATGGTATTTAACTGGAAAACCAAGGCTAATATCAGCTGCTGTGCCACTGGTGAGTACATCCACATCGGCAAATTGCCTTAGGGCAGGGACTAATTTTTGTGCACGACATATATGTCCGTTTCCCGTGGCCTGAACTGCGTATAGGATTTTCATTCAATAAAATCAGCTACTATTTTACCCGAGATTAGTGCGGGCGGAACGCCAGGGCCAGGAACGGTAAGTTGTCCCGTAAAATACAGTCCATCAACGGTTTTACTCTTCATCTTGGGTCGTAAGAATGCCGTCTGCAACAAGGTGTTGGCCATCCCATAGGCATTGCCTTTATAGGAATTGTATACCTCTTTAAACTCTTTGACACAAAAGGATTCATTGAATAAAATATGTGCTTTTATTTCGGTGTCGGTCAACGCTTCCATACGGCTGAGTACCATGTCAAAGTACTTTTCGCGCAACTCGGGCGTGTCCTCTAGGTTGGGCGCTATGGGAATCAAAATAAAGCAAGCTTCTTTGCCCTTGGGCGCCATTAGTGGGTCGCTTTGTGATGGCAAGTTAACATAAAACAAAGGGTCGTCTGGCCATTCGGGGGTGTCGTAAATACTGGCTGCATGGGCATCAAAATCAACATCAAAAAAGAGGTTGTGGTGCGCCAGGGTATCGAGCTTTTTGTCCAACCCAATATAGAACAACAAAGAAGAAGGCGCAAAGGTTTTTTTGTCCCAGTAGGCCTCACTGTAAGCGCGCTTTTCTTTTGGTAAAAGGGTTTCGGTATGGTGGTAGTCTGCTCCTGAAATGACAACATCGGCTTCAATGGTTTTTTTCCCCGTGCGAACGCCACAGGCTTTGCCGTCTTGGAGTAAAATTTCATCTACGCCATGGTCGGTGTGATAGCTTACGCCAAGCGATTTCCCCAAGCTAACCATGCCATCCACAATTTGGTACATACCGCCTTTGGGGTGCCAAGTACCCAGGCCAAAATCAGCATAATTCATAAAATTGTAGAATGCAGGAGTGCTTTCGGGTTTGGCGCCCAAAAACAAAACGGGGAATTGCAACAAGGAGCGTAGCTTTTGATTCTTGAATTGCTTTTCCACTTGACTTCTAATGTTGGTAAAAAACAAACCCACTTTTTTGACGGTTTGTGGCGTAACCAGTTCTAGGGGCGATACCCCTGGGCGATACACCAAATCCTTGACGGCTATGTCGTAATTGTTACGTGCTTTTTCTAAAAATCGTGTAAGTTTCGCACCACTTCCGGCTTCAATTTCCTCAAAGCGGGCTGCAATTTTGGCTATGCTATCCTCCACTGGAAAGACATCGTCTTTGCCAAAGACAACTTGATAGCCTGGCGACAAACGATCGAGTGTGTAGTAATCGGACACTTGTTTGCCGAAGTCACCAAAAAAAGATTCAAACACATCGGGCATCCAATACCATGATGGGCCCATGTCAAACGTGAAACCGTCTTTTGTAAACTGTCGGGCGCGTCCGCCTAGGGAGTCGTTTTTTTCGAGGACTTGTACATGGTGTCCCTTTTTCGCCAAATAACAGGCAGCGGATAAAGAAGAAAATCCAGATCCAATAATAACAATCTTTTTCATAGAGGTACAAATTTACCATATATTTTGCTTAGATGGTGTTTCTTAAAATTGTATATTTATAAAAACAACAATCATGGCAACATACGCATGCAATCAATGTGGCATGTCGGTTAACGCTTCTTGTGCGAAATGCGACATGCCTTTAGAAAACGGTCATCTATCGCTTGACGATGGCAGTGAGGTACAAATTTCCCAATGCCCTTCGTGTGAGGGTAAAATCAAATCGCCCCAATGTTGTGGTGCAGACATGAGCTGCGAAATCTAATGACACACTACACCGCGGCCAGTATTGCTGAAGCCCTTGGCGCACATGCTGCCGATTGGCAATGGGATGCAGGATGCATCAAAACCGAGTTGGTATTTAAAGACTTTAAAACAGCCTTTGCTTTTATGTCAAAGGTTGCCGGCATGGCCGAAAAACTAGGCCACCATCCCGACTGGCAAAACAGCTACAACCGCATCGGGATTTCATTACGCACCCACGACAAAAATGCCGTTACTACGCTTGATGTAGCATTGGCTAAACACATAAGTATATTGTATAGGAACTGCAAATAGTCTAAAAAAGCAGGTCTAAAAGGCTGATTCTTCACATATAAACACACCGTTTTAGCATATTCATACATACGGCCTATGTATTTTGTGATGTATACATATTGTATAGATATTATTTTTCGTTTCATTAATATGCAGGTATATATTTGAATAAATCAAAAATTATGAAACAATTATATACTTTATTAATCGCGTTTTTATTTGTTTTTGCAAATTCTAATGCACAAATCACTGTACATGCAGATCCTGCTGCTAATTGGAGCGGCTTCTTGAATGTATTTTTTTTAGACAACAATGGTAGTAAAGGCACCTACGCCTTTAGTTCAGGTTGGGGTTTGGCAGACCTAAAAACAACTTTTGCTGATGCGGGTGATACAACCTATGCCAACGGCGCCATAATACTGCAGCCTAACTATGGTACTTACAACGCTACAGATACATACTGGTCTGACGGAAACGGAAACGGCAACAAATGGATGGAGGCCATCACCAAAGTTGATTACGCAGCAGCAGGTACTTTCACGGATACCTCGCTAAATTTTGTAGGTACTGTTAACTCCAATGATCTTGATAGTGGATATACAGCGGTTGCGTTTATCAAAACCTTGAGCGATATTTTTAATGAAGAAGGTGAATATGTACGTACTGATACTGTAATTTACGAAACGGTTGCTTTAGGTGCCGATGGAACACCTTTTTCCGTCTCTGCAAGCGGTATCAATCCTGCACATGCAGTGCAATATGGTTTTGTTGTGGAAGGTATTAATGCCAACCCAGCTAACGAAACGGCACTTGGAAGTGTTGTGGTAACGCCATCTACATCAGGGTATGATACTCAAGTAACAGTAGACGTTTCTAAAGCTTGGAAGGGTTATGTGAATTGGTTTGAAAAAAATCCCGAGGACGGATCCAAAGGAGATTACGTTGGCGGTGATGCTTGGACCGACTTAAATGATGTTAAGACTACACTTTATAGTGCTGCCCCCGATGGTTATGCTGATGGAGCCATTGGACTACAGCCTAACTTTAATCTTTACGCAGATGCAGAAGGTGTTAATACTGAAGAAGAATATTGGAGAGACGGCGCTGAAGGTAACAAACATTTAGAAGCTTCATCATTTGTTGAGTATGCTGCTGGAGAATTCACGGATGGTGCGCTTACGTTTGTAGGAAATGTAGACATTAACGCAATAAATGCTGGCTATGAGGTTATTGCGTTTATCAAAACCATTAACGCCACAAACTCTCAGCCAGTTATCACGAAGACTGTTGAACTTGGAGCAGCAGGAACATCTTTTGAGGTAAAAGCAGCGGGGATCAACTCTGCTGATGTTGTACAATATGGCTTTACAGTTATGGGACTCAATGCTAACCCTAATAACGAAGAGTTCCTAAGCGGTGTAGTTGTTACACCAGATGTAACAGTATTAAGTGTAACCGATGAGTTAGAAGCTATTGGCTTTACGGTTTACCCTAATCCAGTACAAAACACACTTAACGTAAGTGCGGGTGTTGTTGTTGATGCTGTTAGCATCTTTGACCTTACAGGTCGCGAAGTGATGCGTGCTACGCCAAATGCAGCAGCATTTAGCTTAGACGTAAACAACCTAAACAAAGGCATGTACTTGGTAACGGTTAAGGCCGGAGAACAAGAACTAACAACGAAATTGGTAAAATAACCAACCATACTAAATTTCACGTTTAGAATAAAACCCCGCCAAATGGCGGGGTTTTTTTATGCCGTTGATTTCGGCAAGCTCAATCAACTCTTTCTAGTACGCATCGAGCTTGCCGAGTTCACATGGACACTAAGCGAAGTCGAAGTGCACATCGAGCTTGTCGAGTGCACAAAAACAGCCATTTCGAAAATTATCATATATTTAAATAAATCATCTATTTTTAGATAATATTAATATTTAAATAATAAAAAGCATTTTTTAATATGAATGTATAGATATTGTATAGTGTTTTTTAAGGATATCATAATATAATCTTGGTATATTTAGAAATCTAAATCTTAAATCTATATATCATGAAAAACATATTTACTTTTTTAATGGTGCTTGCTCTTAGCGCCCTTTCAGCAAACGCGCAAGTAGTGTTGCAAGACTTTTCCAATCTAACCAATACTGCTAACGCAGTAGTATACGGGGGCTTTGGAAACAATCTGACAGCTACAAATAGTCTGGTTGATGATCCAGTAGATGCCACAAATAAAGTTAGACAATATACCAACACAGCAGGCGGCAATGATTGGAAAGGAATTTTTATAAGGCCGCAAACGCACTATATTGATTTAACTTCAAATCAAACTGTTAGTTTAAAAATTTATTCAACCACCGCAACTCATGTAAGAGGAATTATACTAGCGGGACAAAGTAATCAGGCTACTATTGACGATGCTAGCAACACAAAGGCGCATAATGGTAGTGG
>Ga0209653_1003008_pt1 | contig 11797 bp, 9 predicted proteins | sample SaaInl6LU_22_DNA_FD_184644 | JGI IMG/M metagenome (GOLD analysis project Ga0209653, IMG submission 184644) | Marine microbial communities from expanding oxygen minimum zones in the Saanich Inlet - ESP_116LU_22_DNA (SPAdes) (version 2) | ecosystem: Environmental > Aquatic > Marine > Intertidal... | reverse complement strand
TCATGTTTTCAATCGATGCCTATGACCTGATTGAACAGGAGCTCATTGTTGCGTTTGACGACATCGAAGGTGTCGACCCAGCTTGGCTGGATAGCTTTTATCCTGCCTTGATGGCGAATGGCCGCATTGAAGGGAAGACTTGGGGGATCCCATTCCAACGCTCAACAATTGTGGCCTACTATAACAAGGATATGTTTCGGGCCGCTGGTCTAGATCCGGAAAGCCCCCCCAGCACGTGGGAAGAAATGATTTCTATGGGACAGGCGCTCACGAACGGCGATACCTACGGTCTCATGATCCCATCAACCGGCTATCCGTATTGGATGTTCCAGGCGTTGGCCATTCAGAACGGAAAAGAAGTTATGTCAAACGATGGCTTGACTACTTATTTCGATGATGAGGCAGTGGTCGATACTTTGGAGTTTTGGCTGTCTTTAAGCCAAGAGCATGGCATCATGCCAGAAGGTACTGTCGAGTGGGGCACATTGCGCCAAGCCTTCCTAGAAGGACAAACAGCAATGATGTGGCACTCCACGGGTAATCTTACTGCGGTTAAAAATAACGCTACCTTTGACTTCGGTGTGGCAGAACTGCCGGCCAATGTTCGCCCAGGCTCGCCAACTGGCGGCGGTAACTTCTACGTTTTCGAAGACACCACGCCAGAAGAGCGCGCAGCCGCTCTTCGGTTGATTGAATTTATGACTTCGCCCGAGCAGGCAGCTGCTTGGTCAATTGCAACGGGTTACATGGGTGTGTCACCTGCCGCATATGAGACCGAAGCTCTTCAAGCTTACACCGCTGAGTTTCCACCTGCATTGGTTGCTCGGAACCAACTTGAAAATGCAGTTGCAGAGTTCTCAACCTTTGAGACGGCTCGAGTTCGCGAAGGCTTAAATAATGCAATTCAGGCGGCTTTGACGGGTGCTGCGACGCCTGAGGCGGCATTGTCCGAAGCACAAGATGCTGCAGAGCGGTTATTGAGCGCTTATCAGTAATAACTTGTTGGGCGCCCATATTTTTGGGCGTCCAACGTCTTGCAGAGGTCAACTTGATGTCACGATTTGTTCAGATAGAGCGACGTCGGCAGGCGATTTACGGGTGGATTTTGCTTTCGCCCGCTTTAGTTTTGTTAAGTACATTTGCATTTTATCCCTCAGTAGCAACTTTTTGGTCCAGCATCTTCAGTCGCCAAACCCGTCGGCGTCCTAGTGAGTATGTGGGGTTTGAAAATTACTCTGACTTATTTGCCGATCCGACATTTTGGAAAGTTGTGATAAACAATTTGATCTACGCTGGTGCGACGATCCCAATATCAATTGTAATCGCATTGGCGATGGCGCTTTGGGCAAACTCTAAAATCCCGGCACGCGGCTTCATTCGCACAGCGTATTTTACGCCAACGGTTCTGCCGATGATCGCGGCAGCAAATTTGTGGTTATTTTTCTATACACCGGGTCTCGGTGTGTTGGATCAAATTGGTGGCTTGGTTGGGCTGCCGAGTGTCAACTGGCTAGGCCAGCCCTCGACGGCCTTGTGGGCAGTCATCATGGTTACGATCTGGAAAGAGGCTGGCTTTTTTATGATTTTCTATCTCGCTGCGCTTCAGACCATCCCGGAAGATTTGAAGGAGGCGTCTGATATCGAGGGCGCAACCAGGTGGACTTACACAAGACGTATTGTTTTGCCTTTGTTAATGCCGACGACCCTTTTCATAATGGTCAATGCGCTCATTAATTCAGTGAAGCTGATAGATCACCTGTTTATTCTGACCAAAGGTGGTCCCAATGACGCATCAAAACTTATCCTCTATTATATATGGGAGATGGCTTTTGCGTTCTTTGATGCGCCGCACGCCGCCGCGATGACGATCCTAGTGCTTTTGGTTCTAGGCATTGTTGCGGGGATCAAATTCACAATTCTGGATAAGCGGACCCATTATCAATGAGCCGTACAATTCAAAATATCGAGCCGATTGGAGCCATTGTTCTTGCCATAATCTGGGTCTCGCCCCTCGTGTTCGCGTTCTGGGCGGCGTTTCATTCGACGTCTGACGCAGTAAACTTCAATCTCACGGCGAGTTGGACGCTAGATAACTTTCGTACAGCGTGGGATGGTGCGCCCTGGATACGTTACTTTCTAAACACTTTTGCATTGGTCACGGTAATTCTGATTGGCCAGTTTATTGTTACCACGCTAGCGGGCTTTGCCTTTGCACAAGTTCGTTTCCCGGGACGAGATTTGATGTTCATCCTGGTGTTGATGCAGTTGTTTATTCTTCCAGAAGTGCTGATCGTTGAGAACTACGCAATGGTGTCGCGTCTCGGCCTCTTCGATACGATACTAGGCGTCGGTATGCCATATATGGCCTCGGCCTTCGGCATCTTTCTCATGCGGCAGGCTTTTAAAGGGGTTCCAATTGAGCTTCATGAAGCCGCGCGCGTAGAAGGCTGCAGTTGGTTTGGAATTCTGTGGCGCGTTTACGTGCCATTGGCTCGTCCAACATACCTCGCCTACGCCTTGGTGTCCGTATCCACGCACTGGAACAACTTCCTTTGGCCGCTGATTGTTACGAACTCCCCGGATACGCGTCCGCTGACTGTGGGCTTGTCGATTTTTGGAGCCCCTGAAAATGGGGTGGACATTAGCGTAATTTCAGCGGCGACAATGATGTCTGTAGCGCCATTGCTGTTAGCTTTCCTGATTTTCCAGCGTCAGTTTGTTCAAGCGTTTTTAAGAGCGGGGATTAAATAATCCTATGGCTCGGTTTCTACATCTGTCGGATCTGCACGTTGTTGCCGAAGGCACGACGTCATCTGGTGTGTTGGATACCCGGAGTGTTTTGTCTTCCACGATTGATAACATTATCAAAATGTTGCCCGACTTAAGTCCTATTGATGCAGTATTAGTGAGCGGGGATATAAGCGACGATGGAACCCAATGCAGTTACGAATTTGCGCGTGCGCAGTTGGATCGATTAGGGCTCCCGATTTTTTCAGTACCTGGAAACCATGATAAGCGAAGCATATTTCGGGAGGTGTTCTGTGACTTCATGACCCTGCCAAAAAGTGGCTCCATAAACTGGGAAGCAGAAATAGCTGGCACCCAAGTAATTGGACTTGATACTCTTGTAGAGGGGAGTGGGTCAGGGACGGTCGACGAAAATGGATTGGCGTTACTGACGTCGGCCCTCGCCCATTCAAATAAAAGTCCGACCGTCGTATTGATGCACCATCCACCATTCCTAACAGGCATCAAATTTATGGATGCCATCGGTTTGACCAACATTGGCGCGATGACTGCGGCCTTGGCTACAGAAAATCGTAGTCTTATCGTTTTAGCGGGCCATGTTCACGGTGTGCACCATTGTCAGTTGAGCGGCCACCCGGTGGTCACAGCCCCGTCCATTTGCAGTGCGTTTGCGTTGAACCGACAGCCCGATGCATTTGTCGGTTTTTTTGAAAGCCCAACGGGTTTTGCAGTTCTGGACACGGGTGCGGGGTATCATTGGAGTGCTGTTCCCACGTCCTACTTCGGCGGTCCACACGCGTTTTAGGTCACATTAGGATGGAAAATTCACCAATCATAATTGCTCTGAATTTGGCCGCCGCTGCGGGGCTTCTGATTTGGGCTGTAAGGTTGGTGCGCACTGGTTTTGAACGCGCATATGGAAACAACATCCGTTTGTGGATGAAGCGCACCACTAAAAACAGAGTGAGTGCATCAATTACCGGCGCGGCGGCAGCTATACTGCTGCAGAGCTCGACTGCCGTTATCCTTCTACTGGCTGGTTTCATGTCCGCGGGCGCCATAGCCACCAGGGCAGGCCTCGCGCTTGTTTTGGGCGCAGATTTGGGATCAGCAATCGCAGTCCAAATTCTTAATTCTAAAATTTCAGTATTGGAGCCCATTCTGCTCTTGGCTGGCGTGACCCTCTTTCTACGAAGTTCTCGTCGAACTTTTCGACAGGTTGGGCGCATTCTGATTGGACTGGCCCTAATCTTTGTTTCATTGGATTTAATTAGGCTTGCAAGTCAACCTGTGGCTGAAGCTCAAGCTCTTCAGGCTATTACAGTATATTTATCAGGGGATCTGATTACCGCTTTTATTTTGGCTGCTTTATTCGCCTGGTTTGTCCACTCGAGTGTCGCCGCTATCCTGTTGCTCGCCATGTTCACAGCCTATGGAATTCTCCCTGTGGACGCTGCTTTTGCAATGGTTTTGGGAGCAAACTTGGGTGGTGCTTTCATTGCATTCGTTTTGACCCTTCGATCTGAGCTGCCCGTTCGAAGAGTTGTGGTTGGAAATTTATGTTTACGCGGCGGCGGTGCTTTTGTGGGCCTATTCTGCATTGCGCAGTTCCAATTGAGCGATCTGCTTCACGGATTGAGCGATGAACAAAAAGTATTGGGCCTGCACCTACTGTTTAATCTTTCTCTGGTCATCATAGGCCTAGTACTTTTGCGACCGGTTTTACGTTTAATCGAATTAGCGGTGCCATCTCGCGCCACCTTTGGCGGTCAATCTATCCACCGCTCTGTGCTAGATCAGGCAGTTCTCAATCAGCCTGAGCGCGCATTTTCTTGCGCACGCCGCGAAATGGTAGAAATGGGTAATAGGGTTGAAGCTATGTTGCGGGAGAGTATGGATTTGTTCGACGTCTTCGACCAGCGCGTGGCAGATGGATTGAGAGATGAGCATACTAAAATTGCCAGAATGGCAAACGATGTAAGAGTTTACCTTTCAAGTGTACGAAGCACTGATCGCAAAGGGGCAATAGGAACGCGCGCATTCGACCTAGCGAGTAACGCAGTCAATATTGAAACCGGCTCAGACATAATCGCCAGGAAGATTATTAGCTTGGCTCGAAGAAAACACCTCGAAAAGACAAATTTCTCAGATCAGGGCAAGGCAGAGCTTCTAGATTTTTATGATCGTGTGTTGCGCAATGTTCAGCAGGGCATCGTAGTGCTGATGTCCGACGATGTGGACATTGCGCGCTCATTAGTTGAACAAAAAGAAACAGTCAGAGACCTGGAGCAAGAGTTGGAAAAGCAACATTTGATCCGTTTAAGTGACGGGCAAACGGCGTCCATAGAGACGAGTGCAATTCATATAGATCTTCTGAGGTCTTTGAAGACGCTGAATTCATCATTTGCAACTCTAGCGTATCCGCTCTTAACGGAGACTGGTGAACTGTTAGAAAGCCGTCTATCAAGCGCTTAATTAATGTTTTTGTGAATTATATTCCACATTAAATCACTGCTGCGCACGCACGAGCTTCCCACGCCACCACGAGCTAGTTCACGGATCTCGCTGAATTGCATGCTCAATGCGCTTACCCAAGTTCATTGCAATTTGCGTGCCAAATGCCACGCAATACTTATGATTGTCGGCCACGACTGCCGGAAGGTTTGTCGTATCGCTCAATGCCTTGTCGATACCCGTGAGGCCCGCTCCGCCGCCCGTTAGAACGAGCCCATGTTCCTGAATGTCCCCCGCCAGGTCGGGCGGCGTCTGCTCCAGGAGTAGCATCACGGCCTCGCAGATATTGTTTACCAATGGCCGCAGTGCCTCGGCCATGTCTGCCTGAGTGACCTCGATCTCTTCCGGTAGGCCGCTGACGCCGTGGCGGCCGCGCACTTTTGTCTTCCTCCCGACGCCGTCACTGGGGGGTGTGGCGGTCCCGATCTCGAACTTCAGCATTTCACACGTGGCCAGGCCGACGTTGAGGTTATATTTCTTTTTCAGGAATGCCGCTATCGCCGCGTCGAAGTGATCGCCACCAACTCGGATGGATTGCGCCACGACAATGCCCCCGAGAGACAGCACCGCGACCTCGGTCGTGCCGCCGCCAATGTCCACAATCATGGAGCCCGTCGGCTCCAAGACTGGCATTCCGGCGCCCAGTGCGGCCGCCATCGGCTCCTCAACGAGGCCAACACGGCGGCCACCAGCCGCCTCAATGGACGCCTTGATCGCGCGCTTCTCCACCGGGGTGGCGCCATATGGCACGCACACGAATACTATCGGCTTCCTGAAGGCAAAATTATTCAGAACTTTTTTAAAGAAGGCAGAGATCATGTCCTGGGCCGCGTCGAAATCCGCAATCACGCCATCGGACAGGGGGCGGATGGCCAATATACTCTCCGGTGTCTTGCCCAGCATGAGTTTGGCGTCATCCCCAACCGCTAGGAGGCGTTTCTGACCGTTTTTCAACTGATAGGCTATCACCGAGGGCTCATCTAAGACGACGCCATTCTTGTTGTCGACGATGACAATGTTGGCAGTGCCGAGGTCAATGCTAATCTCATAAGCCAAGAATTTTTCCTCACTATTAAGCTCTTGGCCTTTTGATGGCGCAGGCTAGTGACCGACTGCGGTAGTCCAGAAATTCCGAAGCGCTGGAACCTATGTTTCTGCACATAACAAAATTCGCAAAAACATCAAATGCAATCGATGTTTTTTTACCTCAAAATTCTTCCACGCACTGTCCCAGACGTTGTGCTCTGCCTTCTCAAGGTATCGAGCCAAAACTGCATGGGTCCTCCAGTGGCCTCCAGAGGTCGTCGTCAATAATTCTCAAATGTTGGACGGTGCTGACCTTGAGCTCGTGTTTGGCATTGTGGCGTGAAACACGCTGATTAGTTTTTGGCTATCAATTAGGTATGTCAGCTCAACATATCCGGCTGGTCTAGCACAAGCTGGTTCCATATTGTTTGGAAGTGAAGCCATCCAATGTACTCGCTGCCAACGTGCTCTCGGCTGTATCGAGCACGCTCATCAGGAATTCGGATTGGCGTAATTCCACTTGCGGCGATATCAAGCTGCTGTTTGCAGCAACGCTCAAGTGCGATAAACCAGAAGGCCGCACTCTCGATGGAGTGGCGCGAGGCAGTTAACAGGCCGTGGTTTTGATGGAGCGCCGCCTTAACCCCTTTGAATGCTTTTGCGACATCCGAGCCAGCATGGCTTTCAACTGCAACTGCTCCAGCCTGTTCCCCAACGACAACGTGATCCTCAAAGAATGCACACGCGTCTTGAGTGATCGGATCGATTGGGCGCCCCGTAGCGCACCAAGCTGTCCCATAGGTGGTATGGGCATGGCACATCGCAATAATATCAGGGTGCTGCTCATGTACGTTAGCATGCAGTACAAACCCAGCTCGGTTAACTGCGTATTCGCCTTCGATTACCGTGCCATTGTGATCCACAAGTATAAGATTGGATAACCTCACGTTACTAAAGTGAATGCACATAGGGTTTGTCCAATACAGCTCAGGATGCTCTGGGTCGCGGACTGTTAAGTGACCAGCAAAGCCGTAATCAAAACCTTGTTGAGCAAATGCACGGCAGGCTGCTACGAGGCGTTGTTTGCGGTGTTCCCGTTCTGCTTCAAAGGTTTCATTTTTTGGCTCTTGTGGAAATATTAAGCCGTCCTGTTCTGGTTGATAGATGGACTTTCTTTTGCCGAGATCGAGCATTTGGTATCCTTTGCTTAGAAGGCGATTACAGCTACCTTATTTTTCATGTGCCATAAGCGCGGCCAGTGTGCTTTCCTTCGCTCTGTGTATATGGTCGCGCATTTGTACTTCGGCCAAATCACCTTTTCCTGTCTGGATATGCTCCAATATCATGCGATGATCTTTCCAAGTGGATTTGATAAACTTTTCATCGCGTAGAACGCGTCCCATGAAGCGTTCGACGTGATGCCAATTAGCGTTTAGAGATTGCGTAACCACAGTGTTGCCAGCCCATTGATAAATCATTCTGTGAAAGGCTGCATCTGCCGCGATTAGGTCAAAGCTATCCGCTTTCTCCACCGCAGACTGTCCTAATTTCATTATTTCTTCGGCTTCTGCCTCCGCATTGTCTGGCTTACGGTCAGCCGCTAGTTTTGCGACTGAAGGCTCAACGATTAATCTAAATTCGTAGATATCTACGAAATACTGAGGATCGATTGGGGCAACAATGACCCCACGTTTCCCGTTGTCATGTAACAGGCCGTTGGCTTTCAGGATTGCAATGGCGCTGTTCACGGGTTGTCGTGACACGTTCAATTGTTCAGCTAATTGGTCTTGGTTCAGTCGCTCACCGGGCCCCAGTTCCCCAGACGTGATTGCGGCAAGAAGGCTGTCATATGTCTCTTCGACCAATGATTTTTTGTTACGTATCGAGCGCATCAGATCTCATCACCTTTTGAATGATGCAGGATAGCATTTAATTTGGTGTTGACAAGACTTTGTATTTTGTATTTCGTATACGAAATTTGAAAAGCTTGGAATCAAGTATGAAAATTTTTTTCTTTTTGGCATGAGGGAGCGCTTCTCTGGGTGTACTTCTGACACTCAGGGGCGAGTTAAGGGAAAAAATATCGTACTATGTTCTGATCGGTAAAAAATATTTTTTTTGTAAAAATTGTTAAAAATTTGAAAATATGTATTGTTTTTCCTAAAAAATCCAATCGAAAAGAAAAAATGAAGAAAATTATTTACAAAAAAATTTTTTACAATAACGTGAAGGCGCTGACTCAAGAATCGAGGGGCCCAAATGGGTGGGAGCGATGACTGAGGTCAGGTTTGGCCGAACGGCCACTCTAAAAAGGGAGAGACTAAATGTTTTATAAACCTAAACAGGCGATCCATACGCCTATTAGTCGCCGCAAGTTTCTTGAGTTGGGCGGTGCGGGAGCCACCATGCTTGGAGCGGGATCTCTGGCAGTAGGCTTGAATTCCACCATCATGAGCACAAGGGTTCAAGCGGCCTCATCCGAAGAAGCAAAATGGCGTCAATACGCTGGTTCAAAGCTGGTTTTTCTTTCGGAAAACACCCCACCATCGTTTGCGATCCGCGAAAATATCCAGTCGTTCTATGAGAAAACTGGCATTGAAGTAGAGATCCTGACGGATGACTTGCCCGTTGTTCAACAAAAAGCTGGGATTGATCTGCGCTCCGGCAAGTCCGACTACACATTGAATTATGTGCAGGATAAACCAATCGGTGCGCCATTTGCTGATTTCTATGTCGATTTGAGCACCATGTTTGGCGACGACACCCTTCCGCAAGATCCCGAGGGATATGGGGACGGTGCTTGGTTTGAAAACTTCCTGTCAGCATGTGGGCGTTTCTATGCCGAAGACAAGATTATCGCCCTTCCGTATGATGCGGCCGTGGCATGTACTTTCTACCGGCAGGACCTCTTTGAGGCGCACACAAAGGACTTTGAGGCCGAGTATGGCTATCGTTTGGAGTTCAACGAAGAGACTACATGGAAGCAGGTCCTCGATATCGCTAAGTTCTTCAAGGCGATGAAGGAGGGCGGTGCGGACGTTCCATACGGCTACGCTCAGCACCAGGGCTCGTTTGCGTGGACCACTCAGCTTGATATCCAGCGCATGATGTTCTCGCATGGGCAGTGGATTGACTTCCCAATCGACGACAAGCTCGGTTCCAAACGTCCCGGACCCACCAACTGGGGCGACGAACAATCAGTTCTGATGTTGGAAAAATTCAAAGAGCTCGGCGATGCCTCTCACCCAGACAACCTGGCTAACGGAACATTGGAGCTGAATACTGTTTACCAGTCTGGCAACATCGCAATGCAAGTCCAATATCATGAATTTGCTGCGTCGGTGGAAAATCCAGAGACCTCCGTTGCATCTGGTGGACGTACTGCCTACGCGCCATGTCCAAAGGGTGATGCTGATTGGAACCTGACTGGTGGTCCGCTCGTTAATGGCACTAACTGTGGCATCGGTGGCATTGGCATTAATGCTAACGCCTCGGAAGATATGCAGCGTGCTGCGTATTTGTTCGCAATTTGGTCGACCAGCAACCAGATCCAGTACGATGTTTTGGCAGGCCTAGGCGGTACCCCGACTAGAAAGTCTGTTTTGGAGCGCGAAGATGTTAAGGCGGCCCAGCAACGGCCAACAAACATGCCAAATGCTCTTACCTTTGACGCTGTATACAATCACGGCATCAAGGATCCACACTTTGTATTGGGGCCAAAAATTCCTGAGGCGAACGAGTATCACTCCATCTTAGCTTCAGAAACCCAACAAATGCTATCTGGTCAAAAATCGCCTGCAGAGACTGCTGCAGCGATGAAAGAGCAATTCGATTTCTTGAATGATGTCTGATCTTTAAAAGCGAGGTTCAGCGGATCTTTTTTCTGCCGCTGAACCTACCTCCAAGGAAAAGCAGAACCACTTCGGAGCGTCACTCATGACTGATGTCACAAATTTCGAAAATAAATCTATGCTGTCCGGTGCCGCCCAATTGTTCAGAGCTAGGGAACACTCAGTCGAAGTCGAGGCCAGACCTCTCACAGATGCTCTGCCTGCGCCAACGATTTTCAATCCTCCGGCGCCAAAGCGTTACTACCTCTACCTAATGGCGCCAGCGATTGCGGTTCTCGCATTTATATCCCTGTACCCATTTTTCTGGCTCATTGTTATGTCGCTGCAATCTGTCGACATTGGGAGCTCGGAGTGGGTTGGCTTCCGTAATTACGCTCGCTTATTGAAGGACCCTAACTTTTTAAGCGGATGGGGTTTGCTTCTTAAATACAGCGCGATGTGCCTGTTCATGCAGTTGGCTATCGGTCTGATGCTTGCTGTGATTGTGAATAACCACCGCTACGAAAAATACCTAGTAACTGCTCTTTTGATGCCAATGATGATGGCCCCAGCAGTGGCCGGCTTACTCTGGCTCTTCCTATATAATGGTACTTTTGGATGGTATCACTGGATCCTCCAAAGCCTGGGTATCCTGGATAGCGCATCAATCTTGGCGAGCCAATCGACATCAATGTACGCGATTGTCTTGGTGGATGTTTGGCAATGGACTCCATTAATCACTTTGATTGCACTTGCAGGGCTTAAAAAGGTTCCTCGTGATCAACTTGAGGCCAACATGGTGGATGGCGCATCACCAATTCGGAACTTTTTCGCCATCACATTGCCCAACCTTTATCCAGTACTCCTGATCGCTATCCTATTACGCTTCATGGATAATTTCCGCTTCATCGACCATATTCTGGTGCTCACTGGTGGGGGGCCTGGAAATTCCACCAAGATCCTCCCGGTTTACCTTTTTGAAGTTGCATTCAAGTTCTTCAAATTAGGCCGAGGAGCCGCAATCGCCCTTACTTTGCTCATCGTAACCATAGTACTCGGCATGATTTTGGTGCGCGTATTCGACAAACCGCAATCGGAAAGGAAATAATTATGGCCTCTCAAGACGTCGTTCACTACGATACGCCATTACAAAAAGCGCTGCGTGTTTCTGCTGCGTTGTTCCTGGCCGTGTACCTGATTTGGACGCTCCTTCCTTTTGTCATCATGTTTGTTTCGTCGTTCAAAGACTTGTTGGAGGCGTTCAACCTGCCTGAAGTAGGAGATTGGTCGGGTGTCGGTATTTTTTTCGAATTCACTCCGACGTTTGAGCACTACTCAAGCCTGTTTTCCGAGGGAAATTTTGGGCGCTACATGGCAAATAGTCTAATCGCAGCGGGTGGCTCTGCGATTGTGTCAGTAGTGTTCGGATCTCTGGCTGCGTACAGTCTCAGCCGAGTAGAGTTTCGTGGAAAGAAAGACCTCTTCTTTTGGATTATTTCTACGCGAATGGCGCCAGTTGTGGCCGTCATGGTGCCGCTCTATTCGATCTTTCGTACACTTGATCTCGTCGGAACTCTTCCGGGTTTGATCCTTGCCTACACCACATTCAACCTCCCATTCGCAATTTGGATTTTGAAGGGCTTTTTTGACAACGTTCCATATGCAATCGAAGAGTCTCA
>Ga0209653_1003007_pt1 | contig 11803 bp, 14 predicted proteins | sample SaaInl6LU_22_DNA_FD_184644 | JGI IMG/M metagenome (GOLD analysis project Ga0209653, IMG submission 184644) | Marine microbial communities from expanding oxygen minimum zones in the Saanich Inlet - ESP_116LU_22_DNA (SPAdes) (version 2) | ecosystem: Environmental > Aquatic > Marine > Intertidal... | reverse complement strand
ATCTTTAGTTTCCTACGTATGGAAGCAAAGCCAAGGCTCTAGCTCTTTTGATTTCTCTAACAAGTATTTTTTGCTTTGAATGAGAGACGTTCGTAATTCTTGTTGGTAAGATTTTTGCAGAATCTGAAATATATTTTTTTAACAATTTAAGGTTTTTATAATTTATTTCATCCTCATTTTTTTTTGACAATGGGCAGTTTTTTTTTGCTAATAGGTTACTTTTTGAAGATAAACCAAAACCAGTCTTCTTTTTTGTTTTTTTTCTTTTCATTTAATTCTTTTCTTTTGCTAATTCAGAATCTTCTTTAGGAAGATTTTTTAGTTTCATTGAAAGGTATTTTATAATTTTATCTTCATATTTTTCGAAGCTTTCAATTTCTTTAACAGCATCTTTGTTGCCTTCAAAATATACATTTCTATAGTATCCTTTGTTATTTTTTTTTATTGGATAAGATAAAGACCTAAGTCCCCAATCTTCAGTTTTATGAATTTTACCAGAGTTTTTTACTAAAATTTCTTCTATTTTTTTTTCAATTTGTTCAATATCTTTTTTGTTCGCTTCAGGAACTGCAATGTATGTATGTTCGTATATATTCACTAAAATAAATTATATTGTTTAAAAAGCAGGTTAATTATAAGAGTATGGTCATTAATTCAATAGATATATTTGTATAAAAAATGCTTAATTCTATAGTTTTTCCAGGCCAGGGTTCACAATACTTAGGTATGGGTAAGTATCTGTATGATAATTTCAAAGTATCAAAAGATGTTTTTAATGAAGTAGATGAAGCTTTAGGTCAAAAGCTTACTCAAATCATTTTTGGAGAAAATCAAGATGATTTAAATTTAACCAAAAATACACAACCGGCAATTATGACGGTAAGTGTAGCGACATTTAAAGCATTAGAAGAAGAAAAGGGCTTAAAAATATCAGATTTTAAATATTGTGCTGGTCATTCTCTTGGAGAATATTCGGCTTTAGTGTTGGCTAATTCATTAAAATTATCTGACTCAGCAAAAATATTAAAAAAAAGAGGCGAAGCAATGCAAAGTGCCGTTGCAGTTGGAAAAGGTGCGATGGCTGCAGTGCTTAATATTGAGATTACTGAATTGGAAGCATTTATTAATCAACAAAAATTTAAATCTGTTCAAATATCAAATGATAACTGCCCTGGACAATGTGTAATAAGCGGTGAAAAGCCTGATGTAGAGAATATAGTTTTATTATTAAAAAATGAGTTGAATAAAAAAAGCATAAAACTGCCTGTTAGCGCACCTTTTCATTGTGATATGATGAAACCTGCTGCAGATGAATTAAAAAGTTTTATAAAGCAATTTTCGATGACCTCTCCTCAAATACCTTTTGTTTCAAATGTGAGCGCTAAACCAGAAACTGAGATTGAAAAAATTAAAGATCTTTTGATTGAATGTGTATTTTCTAGAGTTAGATGGAGAGAAATAGTGAGTTTTTTTATAAAAGACGGTATTACAAAATTAATAGAGTGCGGACCAGGTAAAGCATTGACAAACATGACTAAAAGATTTGATACTCAAATTAATTCTGTCAAGATAGATAACTTGGATGATTTAAAAAATTATGAGTGATTTAGAAAATAAAAAAGTAATTATTACTGGTGGCTCTAGAGGAATTGGGCTTTCGATTTTAGAAAAGTTTTATCATGAAAAAGCCGAGATACTTACAATTGGTTCGAATTTAGAAAATCTTGAAAAATTAAAATCCAAATTTCCTAATGTAAAAACTGAAATAATTAATTTAAAAAATAATAAAGAGGTATTAGACAAATTTCAAAAATCTATTGATATTTTGGGCGGTATAGACATTCTAATAAATAATGCCGGTATAACAAAAGATAATTTAACAATTAGAATGAAAGAAGATGAGTGGAAAGAAGTTATAGATGTAAACCTAAACTCCGTTTTTTTACTTTGTCAGCTTTCTATCAAATCTATGATCAAAAACAAAAGTGGAAATATAGTTAATATTACTTCAATTGTAGGACACACGGGTAATCCTGGTCAAGCAAACTATACTGCTTCTAAAGCGGGAGTTGTGGCAATGACAAAATCTTTAGCCAGGGAGTATGCTAAAAAAAATATCAGATTAAATTGTGTTTCACCTGGGTTTATAGCTACAGATATGACCGATAAACTTAATGAAGATTTAAAAAAGGAGCTAATGAAAAGCATACCAATTAATAGGCTAGGTTCAGGAGAGGATATTGCAAATGCGGTATTATTTTTGGCATCAAATAAATCTGATTATATAACCGGCGAAACGTTACATGTTAATGGCGGTATGTATATGGCTTGATTAAGTTGCATTAATCATTTAATAAAAAATAAAACTAATTAGGAGAATTTATGAGCGAAGTTAGAGAAAAAGTAAAAAAAATTATAGTAGATCACTTAGGTGTTGACGCCGCAAAAGTAACTGATGAGGCAAGTTTCATTGATGATTTGGGTGCTGACAGCTTAGACACTGTAGAACTTGTTATGGCTTTTGAAGAAGAGTTTGGATCTGAAATTTCGGATAGCGAAGCTGAAAAAATATTAACTGTTGGCGATGCAGTTAAGTTTATTGAAAGCAATTCCAAGTAATAATTTTAAATAAATTGGATTTAAAAATAATTATTTCTTCACCGTCTGGAACGGGCAAGACAACAATTACTAGAAATCTATTAAAAAGATTTAAAAACTCTAAATTATCAGTATCATGCACGACTAGAGAACCTCGGTCAGGGGAAAAGCATGGTACTGATTATTTTTTTATTTCAAAAAAAAAATTCTTAGAATTAAAAAAAAAAAATAAATTCCTAGAAAGTGCAAAAGTTTTTAATAATTATTACGGAACTTTAAAAAATCAACTAATTTCTAAAAATAAAAATAAAATTATTTTTTTAGACATCGATTGGCAAGGTGCAAGAATAATAAGAAAAAAATTAAAAAAAAATTGTCATTTTTTTTTTCTTTTACCACCAAGTTTTAAAGAATTAAAAAAAAGATTAATTAAAAGACACAAAGAGAATAAAGTTTCTGCACTTAAAAGAATATCATACGCAAAGAAAGATATGAAGCATTGGGATGAATATGATGAAGTTTTTATAAATACAAAAATCGATAAATGCACCAATGAAATTGAATATAAAATTAATGAAATTATTAAATTAAATCAAAATAAATTGTATATTAAAAATTTTATTTATAATTTTAAATTCAAATAATTTTAGTTAATTCATAATAAAAATTTTTATCTAGATTTTCTGCTCTTAAATTAAAAAATTTATCTAAGTTATTTTTTTTTATTTGATCAAAACTAAAAAATTTCAAAAATTTTTTTTTATTTTTTTTTCTTCTTTCGTTAAAAAAAAATTTTGTAATTTTTTGTAGTTTTTGAAATTCACCTTTTTTTATATTTGGTTGTTCTAGTGCTTTAAATTTTAAAACGATGGCATCAACTTTAGGCTTTGGGTTAAAATGAATTTTTTCAACCCTTGTCCTTTCAGATATTGAAAAAACAGATTGTGCCAATATACTTAAACCGCCATATTTTTTAGTATTTACTTTTGCGATAATTCTTTCACCTAATTCTTTTTGAAACATTAATAACATTTCGTCGATACAGTTATTTTCATTATGCAAAATACACCATTTTATTAACAACTGCGAAGATATGTTGAAGGGAAGGTTTGAAATAATTGAAAAGGTTTCATTATTAAAAAAAGATAATTCATTAATTTTTAGCGCATCAGCTTGTATTAAATTTTTTTTTATTTTTTCATCTTTTACCTGTTCTAGTAAATCTTGATCAATTTCAATTCCAACATATTTCTTTGGCAATTTATTTAAGATTGATTTTGTAAGTATTAGGTTACCAGTTCCAATTTCTAAAATATTTTTTGACGAAATTTTTTCGGAAAATAGAATTTTATTAACAATACTATTATTATTTAAAAAATTTTGACCAAATTTTTTTTTTGGCATTTAATATTTTTCACAAAATTTAATACATTTAATAAAACTTAAGATGTTAATTTTACTTTTATTTTTAAGTAAATCTTTACCAATACCGTGGTCAGGCGATAGTCTCAAAAGTTTTTTTCCGATCGTAATATTTATTCCATTAAAATTATTGATAATTTTAAACGGGATTAGTACTTGATCATGGTACATTCCAATATAAACTTTACCCTTTGTACATCGAAAGGCGGTATCTGCAGAAACTGGTCCCTCAATATTAATTTTTTTTTTAAACCTTTTTACAAGTGGCGTAAGTAATTTTATATCAATACTATTTTTATTTAAATCTTTACTAGCATGGGGGTTAAGTCCTAAAAGTATTATTTTAATTTTTTTTTTTAAAATTTTATTATAGAAATTTATTATATTATGAATTGTATTGTAGATCTTTAACTTACTAATATTTTTTTCAACTTTATTTATTTCTACATGCGTTGTAACTGGGCATACCGAAAAGTTTTCATTGTATAAAAGCATATTTTCATTTTTTTTTTTGTCATAACAATTTGAAAAAAATTCTGTATAGCCTTTAAAATTTGAATGAAAAAACTTTGCTTTATCAATTGGCATATTAATAATATAATCTATTTTTTTTTCTTTATATAAATTGATACTTTTTAAAGTAATTTTTTTTATGTATTGATAATAATTACTTTTATTTATTGATATATTGTAAAATTTAAATTTCTTATAATTATAAAAATATTTATATATATTCTTAAATTTATTAAAATCACCGATAAAGTATATATATTTCAGTTTTGAATTTATAAGCTTGGTTTTTGATTTTAAAATAATATCTTCGTTAATACTTTCGTGGTCAGTTAAGATTATTCCAACTGATTTCATTAATTTAAATTAATTAAATATTTTCTTTTAACTTCATTAAAATAAGTTTGAGAAAAAGTAATTAGTTTTTCATTTTTTTTATTTAATATTAAAGTTTCTTGTTGCTTTTGATTCATTTTATTGTCAGATGTGATTTTATCTATCTCATTTAAATTAACAGTTAATTTAGATGAAAATTTTATATTTATTAATTTATTCCAACGATAACTTTGCTCAATTTTTTTTTTTATATACCCCTTCATATTTTCATCTAATTTATTTTCTATCCTAGCATTTTTTACCAATAAGCTAAATTGAGCATTATTTCTTTTGGAATCTTCAGTATCTAGTTTGATATCAACAGTTTCTAAAAATTTGATTTTATCTTGGATTAATTCTTGAATAATTCTGTTATATTGGTTTTTATTAATCTTATTATTTAATAATTCTTTAAACCGAATCTCCTTTTGAACATCATAATTTGTAATAGAATAATTATTTACAGATGCCAGGTTTATTATCTCAACAGCATTTACTTTTGGAATAAATAAAAACAAAATTACTAAAAGAAATTTTTTGTAATTCATTCTAATTTATAAAACTTGTTAGGTCTGGTGCAATTGAGTCTGAAAAAGGTTTAATAGTTATACTGAAAATTAAGCTTTTATTAGAACCTAAATCCTTATCGCTATAAAACTCTCTTGATAAAATTAAGGATGTCATTAAGCAATCATTCTCAAAATTTAATGATAAATTATGATATTCAGAGTTATCATTTTGCAAGTTTTTTTTGCCATTAAAGGCAATGTTGTAGTCATCAGAAAATTGATTTTTAAAATTATAATTTATTGATCTTTCATTTCCGATATGATTGTTTTTTTCTTCAAATCTAATACCCCCGTAAAATTTCGAGTAGTTACCATTGATCCCAAGACTATTTCGATTTAATTTTTTTAGATCGTTACCAAGGTTAAAATCATAATTAACTGATAGACCTTTAGACTTTTTGGTTAATTCATTATGGTCTGAAAGTCCCAAATTAATATATCCTGCAAAATCTGAAGTTTTATTGTTTAAAGAGGATTGGACTGGCATATTATCTAATCTAGAAGTTCTAATTACCTGAGCGACTCCTGCTTTAGTGGTGAATAATGAATTGTTATCTTTTACCGTTGGTTTATTTTTTTTATACGCATGCTCAATACCATATCCATAGCTCGCACCAGTCTCAGGTGTATCAAGATTACCCGTTCTATTCATTGAGAAAGCATCTGAAAAATTAAAAACTTTACCTTGATTTTTTGCATTAACCATATTTCCTGTCGTATATTTTGCAAAAAATCTTGGTGTTAAGGTTTGATATGAGTCTTTACTAAATTTTGCGAGCGGGTAATTGTTATCAATAGCAATAGTTAAATTATTATCTATATTTTCGTTTTCTTTTTCATTAACAACATTTCTATTAAAAACATTTCTATTCAAAAAATTAACCTTTAATGTATTTGAGACTCCTGTTCTTGCAGATGTAAATGCTTTGCTTTGTAAAGAAATTAGGTTTCTAAATTTAAACTTTTTTTGGTTTTTTTGAAATTTACTACCTAAAAAATAGCTATTAAAATTAGTATTAAAGTTTTTAATTTTATTAGTATTATACGAATATGCTCCGTCCGGTAGGTAATAAGTATATTTTGAAGAGTCAGAAATATCTAAATTCTCAAAAACTCCAGCTCTCAATTCCAGCCTATGTCCCAAATTATAAGATGAAATCTTAATGGAATTCTCAAGGCTTCGTATATCTTCTTTAAAAAGGGGGGTGTTAAATTTATTTACTCTTACAAAATTTTCTTGAGATATTCTCTCAATTTTAAAATTTATTTCATTATTTTTAAAAAAAATATTTTCTTTTATCCCGTTAAAATTAGCAAATAAATAATTTCTAGAACCTTTTGTCCTCCCTTCTTTGTTAAGCCTTTTGTAGCCACCTGAATAACCACTTTCAATATTTAAAAAGCCATTTTGAAATGCCTGACGATAAGAAGTTAAAACTGTATTTTTTTCATCGAAATAATATATTGGTGATATCGTTAAATCCTTATCATCATCTATTGCCCAAAAATACGGAGTCTTAAAGGTCCTCCCTAAGTTTGATACTGTTTTAATTAGAGGGGGTAGGAAGCCACTTTGTCTCTTAACTGTTGGGTCCGGATGTGAAAAATAGGGTGCATAAAGTATAGGAACGTTTTTAATTTTTAAAAAAGCATTCTTATGTATTATTCGTTTTTTATTTTTATCATGCGTAGTTGAGCTGCTTTTCATGGACCAAGTTGGGCAAAATTTATTATTTTTATCAAATATATTTGAGCAGGTTGTATATTTAGCCTGATTTAGTTTTGTAATTTCAGTTTTACTATTTGTATATCCAGACTTAGACTCAATATAAGATCCATCATTTAAGTAGGCTTTCATATTGTCACCAAAGCCCCTTTGTTCATTTTCTAAATATTTGAAGAAACTAAATAGATACTTATTTTTTTCTACATCTATTAAAACTACATTTTTGATAGCTTCGATAGTTTTAATTTCAATGTCGTATTTAAAATTATCAGCTGTAAGAATATTATTTCCGTCCTCAAATTTCGAAGACCCAAAAGTTTCTATAAGATTTTTATTCCTGTCATAAACAATTTTATCAGATGATACTTTTTTTCCTAAACTATTTGTCGCTAGCGCATTTCCTTCTGCAACAACAATATTTTTGTTATCATTATATGTTATTTTTTTTGCTGTGATTTCATATATGTCTTTTGCAAGACCTGATGTTTGAAAAATTATTATAGCAAATAAAGTATAAATAATTTTTTTTAATAAAGTTTTTTGTTTAGTCATTTTCTCTTATAATACTATATATAGAAAGTATCATTATTACTAAAACTGGTACCCACACCGATATAATTAATGGTATCTTACCGCTTTTTCCAATTGCTATAGATAAATCAGACAAAAAGTAAATAGAAATACCAGTCAATACGCCAAAAAAAGCATAGATAAAATTATTAAATTGATATCCAATTTTTATTGTAAAAAAAGTAGCTAGTATAATCATAGATGATAGCAAAAAAGGCAAAGATAAAAATTTATTGAAGGTAACGATCAATTCCTGACCATAATACCCCCTTTCCTTGATTTGTTTGATTTCATCATTGATTCTCCAAATTGATAAAGTATCTGAATTAGAAAAAAAATTTTTTAAATTATCAATACTTATACCTGTTTCGAAAGTCATTTTTTTTTCATTTTTAATATTATTATTTTGATCTAAAATCTTTACATCATTTAGTAGCCAGTTACTTTTAAGAACTCTAGCTTTTTTTGAATCTATTCTACTTTTAAGGTCACCATCATTACTGAATTTGTAGATTGTTAAATTATTTAAATCGCTAAAATTTTGATCTACAATTCTATCTGCTCTAATAATCACTGTTTCATTTCTTCTTTTTTCTTTAACCCAAAGACCCGTCTTGCTCATTATTAATAAATTATCATTCCCAGAGTAATTTTGTTTTACTGTTTCGTAGTACCTTGACATGCTTGAAGAAACTGGAGTTAAAAAAAGAATAATAAAAATTCCAATTATAAATGAGTATATAGCCGGAACGATTGTTACAAAATTTTTTGAAAAACCAGATAAACTTAGAGGAATGATTTCATTACTTCTTATAAGTTTCACATAAAAAAAAATACCACTAAATAAAAAAATAAAAGGAGACATATTTATTATTAAAGTTGGCGTCTTCATTAATGACAAAATGAAAGTTTTTAAAAATAAATTATCAGAAATTTGTTTTTCTCTAAAAAAGAATATTTCCTCGATATATGAGGATAAAATTATTAATGAAAGAAATATAGAAAAGAAAATAAATAAAGATAGCGAAAACTCTTTTATTAAGTAGTTGATTAATGTTTTAGGTGTATATCTTTTTATCATTTTGCCTCAAGGTTTATAAATTTTTTAAGAACCAGATAACTCAAAAAAGTTAGCGTAATTATCGATCCCAGGTAAAAGAATGAGTAAATTATTTTGTCCCCACTTTTACCTAAAATGACTTGGTTTATAATAATTAAAAAAACAACTAATATATAGATTAAAGATCTTAATTTTTTTAGATTAATTTTTTCTGAATTTGAATAAAGCAAAAAACAACTTATTATACAAATTGGTAGTATAAAAAAAGGTTTGACAAGTCTTTTATTTAACTCCTCTCTAATTTCGCCTGTTTTCTTTTTGTCTGAATTTATATTTGAATAAATCCAATTTGTGCTTCTTTCACTAAATTTAGGATGCGTTACATTTTGCATTTTATATTTTGAAAAATCAAAAATTGTACTTTCAAAATTAATTACATTTATGCTTTCATTATTTTTTTCATGGGTAATACCATTATAAAGTTTTAAAAAGCTCCCCTCATCATTTGATAAAACCTCACCTGTTTTTGCAATTATTGTTCTAGTTTTTTCATATATAAAGACTTGATCCAAATTACCCTTATTGTCATTTTTGTTTACATAAATTGTTAAGCCTGAAAGGGGTGAGTTAAAATTATTTTCTTTAACTAGAGAATTGATCAAACTAAACTTTGATTGAGCCAATATCATTCTACTTTTGCTTAAAGTCCATGGAGTTATAATTGCAGATATAAAAATATATAACGCAACCATTATCGTCCCAATTTTTAGTGAAAAGTTAACAATACTTTGTTTACTGATACCAGATAGCCAATAAATATTAAGTTCATTTGACTCGTCAAGCTTACTTACCAAAAAAAACATTGTTATTGCAAAACAGAGAATAAATATACCCTCATAAACCTTTGGAAAAATGAGCAGAACATATTTGATATAAACAGATATAGGATTGCCAAATTCGGTAATAAGCTCTAGTAACCTTGCAGCCTGCGTCATCCAAATTAATATTGATAGTGATAGAGAAATTAACAAAAAAAATTTTACAAATTCTAATAAAAAATATTTGAATATCTTGTGTTTAACCATTTTAAGTGTATTAACACTTTTTTAATTAAATGTTTAATATTTCAAATCAGTTTAGTAATTCAAGTGATTTCAGGGTCATTTTAGTAGATAAAAAATCAAATTTATCTAAGATTAAAAATTTCCTAAGTGCCAATATTTGCAATGAGCTTTTGAAAAAAGCACTAAATAATAAAAGAGGACATTCTTTCATATCTGAGTATAGGCAAAATAGATTTATTAATTATTATTTATACAGAGTTAAAAATAATCAACTAGATTTTATCTATCAAGATATTGGCGGTTCTATAATATCTGAGGCGCTTTCAATTTCTAAAGATAAAATAGAAGTCTCTTTTAATTATCTTTCTAAAGAACTTAAGCATAAAGATAATATTATTAAAAATGTTCTTATAGGAATGCTGTCTAGAAATTATTGTTTCAAAAATTACAAAATAAAAGATGATTCTAAACTAATTACAAAAATCAATTTAATTACAAATCAAAAAAACTTAATTAATAAAAATTTAATTTATGCAAAAAATATCGACCTCGGTGTTACTGAAACTAGAAACCTTGTTACAAAGCCTGCAAATATTTTAAACCCACAAAATTTTGTAAACGAAATAAAAAAACTATCAAAAACTGGTTTGAAAATTGAAATTTTAGATGAAATTAAATTAAAAAGACTAGGGATGAATGCCTTACTTGGTGTTGGTCAGGGCAGTTCAAACAAATCTTTTGTTGCAATCATGAAGTGGAATGGTGGTAAAAAAAATTCCAAGCCACTAGGGTTTGTAGGAAAGGGGGTTTGTTTTGATACTGGGGGAATTTCTTTAAAACCCGCAAGGTTTATGGAAGAAATGAAATATGACATGGCAGGAGCAGGAACCGTAACTGGATTGATGAAAACTTTAGCCCTAAGAAAAGCCAAAGTAAATGCCGTTGGAATTGTCGGGTTAGTTGAAAATATGCCTGATGGAAATGCACAACGACCAGGTGATGTTGTAAAATCATATAGCGGTCAAACTATTGAAATATTTAATACGGATGCAGAGGGAAGATTAGTTCTTGCCGATATTTTAACTTATACTGAAAAAAGATTTAAACCTAAGTTTATTATTAATTTAGCAACTTTAACCGGAGCGATTATTGTGTCCTTAGGTAATGAGTTTGCGGGGCTGTTTTCTAACAATGATCAATTAGCCGAAAGGATTAATATAGTTGGTTATAAGGATAATGAAAAAGCATGGAGACTACCTTTAGATAAAAATTTTGATAAGTTAATGGACTCTAAAATTGCAGATATGCAAAACATCAATTACTCAGGTGGCGCAGGCTCAATTACTGCAGCGCAATTTTTACAAAGGTTTATTATGAACAAAACCCCATGGGCTCATCTAGATATTGCTGGTATGGCATGGACAAAAAAAACAACGAAAACTATTCCTTATGGCGCAACAGGTTATGGTGTTAAGCTTTTGAATAGATTAGTGGAGGAATACTATGAGTGAAATGACACTTTCATTGATTAAACCCGATGCAGTTGAAAGAAATTTAATTGGAAAAATAGTCCAAATCTTTGAGGATAATGGTCTAGTCGTCGATCAAATGAAAAAAATTAAAGTAGATATGGATTTTGCAAAAAAGTTTTATTCAGTCCATTCTGACAAACCTTTTTTTAATGATTTATGTAGCTACATTAGCTCCGGACCTCTTGTAGCAATGGTTTTAAAGGGTGATAATGCAGTTCAAAAAAATAGAGATTTAATGGGTGCAACGAACCCTAAAGATGCAAAACCTGGAACAATTCGAAATTTATACGCAATTTCAATAGATAAGAACTCTGTTCATGGCTCAGATTCAGTTGAAAATGCGAAAATAGAAATTGATCTTTTTTTTAAAAATTAAT
>Ga0209653_1003006_pt1 | contig 11804 bp, 6 predicted proteins | sample SaaInl6LU_22_DNA_FD_184644 | JGI IMG/M metagenome (GOLD analysis project Ga0209653, IMG submission 184644) | Marine microbial communities from expanding oxygen minimum zones in the Saanich Inlet - ESP_116LU_22_DNA (SPAdes) (version 2) | ecosystem: Environmental > Aquatic > Marine > Intertidal... | reverse complement strand
TCTCTTCTGACCAAGCGCTTCAAGATGAGAACGGTAGGCAAATCACATACCGTGACATTGATTTTGATTATACGCGCGATATCTATTCACTCTATGCTACCTATGGAAAGAAACTCGATAAATGGACTTATCAATTTGGACTCCGCGCAGAAAGTGTCCGTGTTGATGCCCTTGCCAAAGAAAACAGCACGGTTTCGGGTACAAGTCAATTGTCCAATTTTCCATTTGAGAACAACTACACAGAATTATACCCCTCTATGTATGTGACCTATTCACCAACAGAGAAAAAATCCTATCAGTTGAGTTATAGCCGACGTATTGACCGGCCGGGATTGGGACAAATCAACCCAATTAAAGAATGGTCTACACCTTTGGTTTCTTCGTACGGAAATCAGGAATTGCGGCCTCAATTCACCAATTCGTTTGAGTTGAACCACACCCGGAGGCTAAAGAAAGGGTCTTTTACAACAGGCGTGTTCTACAGGTTTATCAATGAAGAAATTAACCGTGTGGTTTTGGTTGATAGGGCAGATGTCCGTTCGGGTCGTATCATTATCACACACGATAACTTTGACAATACTTCAGCATTCGGGCTTGAATTGTCTTCTAATTACAGGCCTTATAAATGGTGGAGCATCAACGGTAGTTTTGATTTGTTTTCACAAACCCAGAAGGGAGTTGCAGAGCGTTTGAGCAAGCCCATTGATACAGCAACCAAAGATGATATTGAAACCATCATCAATACCGTTGACAATGTGGCCTATAACTTTAGAATGTTTAATAGCTTTACTGCTACCAAAAAACTGAGTTTTACCGCCTTTATGTTCTATCGTGGGCGCAATAAAACATTGCAATTTGATGTGCTGCCAATGTATTTTGTCAACATAGGTGCACGCTTGAATGTTTTAAAGGGGAAAGGGAACATAAGCTTGAATTACAACGATGTTTTCAACACCATGCGTTTTGGATTTGAAGGCCGTTTGCCTTACCCTCAAAACGGAAGGTTCTATTGGGAGAGTCAAACCATTCAACTTGGATTTAATTACCGTTTTGGAAGCAATAAGTTCCAAGCCAAATCACGAAGAGAACGCGATAGTGATGAGAAAAATGGTGGAGGAGGTATGTTCTAATAGTTCTCGTAAGAAACAATCTGCAATCCATAGCCAGACATGCCCACACGCTTGATTTTATCGCTGTTGGACAGCAATTTGATGTTGCTGATGCCTACGGCGTGAATCATTTGTGCGCCAATGCCAAAATCCTTTTCATCCAATTTAGGTGCATGCGACGCAGCTTCTCCTTTAAGCGCCTTGATTTGCTCAAGTAGCTTGTTGGCAGGTTGCAATTGGTTGATAAAAATTACAGCGCCTTTTCCTTCTTCCCGAATGCGTTTAAAAATCTTGTCAAGGGTGTTTTCACGCTTTTGATTTAGAATGCTAGCCAGTTCACTGTTCAGTTGATGCGTGTGTACTCTTGCGAGCACGGCTTCGTCTTTGTCCCAACTGCCAAGGGTAAGGGCTATGTGTATTTGATTGTTGGTGTTTTGATGATAGGCACGAAGTCTAAAAGCCCCGTGATTGGTTTCTATTTCAAAATCCTCTTGTAATTCAATAAGACTGTCGTGCTTCATACGATAGCTTACCAAGTCTTCAATGGAGATTAATTTTAAGTCAAAAGCTTTCGCAATTTTTTGAAGTTGGGGCACACGCGCCATGGTGCCATCTTCGTTCATGATTTCCACAATAACCCCAGCCGGTTGGAAACCAGCCAAACGCGCCACGTCAATGGCTGCTTCTGTGTGGCCTGTACGACGCAACACACCACCTTCTTTAGCAGCCAATGGGAATATGTGCCCGGGTCTCAAGAAGTCTTCTGATTTGGCTTCTGGATTGATGAGCCTACGCACCGTTTTTGCTCTGTCGGCAACAGATATACCCGAAGTAACGCCTTCTCCTTTTAGGTCGATAGAGACCGTAAAAGCAGTTCCCATGGGATCTGTGTTGTTACTCGCCATCGGATATAAATCCAGTTCTTTACAGCGCTGTTCTGTTATGGGCGTGCATATCAGCCCCCGACCTTCCTTTGCCATAAAGTTGATCATTTCGGGAGTAACCATTTCAGCAGCGCCCACAAAATCACCTTCGTTTTCTCGATTTTCGTCATCCACGATGATTACAACCTTCCCGTTTCTGATATCTTCAATTGCTGCTTCAACACTGTCGAGTCGAATACTATTTCCCATTTTTAATTTTTTTCATTATGAATATATAGGGCATTTTGATGTTTAACTTCAAACGTTCTAAATCAAATACAGATTTGTCCCTGCTTGCACGAACTGTGGCCACCAATCCCACAAACGTCAACACGATAGAAATAAGCCATGCACCCCAAAACGGATGTAAGCTTCCATCTTCAGCGCTGTTTTTGAATAATGTTCCTGTAAAATGATAGGTTAAGAAAATAATGAGTGCCACAACAATAGGCAATCCAAACCCTCCTTTTCGAATGATAGCACCAAGTGGGGCGCCTACAAAAAACAGCATTATGGCTGCATAGGCATTTACAAATTTATCATCTCGCCATAGGCGATGAAGGTTGATAATCTTTTCTCTAACAAAAAACAAATTCTTTTGATTGCTTAAATTGCTTAACTGCATGTTGATATTGTTTTTTGCCGAGGATATTATTTGCCTCTTTTGCATCAATTCAAAAGTGTCTAAAAAAGGCTTGGTTCCTTTAAAACTGTGATGTGCTACGCTTGTTTTAAGCCTGTCAATAGACTTAATTCCAGTTCGCAAATATAACGTATTTGCAAAACCTTCAATTTCAGAAATAAAACCAACAGAAAGCGAATCAATACTCTCTGACAGTTCTGAGACGTTTTGCATTTTATAGGTGTTGTTATAATTGGTTTCGTTCAAATCAACATCATTAAATGAACGTAAATCAATATTCATGGTATACTGTTGAAATGCAATTCTGTTATGCGGATCTTTTTTCTTGCTTTTTTTCTGCTTCACTTCTTCGTAGCGATACCCATCATAGAGCACTAATTGCAAACCCTCTTGTAACTCATCACTTTTTAATTCGCCTCTTTCAGCCTTAATCACAATATGATTGACCTTGTCTTTAGATTTTTCATGGATGATGACATCTTCCAGGAGTTTGTCGTTCTCACCATACTTACGACCTACTTTAATGTTGCTTTCGCCTATGTCGTTAAACATGCCTTCTGTTATGGCTAAGGCAGGACGCATCTTTGACAAGTTTTTCCTTAGGTTATAGGTTTTGAATTCTGCCAAAGGAATTACTGTATTGGAAACATAAAATGTTGCCAAACACGCAATGCTGTTCACAATTATCAATGGTCGCATGGCACGCATCAGCGAGATACCAGCTGATTTCATGGCGGCAAACTCATAGCGTTCTGCGAAGTTGCCAAAGGTCATGATGGAAGCCAACAATATGGTTAATGGGAGTACTAAAGGGATGAGCTTAGGGGAGTAGTACAATAGAAAGCGCAACAAAACACTTACATCAAGACCCTTACCAGCAAACTCGTCTATAAATACCCAAACCGTTTGGATGATGAATATAAACATCAAAATAAAAAAGAAACTTACCAGTATCGTGAGGTAACTTTTTAGAATATAACGATCTAGCAGCGAAATTTTCATTAAAACCTATCGATGTAGTAATTTGGATAATCTGATGCTGAAAACACAAAAGTGCTGGTTGGAATTTCACTATTGGTTTTAAAAGACCCTATAGTTAGCGTTGTTTCTGTCCCATCATTGCCAACCTCGATGAGTTTATAAATTTTTTTTGTTTTGGTGTCTATGCCAAGTAATAAATAGGATGCCTGTGCATAGGTGTCAATGGGTATCAGCTTGATATATTGAATTTTTCTACCGCCATATAGCGGTTGGGTAATATCCCATTCAAAACGATAGCCCTGCTTGTAGAAAGAAAATATTTTAGAAGGACTTAATCCTTCGTCAAAATCATTGCTTATAGGTTCGATAAGGACTTCTTCGTTATCTGAATTTATGGTGTGCTTGTTAATGCCATCACTAAGTTGTTCAATGCCCATAAGCTTGAGTAGGTAGGCATCTCCTTCGACTATTAACGAGCCTTTTTCTTTTTGTTGAATCAATTCTTTTCTATTGACCAATTCGTAAGTAAAGGTGATTGAAATATTATCGAATTGCGCCAAGGATTCAGATACTTCATCTAGCAATGCTTCGGCGCGTTGCGCTTGCGCAAACGTAATACCACAGAGGAGTAGGACTATAAATAGTTTAATTTGCTTTTTCATTTTCTAAAAATTCATGGAGCGAAATAACATCTCTATACATTACCTCACGTGCTTTGCTTCCTTCAAATGGACCTACAATACCAGCAGCTTCTAACTGATCAATAATCCTTCCTGCTCTGTTGTAGCCCAGTTTAAGCTTGCGTTGCAAAAGCGATGCCGAACCTTGCTGTGCATTCACAACCACTTCAGCGGCCTCTCTAAAAATGGGGTCTCTGTCTTCAATATTGTTGTCGCTACTGGTGCTGCTTTCTTCAGAGGTATACTCTGGCAATAGATGCGCATCTGGGTAGGCGCGTTGTGCACCGATAAAATCCGTAAGTTTTTCAACTTCGGGGGTATCTACAAAGGCACATTGCAGCCTAATCAAATTGTTTCCTTGCGTAAACAGCATATCCCCACGACCTATGAGTTGATCTGCGCCACCACTGTCTAAAATGGTGCGGGAGTCTACTTTTGACGTTACCCTAAAGGCAATGCGTGCTGGGAAATTGGCTTTTATCAAGCCCGTAATCACGTTTACAGACGGACGCTGGGTGGCAATGATCAAATGTATGCCAATTGCTCTGGCAAGCTGTGCAAGGCGCGCAATGGGTGTTTCCACTTCTTTGCCTGCTGTCATAATCAAATCGGCAAATTCATCAATGACCAAAACGATGTAGGGGAGGTAGGCATGGCCGTCGTGTGGGTTTAGCCTGCGATCTTTATACTTGGTGTTGTATTCCTTTATGTTGCGGCACATGGCAAGCTTGAGCATATCATAGCGCTTGTCCATTTCAATACAAAGTGAATTTAAGGTATTGATGACCTGTTTGTTGTCTGTGATGATGGCCTCTTCGGCGTCGGGGAGCTTTGCCAAATAGTGACGCTCAATTTTATTAAAAAGGGTTAGTTCCACTTTCTTTGGATCAACCAATACAAACTTTATTTCTGCGGGATGCTTTTTGTATAACAGCGAGGTGAGTATGGCATTTAGCCCAACAGACTTCCCTTGTCCAGTAGCACCTGCCATAAGCAAGTGTGGCATCTTGGCTAAATCGACCACAAAGGTTTCATTGCTGATGGTTTTTCCAAGTGCTAAGGGCAGCTCCATTTCCGCTTCCTGAAACTTTTTTGCCAAAATCACCGAACGCATGGATACTATGGTTGCATTTTTATTTGGTACTTCGATACCCACGGTTCCTTTTCCAGGAATGGGTGCAATAATACGAATGCCCAAGGCTGAAAGCGAAAGCGCAATATCGTCTTCTAGATTTTTGATTTTTGACACGCGCACACCAGCAGCAGGCACAATCTCATAGAGCGTAACCGTGGGTCCAATGGTAGCCTTGATGTCGGCTATGCCAATTTGATAGTTTTTTAGGGTGTCAACAATACGTTCTTTGTTTTCCTCTAGTTCCTGCTCGTTTATCGTGATGCCTTCGTGCGGATAGCTTTTTAGCAAGGACTCCGTGGGGGAACGAAAGTTTTTTAGTTCAAGTGTTGGGTCTACTTCACCAAAGTCTGCAACCAATTTCTTGGCTTTCTTTACTACCTCATCCTCCTCGGTAGTTTCTAGCGAGAGTTTGATGTCATCTTCCGTCTTGTCTGCTTTTTTCTTTGGTGTGGGCACAACGGCTGTGGGTGGAGCTGCTGCTTCTTTTTCTTCCGCTATGTCAAAAACCACTTGCGCAGGCTCTTCTGTTTCTTCAAGGGCTTGGGTGTCGTCTTCCGTTTTGTTTGCGTTAGGCTTAAATAGTTTTATTTCTTCGGGTTTCCATTTGAATTGATAGACTAAAAAGGCAATAAAAATGAGCAGCAATATGCTAACCACACCAAATGGACCGATGTATTGGACCATAAAAAGATTGCTTTCATATCCGATGATACCGCTCAATAGCGGGTTTTGTGGAAACAGGAGTGCCATACCAACGGCAAGCCATAGCGAGAGGATAATTGTCCACATCCATCTAGATGCTAGTTTGTTGGTAGCCGTGTTGAGAAAGTGGCTTATGCCTGTTACAAGCAGCATAAGGGCCATGGCAAAGGCGCCAATTCCCAATCCTTGGTATATAAACAGGTGACTTAGGCTAGCTCCGAGCTTTCGAATGCTATTTTCAACAACCACATCTCTATTCGCCAACGCCTCTAGGGCACTTTGGTCTGCTTTCCAAGAGCTGAAAAAAGAGATAAAAGCAATCAAAAGCAAAACCGAGAAGAGAATACAAAAGGCACCCCAAACAATTTGTTGTTGTCTGCTTAATGCTTTGATGCGAAATTTAGCTTTCTTGACCATATACAACATCAAAAATACAACAAAAAAACCCGATGAAGTCATCGGGTTTTTATAAAGATTAAAACTTAGGTAAAGTGTCTTGTGCTAATCTTTGATGATTATCTCAAATCAAAGCGGTCTGCATCCATTACTTTGTTCCAAGCCGCGATAAAATCTTGAACAAATTTATCGTTGTTGTCGTTTTGAGCATACACTTCAACAATGGCACGCAGTTCAGAGTTTGATCCAAAAACTAAATCTGTACGTGAAGCTGTACGGACAACGTCACCTGTAACTCTGTCTTTTCCAGCATAAGTGTTGTATGCAGTAGTTTCCCACTTTATATCCATAGACAATAAGGTCTTAAACCAACTGTTGTCCAATACGCCATCTGTCCAAACACCATCTCCAGAAGCTGAAATACCCATGGCTCTCATACCCCCGACCAAAACGGTCATCTCTTTGGGTGTTAGTCCAAGCAGTTGTGCTTTGTCTAGCATGATTTCTTCTGGTGCTACTGCAAATTCTTTTTCGCTGTAATTTCTAAACCCACATGCTCTTGGTTTTAGCAGGTTGAACGAATCAACATCGGTATCTTCTTGTGTAGCATCTCCTCTTCCTGTAGTTGTTGGAACAGTAACACCACTAGCCATTTCTATACCTATCGCTCCCCCAAGAACTATAACATCAGCAACACTGGCTCCTGTACTTGAAGCAATTGCTTCATAAGAAGTCAACACTTTTGACAGCTCTTGTGGTTTGTTTACGCCCCAGCTTTTTTGTGGCTCTAGTCTGATTCTTGCACCATTTGCACCACCTCGGTTGTCAGAGCCACGGAATGTTGAAGCAGAAGCCCAAGCAGTTTCCACCATTTGTTGATGGGATAATCCACTTGATTTGAGCGCTGCTCTAACTTTTTCCTCATCACTGGCAGACAATGTTTTTCCTGCCTGTACTGGGTCTTGCCAAATGTAGTCTACATCTTTAAAGTCACCTGCAATATAGTTGCTCTTTGGTCCCATATCACGGTGAAGCAGCTTAAACCAAGCACGCGCAAAGGTTTGGCTAAACTCTTCTGGATTATCAATAAAGTGCTCACATATTTTTCTATATATAGGATCAACTTTTAATGACATATCTGCTGTAGTCATCATAGGCAATACTTTTTCATCACTGCCATCCACTTGAGGAACCATGTCTTCTTCTGCACAGTTGATAGGGTGCCATTGGTTTGCGCCTGCTGGACTCTTTTTGAGCTCCCACTCGTATTTAAAGAGTAAATCAAAATAGCCCATGTCCCATTGAATTGGATTGGTCGTCCAAGGACCTTCAATACCACTGGTAATCGCATCTACACCTTTTCCAGATTTGTGTGTACTCATCCACCCGAATCCTTGTTCTTCGATAGCGGCTCCTTCTGGTTCTGCGCCAACAAGTCCAGCATCACCAGCACCGTGTGCTTTACCAAAGGTGTGTCCACCCGCGGTTAACGCAACAGTCTCAGCGTCGTTCATGGCCATACGCTTAAAGGTTTCGCGTACGTCTTGCGCCGATAAGGCAGGGTCTGGATTTCCGTTAGGGCCTTCAGGATTTACGTATATAAGACCCATTTGAACTGCCGCCAATGGATTTTCTAAATCTTGACGTGTTTTTCCATAACGATTGTCACCCAACCACTCATCTTCTGCCCCCCAATAAATATCTTTTTCTGGATGCCAAATATCTTCCCTGCCTAAGGCTGTACCGTGGTTTGGTCCACCCATATCCTCGATAGCTACATTTCCGGCAAGTACAAGCAAATCTGCCCAACTTAAATCATTTCCGTATTTTTCTTTAACAGGCCATAGTAAGCGTCTAGCCTTATCCAAGTTTCCATTATCTGGCCATGAATTGAGTGGAGCAAAACGCTGAGCGCCTGTTGCCGCACCACCACGTCCATCACCTGTTCGATATGTTCCTGCTACGTGCCACGTCATACGGATAAAGAAAGGTCCGTAATGACCATAATCTGCTGGCCACCAGTCTTTGCTATCGCGCATTACAGTTACTATGTCTTCTTTTACTGCATCTATGTCAAGGCTTTTAACATTTTGTCGGTAATCGACTTCTTGAATGGGGTTACTTTTGGTGTCATGTTGACGAAGAATGTCCAAATTCAGATGATTTGGCCACCAATCTTTGTTTTGTGTTCCAAGGTTTGGTTGGGTAGTTGCACCGTGGAAGGGGCATTTGCTTTCGCTCATAATTTTAAGTTTTTAATAATTTAAAAATACAAAAATAAACAGCGGCTAATCCAATGTTTAATTTTAATTATCTATTAAATGATAACAAATTTTGATGCTAGGATTTTAGCTGCTTAATCTTATATCCGATAACAGCAAAAAGCAGCGTCGTAAACGGACTTAACCAATTGAAAATAGCGTAGATAAAATAGTCTGCAACAGAAACGCCAAGCACACCCGACTGATAAGCCCCGCAGGTATTCCAAGGCACCAACACGGAAGTAACCGTTCCTGAATCTTCTAGCGTACGACTTAAATTTTCGGGTGCTAAGTTTCGGTCTTTATAAGCTTGTTCAAACATTTTTCCAGGCACCACCAAGGACAGGTACTGATCAGAAGCCGTTACGTTGATGGCCAAACAAGAAACCACGGTGCTTGCAAACAATTGAAAGGTGGATTCCGCCCAGCTTAACAATGCCGCACTAATGGACTTTAGGGCGCCAATGGCATCCATGATACCCCCAAAAACCATGGCACAGATAATCAGCCAAATGGTGCCTAACATGCCAGCCATACCTCCCGATTGAAACAGGTCGTTTAACATGGGGTTGGTTGTTTCTACCGCTGTTGATACCGTGATGGTGTCCATAATAACTCTATAGCCGGCTGTTATGTCAAGCTGTGCTACACCAGCGAGTTCAGCCAGTAAGGGCCGTTGAAACAGCAATGCGAAAACAGCCCCTAGCAGGGTACCAATAAGCAAGGCTACCAAGGGTGGCGTTTTGCGTGCAATAAGCACTACCACAACAATGGGCACGGCAAACAGCAGCGGACTGATGCTAAAGCGTTCTTTGATGGCCAACAGCAAGGGTTCGGTTTGTGCAACGGCTGTGGTGTCTTGGGTGAAACCAATGATAAGAAACACCACGAGCGTCACCAATACGGTGGGAACGGTAGTGATGGTCATATAGCGTATGTGCGAAAACAACTCACCGCCTGCCATGGCAGGTGCTAGGTTGGTAGTATCACTTAAGGGTGACATCTTATCACCAAAATACGCCCCTGAAATTACTGCGCCAGCGATCATACCGACAGGCAGACCCATGGCTTTCCCTATACCAATGAGCGCAATGCCTACGGTGGCTGAAGTGGTCCAGCTGCTTCCCGTTGCTACGGAAATAAGAGCACAAATAACGATACATGCCGCCAAGAAAAAGGTGGGGTGTAGGATTTGAAGACCATAATAAATCATGGCGGGAATAATACCACTGACCAACCAAGTGCCTGCCAAGGCACCCACAAACAACAAGATGAGGATGGCACCCGTAACAGATTTGAGGTTTTCTGCTACTTGCTGTAGCATGTCTTTGTAGCTGATTTTTTGTCCAAAGCCCACCATAGCCGCAACGGCACCACCAAGGAGTAAAATAAACTGATTGGAACCGCCCAAGGCATCATCGCCATAGACACTGACATTAAGCGATAGTAACAGGACCAGCGCCACTATGGGGAGCATGGCCAAACGAAGTGATAGGGAGGTCTTTTGTTTCATTTATGATGTAATAATACGATTTTGTTGTGAATAGGTATTTTACTTTGCTAAATATACTCACATACCCTTACATTTGTATCAAAATTAAGATAGATGAATCAATTTGATGTTGCCGTAATTGGCTCGGGCCCCGGTGGCTATGTTGCTGCTATCCGCTGCGCACAATTGGGAATGAAAACCGCCCTAATCGAAAAAGAATCTACCCTAGGAGGCACTTGCCTTAATGTGGGTTGTATTCCTTCCAAATCCTTGTTGGATTCTTCGCACCACTATGAAACAGCCACAAAAGACTTTACTGCGCATGGCATAGATGTCAAAGGCGCTATTGAGGTTAATTTTCCGCAGATGATTGCCCGTAAGCGAGAGGTGGTCGCTACCACGGTGAAGGGAATTGATTACTTGATGGATAAAAATAAAATTACTGTACTAAATGGATTGGGTGCTTTTGAAGATGCAACCCATATCAAGATTACGGGTAAGGATGCCCAAGTCATTGAGGCCAAAAACACCATTATTGCTACAGGCTCAACGCCTGGTAGCTTACCCTTTATCGATTTAGACAAAGAACGCATTATTACCTCCACAGAGGCGTTGCAGCTTTCTGAAATCCCTAAGCATCTGGTGGTTATTGGTGGTGGCGTTATTGGATTGGAATTGGGGCAAGTTTACCGCCGATTGGGCGCTGAAGTAAGCGTCATTGAATACGCAGACCGTATTAGTCCAGTGTTAGACGCTGCGCTTTCTAAAGAGCTGATGAAAGTAATGAAAAAGCAAGGGGTGAAATTTCACCTTTCGCATCAAGTTACGGCTGTGGAGCGCAATGGCGATACAGTTAATGTTACAGCAAATGATAAAAAAGGAGTGCCTCAGACTTTTGAGGGCGATTATTGTTTGGTCTCTGTGGGCAGAAGACCCTATACCCATGGATTAAACGCTGAAGCAGCAGGCGTTGTGCTTAACGATAGGGGACAGGTTGAAGTAAACGACCAACTCCAAACGGCAGCTACTAACATATACGCCATAGGCGATGTGGTCCGTGGTGCCATGTTGGCACACAAAGCTGAAGAAGAAGGCGTGCTGGTTGCCGAATTTTTAGCGGGACAAAAACCCCATATCGATTACAACCTTATTCCAAACGTGATTTACACCTGGCCCGAAGTGGCTTCTGTTGGAAAGACGGAGGAAGAACTAAAGGCTGCTGGTATTTCTTTTAAGAAAGGTCAGTTTCCCATGCGTGCCTTGGGACGCTCAAGAGCTAGCATGGACACCGATGGTTTTGTTAAGATTTTGGCGCATGCCGATTCAGACGAAATTTTAGGCGTACATATGATAGGTGCTCGGGCTGCCGACTTGATTACAGAAGCCGTTACCGCCATGGAATTTCGTGCTTCTGCTGAAGATTTGGCTCGTATGAGTCATGCACACCCTACCTACGCCGAGGCCATTAAGGAAGCTGCGCTT
>Ga0209653_1003004_pt1 | contig 11809 bp, 24 predicted proteins | sample SaaInl6LU_22_DNA_FD_184644 | JGI IMG/M metagenome (GOLD analysis project Ga0209653, IMG submission 184644) | Marine microbial communities from expanding oxygen minimum zones in the Saanich Inlet - ESP_116LU_22_DNA (SPAdes) (version 2) | ecosystem: Environmental > Aquatic > Marine > Intertidal... | reverse complement strand
ATCGAGTTACCTGCGTCGGCGTTGGCCGTGTGTGAGGACTCTCCAGCCTATGGGGCCAAGCAAAAGGTTCCGGCGCACTACTGGTTTGAGAATGAGCATCCTGAGCTTGAACTGATCGAAACCATGGTGGCGACCGAGCAATACGATTACACACTCACCTTACTGTTACTGCCCGATCTTGGTGGTGGATACGATGATGATCGTGAGGATGAGTGCTACACCTACGACATTGAAGATGAGACAAGCAAGGAAGACATTCCTGTTGACCTACAGGATTCGTGGAATTTAGAATACGAGTTTGAGAACTACCGTGAAATGATGGAAGAAGAAGGAGAAGACCAATGAACTGGAGAACACAGCACAGCAAGATTCTGAACCACTTACGCACAACCAAGGGTATCACCGTGCGTGAGGCTATGATTGAATATCACATCAGCAGTCTGACCAAGCGCATCCATGAGTTGCGAGGCTTGGGGTATGACATCCTGTCTACATCAAAGCGCCACCCTGTAACAGGGCAGAGATACGTGCGCTACACCTTGGAGGAAGAGGCATGAAGTATAACGTTTGCATATACAATCATGAGAGTGTTCTGATTGCCAATCATTCGTGTAGGAAATTTAGCGAGGCCCAGCGCACAGCAGATAAGTATAATTCAATGCAGGGTGTCTATGCAGAGGTGCATGAGAATGTTTGTTATAGCTAAAGTTTTGATTGCTATATACTTGATCGGCTTAGTCTTTTGTATATGGTGGTCGTGGATAACATACGGAACGGAGGATTAAAGACATGACTAAATACAACGTGGAGAACCTAGCCAACATCCATCAGTATCACAATGAGTTAGCTCAAGAGATAGATGATGCGGATTGGATGGGTACATATGAAGACACAACCCATCTGCGTAAAGAACTGGAACACGTGAAGGAGTGCATGGATAATGGTGAAGTATATTACCCGCTTTTTTAGCGAGGCGCTGCGCCTACTGTTTAGCGTCTACATATTAGCACCCTTTATATTTATCTTCCTGTTGTTTATAGGTGTGCTGTGACACACCAAGAGGAGAAAGAGGATGGACCGTTTGATGATGCTACTCACTGGGTTGGCAACTTACCTAAAGAGAGTACTGATAACCCTGAGCATACTACTGAACGTGATAATGGGAGGGAGCATGAACCAGACGTTCAGCGCAAGGAACTACCAGCGAAAGAGGGACAAGAAGACAAACCTAGTTAAGCAGATTGACTTTGTGCTAGGCTCAGGTCACTGCATGGAGTGCTGGGTTAAATGGAGGACAACAAAGTGATGACTAAACGTAAGCTACCCATGCCAAGCAAGACAGCCAAGGTGCGAGACATAGTAGACTTCTATCTGCACAGCGACAACTACTTGCGTCTGTCAGGTAAGTCACAGAAAGAGTATGCCACCCATCTAGAGAAAGCTTTGTGTACTACAGTAGAAGGCAAAGCGCTGGGCGATTACAAGGCACGTACCCTTAAGGCTAGACACACTAACCTAGCCTACCAAGAGTGGCTCAAGACAGGGACACACACAGCCAACTACCGCAAGGCTACCCTGTCTGCTGCATGGAGGTACTGCATGAGGCTCGACATCATGGAGACAGATCCAGTAGCACTGATCAAGACTGTAGCTACCAAGCCACGCAAGGTTAAGTGGACACGTGATCAAGTCTCCCAGTTCATGACTACCGCATACTCAGACTTCAAGTGGCGTAGCATTGGGTTGATCGTACACATGGCATACGAGTGGGCGCAGCGTGTAGGTGATATGCGCACCCTGACGTGGGATGAGATAGACTTAGATGCCCAGCGCCTTGACCTGACACAGAGTAAGCGTGGTGCTGATGTACACCTGCCTATCTCAGACAGTCTGACAGCTATGCTACAGCAGCAGAAGGAAGACTTCGGGTTCCAACCCTACGTAGCACCCAAGCCTCTACCTACAACAGGGGCTTACGTGCCGTACACAGTGGACAGCATTGATGATGCTATCAACGAAGTGAAGCAAGAGGCGGGACTACCTAAGCGTCTGACTGCTATGGACCTACGACGTACTGCTATCACAGAGATGATTGAGGGTGGTGCAGACCTAGCACACATCATGCAAGTCAGTGGACATCGTAGCCCAGAAAGTGTAAGACCATACATGGTAAACACGTTCAGCGGTGCAAGTATGGCACTAGCTAAGAGAGGTAAGAGTTAATGCAAAGCATTAAGAGCTACGTGGATGGCATTGATATCAAAGAAGGAATGCAGTTCCGCACTAACTGCCCTAGCTGTGGTGGTAAGAACACCTTCACTGCCACGCGGGAGGATGGCGTGGTTGTGTACAACTGTTACAAGCTAGGCTGTATCGTGAGGGGTGCAGTCAACACAGGGATGACAGCCCAAGAGATACGCAACAAGTTACAACCACGTGATGAACTACCTGACCAAGAGGCTGAGCTAATGGTGTGGCCTGAGTATGTCGTACAGCCCAGCGCAGAGCATATGCTACATAAGAAGTTTGTGCAGCGGTGGGGCTTGGAGCATGAAGACTTGATGTATGATGTCAAAGACCGACGATCTGTGTTCCCTATACGACATGAGGGTAGGCTGATTGATGCTGCTGGCCGTGCATTAGATGGTGCTATACCTAAATGGTTCCGCTATACTGGCGCAGCTGATGTATATAAACGCACAATAGGTAAGTCCAATGGTGTCGTGCTTATTGTAGAGGATGTGATAAGCGCAGTGACAGCAGCCAAGTTGATACCAGGTTTGACGGGACTAGCTATCCTTGGTACCTCACTTAATGTTACAACAATGCAATACATTGATGGGTACTACAAGGTAGTGGTAGCCCTTGACCGAGACGCAGTGAGTAAGACATTGGAGTTCAAGCGTACTATACATGCTTGGACAGGTAAAGACACTCATGCACTACTACTTGGCGATGACATCAAGTACATGAATGAGGATGATATGAACAACCTAAAGAAAGCACTTATTAACGAGGTGGTATACTGATGAACAAAGAAAGATATTTACCAGAGAATTACAGGAAAGTTAATGTAAAGACCCAACCAACTAAGGTTGGGCAGGTGTTCTTCTTAGAGAGGGGTAATAGACCTGCAATAATAAACGCTAAAATAACAATGGCTCATGGTTTTTATGCCTCTGGTAGACCTAAAACCAAAACTAAATGGCATTATACATACCTAAAAAACAACGAATGGAACGCTTTTCGTGGCGGTTATTATGGTAAGACTCTTGAAGGAAAAGATATAATGGAAGCAGAGTACTTAGGAGATGCAGAATGATTGAAGCAACATACATTGACCACATGGGTTCAGACCTTTCCGTTGTCAACGCAGCACGGGTTAGCTTTGGTAAGAAGTCAGCAGACTCATCAAGTTCCAAAGGATGAAACATGGAAACTATAGAGATAATTCTTTTAGGATACGCTGTACTCATCGCTTACCTAGGGTGGGAACTCATGGAGTTCCAGCGGATACTGGAGCACCACAAGGACATCCTTCAAGAGATCATAGACAAACATAATCACTTAGCAGATGCTACAGCAGAGGTGCTTGAAGCACTTGAGAGTTTAGACAACGACCTAGCAGTCATAGAGGAGAAGGTGAATGATTGAGGCTACATACATTGATCACATGGGCAGTGACCTGTCAGTAGTTAACGCTGTTGCAAGGAAGACACACAGTATGAGAGCCGTGTAGTTGCCAATCAAATTAGTGAAATGATGGGCAAGCTATATCCTGTATCATGGGCTGCACTAATGGAGAGCACGGAGTGCGAGGACGCCTTCGGGCAGGACAGTCTAGAGGTCGGGGAAACTATGTGGGTCTTCAACGAAAAGGGTAAGGCACTTGTCGCTTCAATAAGCGGCCATAATGTGGAGGCTTCGGAATGAGTTGGTACGGTCGAATTGAGATATTCGTGGAGAAATTGTGATGGGCAGTAAGTGCAAAGACCAAGATAGAGCTATGGCTGAAGCACTACGCCTTGCGAAAGCTCACCTTGAGAAAATGGGCTATCGTTATGGGCTTAAAGATATCGGTGCAGCAGCACGGGAAATTATGGATGCCATGCAGGAGGAACAGAATGACTGACGGGAACACATACGCAATCAACAAGTACCTAGACGAGCGTGAAGACCATGACGCACTGCAAGAGGTCACGGCAGAGCTTGAGCAGGCAGAGGCACGAATTGAGGAGCTGGAGGCCATGCTGGCGAAGGCGGTGGAATTAAAAACCGTGAAGATACTTGTAACATCTGCTTACAAAGAAGGTTGGTGCGATGGCTCTGAGGGTATTGCGCTGAATGAAGCGTGGGAAAAATCACTGACGTGCTCAACCCTCGCAGAACTGAAAGGAGAGACAAATGAGTAAGTATGAAACAGACGACACCATGAAACAGGTAATTATCTACGGGTTAGATGAAACTCTGAATGAACACCATGATTATACGGAGCAAGAGGTTAAAAGCCTCTTGACTAAAATGGGTGTCAAGGCACGTAGCAGGGGCTACAAGGACGTTACTTATTCCTTTGAATCTACTATGGAGCCGTATGAAGACTACCTAGGCTCACCTATGCTACGGATCAAAGGTTGGACACCTAAGACAAAAGAAGACCTCAAGGTGCAGGCGGATATGGATGAACAGAAAGACCTTGCAAAACAGCTTGGTTGTACTTTTTATGAGGCTGGGCAGGTCATTGCTTTGAGACGTAAGGGGGTTATTGACTGATGAGTGACTACAAACAAACACGAGACGCAGCGGGTATGGTCACATCACGATTTGATAAGATGCTACGCAACCTAACCGATGAATACGAAGATGAAATGGTTGTTGTGTCTTTGATGAGGTACTATGACCTATGCCTAGACAATAATGATGATAGCATTCTTGAGGCCATTGAGAGAGTGCTTGAGGACTTCATGTGTACAGCAGACTATAGTGATTGGCTGCTTACACGGAAAGGATAAACAGATGGGAGCTGAAGTAAAATACTACGTAGAGGTAGAGACTGTGCAGTCCGAATGGCGGGTGAGCTACGGTGTAACCCGCAGGGACGCCCTTGAGAACGTAGAGCTAAGCTTTGATGAGAAGGCAACAGGAGAGGTTGCTACCCCAGAGGAATTGAAAGGAGAGATTGATGCCTGACATTACAATGTGTGACAGCAACACCTGCCCCCTAGCTAAGACTTGCTATCGTAACGAGAAGAGTGGCACAAAGCCCTCTGAGTATAGACAGGCGTACTACTTTGGTCTTGCGGAAGAGGGCGACCAGTGTAAACAATACTGGCCTATCAAGGGGGTGACAAAATGACCAAAGCTGAACAGAACCTAATAGATGAAGCCCTGAAGGTATGCCCTGACGTATCTGTAGTTCAAGATAGTCTGGTAGAACGTCCCGTAGGGCACAGCAAAGGAGAAACAGAATGAATGAACAGACAATAACAATATCAACCGAAGAGTATGAAAGCCTGTTGAGAGATATGAAATGGTTGGACTGTTTAGAGTCAGCAGGTGTTGACAACTGGCATGGTATTGACTATGCGTATGATCTTATGAGAGAACTTGAGGATGAAGCAGAATGAAGTTTGATTACATCGAACCAGAAGAAGAGACACGTGAGTGTGTAGCCTATATGACACACATGGACTGCGAACCAGATAAGCCCATCCTGTGCATCCACAATACAGACTACACTAACCCTAGTGGCCTACAGGCTTCACTATGGATGTACTATGATGGTGAAACTCAGCTGGGGAAATGGGAACCTGAGCTAGCCACTAAGAAGTTCTACAAGGGTGATACAGTAAGTATCACTTTCTGATCAGGAAAGGAATACCAACACATGACACAGATTAAAGCAACATACGTAGACCACATGGGTTCAGACCTTTCAGTAGTCAACGCAGCACGGGTTAGCTTTGGTAAGAAAGCTGACTGGGAATACCAAGACAGTCAGACCATGCGTCTTGCGGAACGTGACACTAAGCTGATCCGCTACCTAGCTAAGCATAAGCACATCAGTCCCTTCGGTCACGCCTTTGCGTCCTTCCATGTCAAGGCCCCCATCTTTGTGGCACGTCAGCTGGTCAAGCATAAGTTCCTTCGTTGGAACGAGATCAGTCGTCGTTACGTGAGTGATAGCCCTGAGTTCTATACCCCAGCCCTAAGATGGGCGGCTAAGGACAAGAAGCAGGGTAGTGCTGATTTGATTGGTGACAGCACACAAGTTGATGATACGTTGCGAACAGCACACGTCCAAGCTAGGTCGAATTATAACATGCTGCTACGTTCTGGTGTCTGCGAAGAGCAAGCCCGTATGGTACTGCCACAGAATACAATGACTGAGTGGTACTGGTCAGGTTCACTGGACGCCTTTGCTGACATGTGCCGCTTACGTTGTGCCAGTGACACACAAGTAGAAAGCCAACACGTTGCATGGGCTATTCACTACAAGATGGAAGAACTATTCCCTGTATCTTGGGAGGCCTTGACCGATGAGTAACATCTGGCGGATCTGGGCTAAGTCTCTAGGTGAGAAGGTCGGTGAGACTGACACGCAAGCTAACACAGTGGCAGCTATCAGAACATTCTGGTGGCTAGCCCACATGACTGCGTGTTTCATGATCATTGTACATAACGGCGCAAAGTTAGGATGGTGGCTATAATGTTTACAGTAGAGATGAACACAAGTAACGGAGAAAGTGTTACTATCATATCGCTTGACAGCACGGGTCAGTATGATGATGTTAAGCTTGAGATGTTTGATGATACTGTCTTTATAACACAGCAAGACGATCACAACATGGGTCACACCATTATCATAGGCCCCCAGCAATGGTACGATCTTTTAATGGCGATGCAAGCAACAGAAGGTGCATACTATGTCGAAACTAGCGACAGCATAGTATAGCTAAGAGGAAAGAGGAGACACACATCATGATGGAAATCGCATTGATCCGTACACTTATGGACAAAGACTTCTATGAGAACCACAAGGGTATCCGTTGCCCTTCTAAGATATTCACTAAGGATGTACGTAAGATCAAGCAGACTTTGGATTATGCTATGGATACGTATGACAAATCCTTAGCACCCTCTGAACTAGAGGCGCTGTTCTATGCTAACAACAACAGCATGACTACAGCTAACAAGGAAGCGTTCCGTGATCTCTTCCGTAAGATCGGCAGGGAGAATCCTCTCAGCAAAGAGATCGCTGATGACGTACTGTCTAAGCTGTTCCAACAGGTAGTTGGTGAAGAGATTGCTAACCTTGGCTTTGATTATGTGAACGGTACACAGCAGAGCCTTGAGCCTTTGCGTAAGCTACTGTCTGACTATCAGGATGACTTCATGCCTAACCTCAAGGTTGACTGGGATGACATCAGCATTGAGACCCTGCTTGAAGCGAATGACATTCAGTCACAGTGGAAGTGGAACATATCATCTCTACGCCGTAAGGTAGAAGGTATCAGTGGTGGACACTTGGTAGTTGTAGGCGCACGGCCTAACACAGGTAAGACATCCTTCCATGCCAGCACTATCGCTGCACCTGATGGGTTCGCACATCAAGGGGCTAAGTGCATGATCCTCTGTAATGAGGAAAGCTATGAGCGTGTAGGCGCACGTTACCTGAGTGCAGCTACAAGCATGAGCATGGATGAGGTGAAGGCTAACATGCCTGTTGCAGCCCTCCGCTACCAGCCTGTCAAGGAGAACATCTTTATCAAGGACAGCACAGGTAAGGATATGTCATGGGTCGAGGCTATCGTCAAAGCATACGAGCCTGACATTGTAGTACTGGACATGGGTGACAAGTTCGCTAGCAAGACAAGTGATAAGTCAGACGTGTACCTCAAGGAAGCTGCTATCCATGCACGTAACATCGCTAAGCAATACGGGTGTGCTATCATCTGGATGTCTCAGCTTAGTGCTGTAGCCGAGGGTAAGGTAAACGTTGATCAGTCAATGCTTGAGGGTAGTAAGACAGGCAAGGCTGCTGAGGCTGACCTGATGGTACTGATCAGTAAGAATCAAGTAGTTGAGGGGCAGGGCGATGAAGAGGATGCCCAGCGCCACTTGAACATCGCTAAGAATAAGCTTAAGGGCGGATGGCATGGCGTTGTACACTGCGATCTTGATGGTGCACGTAGTCAGTACTTAGCATAGGAGAAGACATGCGACTTGTACTAGACGTAGAGAACACGACAGTTAAGCGTGGCGGTAAGATGCTACTGGACCCTTTCGAGCCAGGTCTAGAGCTTGTGCAGGTAGGTACACAGAACGTGGACAACCCTGACGAGACACACATCTACACGCTCAACCATAAGGAGAAGCAGGATGTCGGAGGCGTACAAGCTAAGCAGATACAGATACTACTGGATCACACTACACTACTGATTATGCACAATGCACAGCATGACTTGATGTGGTTGTGGGAGTCAGGCTTCAAGTATGACGGTGAGATATACGATACGATGCTTGCTGAGTACATACTGTTGCGTGGACAAAAGGAACCGCTGAGCATGGATGCATGTGCTGAGCGCAGACAACTGGAGTTTCAGAAAGATGACACACTCAAGCGGTACTTCAAAGAAGGGTACAACACTAACGAGATACCTCTCGAAGAGCTTAGCTTTTACCTACGCCGTGACTTAGACGTGACACGTGAGTTGTTCCTCTCTATTGAGGCGGACTATGCAGAGCCTGAGTCAGCTAGCTTACACAAGGTGCGGGAGGTTACGTTCAACACCTGTAAGACTTTGACACGTATGTATATGTCAGGCATCTGTGTAGACAGGAATGCTTTGCATCAGGTACGCAAGCAGTTCGAGCAAGAGAAGGTAGAGATTGAGGAGCGCTTGGCTCGTAAGACACGTGAGCTTATGGGTGACACACCTATCAACCTCAACTCACCTGAGCAGGTATCACAGGTAGTGTTCTCACGCCGTATACTAAACAAGAAAGAGTGGGCTGCACTGTTCGAGTATGTTGATACACAAGAGGAGTTCAAGGCTGCTGTTGAGGCTAACAGCGGTATAATCAAACGTACCAAGGCATTCACTTGTCCTACCTGTAAGGGTGAAGGCAAGACGTACAAGCTTAAGAAGGATGGTACACGCTACGCACGACCTAACAAATGCAAGGACTGTGATGCACGGGGGTATCAACTCAAAGAGACAAACCATGTGGCTGGCCTATGCTTTACTGCACCCAGTAAGAAGTGGGTAAGTGCTAATGGTTTCTCTACAAGCAAAGACAATCTCGACGTACTCATGGCGACTGCTAAGAGTAAGAACATGGATAGTGCGGTGGACTTCTTGGGTGACCTGAAGCGTTTGTCTGCTATCTCTAGCTACCTGTCCAGCTTTGTGGATGGCATTGATGTATACACTAAGCCTGATGACTTCCTACATGTCAGTCTTACCCAACACATCACAGCTACGGGTCGCTTCAGTGGGCGTAATCCTAACATGCAAAACATGCCAAGAGGTGGCACCTTCCCCGTGAAGAAAGTGTTTGTATCGCGCTGGGCTGGCGGTCAGATCATGGAGGCGGACTTTGCACAGCTAGAGTTCCGTGCTGCTGCATTCCTTAGCCAAGATGCTATAGCTATGGAAGAGATCAGCACAGGGTTTGACGTACACAGCTACACAGCGAAGGTTATCTCTGATGCGGGTGAGCCTACGTCACGACAGGAAGCTAAGGCACACACCTTCGCACCTCTCTTCGGGGCTACAGGGTATGGTAGGAGCAAGGCTGTAGCTGCATACTACGAACACTTTACGGAGAAGTACGAAGGCGTAGCCAAGTGGCACAAGGAGTTAGGCAATGAGGCTATGCGGTTCATGAAGATCACTAACGTGTCAGGGCGACAGTATGCTTTCCCTGATGTAACACGGCGCAGTAACGGTAGTGTCACACACTTCACGATGATCAAGAACTACCCAGTGCAGGGCTTTGCTACGGGTGATGTTGTACCTGTAGTGTTGATAGAACTAGAGAAGAACCTAGAGGATCTGCAGTCTTGCGTAGTCAACTCTGTACATGACTCAGTTGTGATTGACGTACATCCTGATGAGACAGAGCAAGTCATCCAGACAATCAGGGACATGAACACAGGACTAAACAAGCTGGTAGAGGATGCGTATGGCGTTACCATGAACGTACCTCTTCTACTCGAAGCAGGGCTAGGGCCTAACTGGCTAGAACAAACAGACGTGACCTAATATCTTCTTGACAGAAGGTAGGGTCCTGAGTATAACTAACCATCTTTGACTCAAATAAACGGAGTAAGTAAATGAGCAATGACTTAGCGACTATGGATGCTTTGGGTATGTCTTTGGCGGAGGCTATTGGCATATCGGCATCAGCAGGTGAAACAAAGACAGCTTCACTGCCACGCATTAACCTGACACACAACGCTATCATGGGTACTATGGATGTAGGCGGCAAGTCCATTAAGACTGAGGTAGTCCCTGCTGGTGCATATAAGATTACACTGGGTGAAGACAACGAAGTTTACACGGTTAACCCCTCTGTGCGTATCTTTGCTGTGCGTCAGCAGTGGAGCAAGTGGGACTCTGAGGCTAACCAGATGCTCAAGACTGTCATGTCTACGGACTTGAAGGGTGACCTCAAGGACAACATGGGTACGTTCAACCTGGGTCGTCCATCAGGGTACATCGAAGACTGGGATGCAGTACCGCAGAAGACTAAGGATCTGATCCGTAGCATTAAGCGTAAGAAGGTTGTCTTCGGTATGCTGACTGCATCTGATGTAACAGATGCTAATGGTAATGCAGTAGATGCTATCACTGATCCTATGCCCTTCGTGTACGAAGTGTCTCCGTCTAGCATTAAGGCGTTGGATCAAGCCATGGCTTCACTGACACGCAAGAACATCCTGGCTATTCAGTACACGTTCACGCTTGGTGCAGAAGAGGGTACACTACCTAACGGTAACACCTATGCTATCATGACACTGGGTGCAGGTGACAAGGTAGACATCACTCCCGAAGATCAAGGTAAGTTGAAAGACTTCATGGAGTACATTGAGTACCAGAACTCTTACATCCTAAACATGTGGGAAGAGAAGAACCAAGCAGGTATCTCTAGCGAGGACGCTGATGTAGTATCATCATTCGTCAACGTAGAAGAGGCAGACTGATATGAATCACCCCGCTGAACTAGCTGTCTACGACTTCTTGGCTCGTGCTACTAAGGGTGAGACAGACATGGCTGAAGGCATCCGTAAGCAAGTCGCTGCGGATGTCGAGGCTGCACTAGAGAAACAGTTCAGCAGTGGACCACGTGATAAGTTCAAGCTAAGGATGTCCAACATTGGGCGTCCTACTTGTCAGTTGTGGTTTGATAAGAATGAACCTGAAGACAAAGCACCATTCCCTCCACACTTCCTGATGAACATGATCATCGGTGATATTGTTGAGGCTGTCTTCAAGGGACTTCTTCGTGCTGCTGATGTAGAGTTTCAAGACAACGACAAGGTAACCCTAGAGCTTAGCAATGGTGTTAAGATCAACGGTGAGTACGACATGATCATGGACGGTAAGGTGGATGACGTTAAGTCTGCATCGCCTTGGTCGTACAACAACAAGTTCGCTAGCTTTGAGACACTCGCTACAGGTGATAGCTTTGGGTATATCCCTCAGCTTGTAGGCTACGCTACTGCTGCTGGCATGGGTGTTGGTGGTTGGTGGGTAGTCAACAAAGCAAACGGTGAGTTTAAGTATGTCGATGCTGGTGGTGT
>Ga0209653_1002993_pt1 | contig 11838 bp, 10 predicted proteins | sample SaaInl6LU_22_DNA_FD_184644 | JGI IMG/M metagenome (GOLD analysis project Ga0209653, IMG submission 184644) | Marine microbial communities from expanding oxygen minimum zones in the Saanich Inlet - ESP_116LU_22_DNA (SPAdes) (version 2) | ecosystem: Environmental > Aquatic > Marine > Intertidal... | reverse complement strand
ATGAAGTTCGGCGTAGGGCATGGGTGATTTTAATTATACTGTACATATATACAGTATAATTAAAATACTGGTTCATTGCGCGTTAATATCGCTCTGCTTTATGGCGCAGGCGCTTCCTTTTATGCCGCAGGCGCTTCCTTGCCTGCCTCGCTGTCGCATCACAGTCGAGCAGGAACATGACCGAGTGCACAGCCCAGGAACAGGCCCAGGAAAAAGCCCAGTAAAAGAGTATGGTAAGGACCGCATCACTGGCTGTTAGCGTATGCGAATACTGTCAATATGTGTGTTTGCGACATAAGCTGGTAATGAGTGCATCACATGGCCGAAAGAATATAACGGAGTTTTTATGTCGCGTTACCTTAGAACGACTCAACAGAGTATGGCGTCTTTATATCGCAGTTTACGCTGCGGATTATTATTGGCTGTTTCTACGGTGATACTCACTGGGTGTACGGGTATTCCCGATGGTGTAACGCCGGTAACCGGTTTTGAAGCCGAACGCTATTTAGGTCAGTGGCATGAAATTGCGCGCCTTGACCACAGTTTTGAACGCGGCTTAGTTGATGTAACCGCCGTGTACGAGCAGCGTGAGGATGGCAGTATTCGTGTACTTAACAGCGGTACTGACAGTGAGTCCGGTGAGCGAAAAATGGCCGAAGGTCGTGCAGTCTTTGTGGGCGATAGCGACGTGGCGCATTTGAAGGTGTCTTTTTTTGGGCCGTTCTATGGAAGCTATGTGGTTTTTGATCTTGGCGATAATTACGAGTACGCCTTTGTTGCCGGATTTAATACGGATTACCTATGGCTATTAGCTAGAGAGCCTCGTATTTCTGATGATTTACGTGAACGTTTTGTGACTCAGGCTAGGGGTCTGGGCTTTGACGTTGATAATCTGGTTTGGCTTGAGCCCGCGAACTAAGCCTACGAACTAAGCCCATGAACTAAGCCCATAAAATAAGAGTGGCATCGAGTGTGTATTCAAGGATCAGCTTGAGTAAGCTAAAGCTTACTCAGGGAAGTATTCCGTGCACATACCACAGGCGGGTGTGTCGATCTTGATAAAGCCAGAGCGGTTGCCCATCGTCCTGCCGAGCAACGTAGTAATCGCGGCTTGTCGGCTGGTGCCACCAATTATCCTCGATGCGCTCTGGTCCGTTTATGAGTTCTAGAGGACCATTCCAATACAGTAACCCCTGCTCTTGCCTTATAGGTTGCGGCTCTTGCATAAGCCAAAAAGGTCGCTGCGAGTAAGCCTTATATTTTTTGACTGACTCGGGGTTGGTATAGCTTGCATACAAGCTGTCCTCAGGTAGGTGTGCATCTCGAAGTGCCAGCTGGTTGACAGCACGGAGTCCCATTCGGTTACGCAGACGATCTACTAAGTTATAAAGAGATTCATTAGCGCGTCGATCACAGAATAAATCGTCAGCTTGTGTGGGTGGCTCTTGAAGGTCCGTAACGTGTAGTCCTAGCCCTTCAATGTCCTCAGGGATAGTGAGATTCTCCAAGTACAGCAGCGATAGCTCAAGCCAGCGCTGCGTTGAGCGATGAGCCTCACTGCTGTGTATTTTGAAAATGTGAGGTTCTCCACGCATGCGCAGCAAGCACCAATCGATGGTGTCGCAAACACGCTGAATATTGTTTAAGTAATGATTCAAGCCACCAAGTAATCGCTCCATGGCTGGGTGTAGTTCCACGCTGTTACGAATATCGAAGCCGAACCATAGCTTGTCGCTAAACTCGACTGGCGGTATGAAGTCTTTTCGAGCATCGTCGCTGGTGCTGCGTGCGCTACTTAGCCAGTCGATAAATGCCTTGCCGCAGCGACGTCCAAGTGCGCTCGCAGGTATTGGAAATAGCTCTGCAAAGGTTCGCACACCGGTTTTATGCAGATTATCGATTGCGCGACCGAAAGTGTGTTTGGGATCGTTTGTGATGAGATTTATGGGTAGTGCGGCTAAGCGCTCATCGATCGGCCTGTGGTAATCGAGAGCCCAGTCCGGTTCGGAGTAACTTAATAACCAAGCGGCTCGCCGATTACTTGCTAGCCCGATGGCTGAGGTATAACCGCGATAACTCAAGTCTTGTTCAACACGCTTAAGCAACTCATGAACACTGCGATAAAGTTGTAGGCAGCTGCCAATCTCTAGCTGCAAGCAGTCGTTATGCCACTGTTCTAGCGTCGGAGTTATGCCATAAGCCCATGACTGCATTTGCACCATGACGCTTTGTTCACACTCAGTATCACGCTCGATAAACTGACCGGCATTCGCTATAGCTTGCGTGGGGTCTACCGTTTTTGAGGGCTGCCGCTCTAATAGCGCACTCGCTGTTTGATGACTCTGACCTGGGCGTATGCCATCAATGTAAGCGGCATCATTCGCTGTCACGACGCGCTGCCGCTCGATGACAATGACCGGGCATTCATGCTCTCTCGATAGGGATTCGAGGGGAAGCTGTGGGAAGCGAATGCATAACCAGAGAGACATATGTTAAAACCAATACTGTATATATGTACAGTATTAAATTGTAAGGCGCTAAGCAAGTGCGAATCGACCTCAACCTACCGTTTCGGGGTGTTGGCAGCGGTGTCATTGCGCGAGACTATATTTCAACATTGTGTTCAGAAGTCATCGGCTTTCGCACCGATGCAGTATTAAGTCCATATTTAAATCTAGAAATGAATAGCGGCCTAGTCTTTTAGGGGGCTAGTGATTATTTTCTGGAAGAGCTTTTTAAATAAATCAGCGTTGCTTTCTATAAGGGAGACTTATAAAGGCGACTTATGAGAACGACAGAGAGGTAATTTATTATGATGATTAAACATCTTATACCCACGGTACTGCTGGTGGGCGCCATGATGACAGGTTGTTCTGAGCCGTCCGATCCGCAAAGTGCTGTGCAGGCAGAGCCTGATCAATCTGCAGACAGCGCTATTAGTGCTGAAGAGCAGCGGCTTAATCAGTTCTTTGCTGATAGTTTCGCTGAAGATTTAGCCCGTAGGCCGTTCAATGCCAGTTATTTAGGCATTAAAGATAATCACGATAAGTGGAACTCAGTATCTGAGTCTTTTCAGGACGCAACACGAGTGCTCGCGGAAGAGCGCTTGGCGGCTACTGCAGATTTTGATCTCGAGCAGATCAGTGCCCCTCGTCAGCTATCGCTAGACCTCTATCGTCTTAGTATTCAGCGACAGCTCAAGATGGATGATTTTCGGCACGAAGATTATGTTATGCATCAATTCAGAGGTCCTCACACAAGCGTGCCCAGCGGACTCATTAACGTTCACCAAATTGGTGATGTAGCAGATGCTGAAGCCTATATTGGCAGGATCAATAATGTATCTGTGTATTTTGATGAGGTTATTGAGCAGTTAAATATTCGGTCTGAGAAAGGATTGTTTTTGGTGGATTGGATGTATCCACAAATTGTCGCTTCTGCGAACAATGTGATTACGGGCGCTCCGTTTGAAGAAAATGACAAAGACTCAGAAGAAAACGACAAAGACTCAGCAATTTGGGCCGACTTTCAGGAGAAAGTTGCAGCACTGACCATCGAATCAGCGGAGAAGCAGCGATTACTCGATGCTGCCCGCGACGGACTGATCAACAATTTGAAGCCTGCTTATGAACGCTTAATCGCTACGATTGAGACTCAGAGTGAGGCAGCCCATACCGACGATGGTATTTGGCGCTTCGAGAATGGTGATGAGTATTATCAGGCGTTGTTGAATTGGTTTACTACTACAGACCTCACTGCCGATGACATTCACAATTTGGGTTTGGCCAACGTTGAGCGTATTCAAAATGAAATGCGCAGTGTGATGAAGACCGTTGGATTTGAAGGCTCTTTACAAGAGTTTTTCGTTGATCTGCGTGGAAACGCCGATGTACGTTACCCGAATACCGACGAAGGTCGCGAGGCATACTTGAGTGATACACGTAACGCTATTGATGCGATGCGGGCCAAGTTACCCGAGTTCTTTGGCATCCTGCCCAAGGCTGAGCTCAAAGTTAAACGTGTCGAAGCGTTCCGTGAGCGCAGTGCAGGTAAAGCGTTTTATCAAAGCCCCCCGCCCGATGGCTCACGTCCTGGTATTTACTATGCCAATCTCTATGACATGAGTTCCATGCCAAAAACGGATTTGGAGGCGCTAGCTTTCCACGAGGGCGTGCCGGGTCATCACCTGCAGCTATCCATTGCGACTGAACTGCAAGGTGTGCCGGAGTTTCAGCGTTACTTGCGTTTTACAGCATTTTCCGAGGGGTGGGGCTTGTACTCGGAATATCTGTCTAAGGAAATGGGTTTTTATCAGGATCCCTATTCAGAGTTTGGTCGTCTTGCGATGGAGCTTTGGCGGGCAGCACGCTTAGTGGTTGATACGGGGCTCCACTCCAAGCGCTGGACGCGTGAAGAGGCCATTGCTTACCTTATTGAGAATACGCCCAATGCTGAGTGGGACTGCACCAAGGCGATTGAGCGCTACATTGCTATGCCGGGGCAGGCGACAGCGTACATGGTGGGCAAGATTCGTATCTTAGAATTGCGTGAAATGGCGAGAGAGGTACTAGGTGAGCAATTCGATATTCGTGAGTTCCACGATACCGTGCTCGGTAGCGGCCCAGTTCCTTTAGATGTCCTCGAGGCTAATATCAAGGCAATGATTGCCGCGAAATCGTAACGGCCTCTGACGTATCGGCCAGCTGCCCTCATTGTGCAGGTGGCCGATAGGTTCTTCGATTGTATCTATTGTGTTTCAGGCGGTATATCAGCCAATACGGATATCAGTAGCGAGAGATATGGGCGCTGTCATTGAGTTAGTGATCAAGCAGCTCTCTTCCGATTTTTGCAGCAGTCTGGCGAGTTTATCTTCCTGAGATCCTTCGGGTGCTGACAAGCTGACATGGAGCTCAATGGCGGTAAAAAGATTTTTGCGATCGACACGGTCTAGTGTGCCCGTGGCTTTGCAGCTAATCGCTGTCCATTCCACCTTGGATGCCTGGGAGATAGCTCGAAAGCTCAAGACGAAACAGTCGGCAACAGCAGCCATTATTAGGTCTTCCGGGCTCCATTTGTCGCCTGGGCCACCGAAAGCTGCAGGGGCATCAGTCATTATATCTTGCAGACCATCTCGGCTCACACTGACTTGTGATTCACTGGCATTGCCGTTCGCCGTGACGGTGTAGTGATGTGGAAAAGCATCCATAATGCGCACCTTTAAAGTGATATTTTTTGGGGTGCTTATTCTAGCCTGCGAAGGAGGGCAAGCCCAGTATAAATTGCGCTGAGCCTCGCCCCACTAGGTTATCGCCGTTCAAGCAACGGGAGACATGAATCGGCCTTGTGCGGTCTGTCGGTGCTGTACCGGGAGTTCCCACAGTTGTGGTTGCTCGGGAATATCGTAGTCAGTAGTTAGCTTGATACCGGTTGCTTGCTGACCGCCTCGTTGTTTTAGGATGTCGACGGTTCGGTAGCCGCTCATCATTAAGCGCAAACCTGCGGGTGTATGTTGCTGAGCCACATCGGTGGCGCGGAACAAAACAGCCAGCGTGTCATTCTCAGCTGCCGCTAATTGCAATTTACGTAGTTCCGCATAGCGGTACTCACTGGCGCCGAGCCAGCTAAATACCACGCTGCAGGTAGAGCTACGTAATGCTTGCTCCGTTGCCCATAAGCGATCTTCACGGCTCTTCGGATGTACCATGAGTATTTGCTGGGTATCGATGCCTCGAGCGGCCAGAAGTGGCGCGTAGGGCATTTGTGGGGCGCCAATAAACGCTTGCCAGCGGCCTTGCTCGCTCAACGTTTCCATTGTGGGTAAAAAGAGCCCCATTGAGCCCATGCCACAGCTGTCGCTAAGCACTTCGATACTGCCCCGTTGAGGCCAGCCGCCGAGCGTGAGCTGCTTGTCCAATTCCGTAAAGCCGCTAGGTAGTGCATCAACGCCGTGCCAATCGCTATTGGCGGGACGGCTTAAAATAGCGACATTATTAGCGCCTTCTAGGCCGCGCCAAGTATCGGGGCGGCGTATAATATGTTCGAGGGGGTCGCGCATGCTGTGCTCCAGTGTGTATTTTTACTCGTGTTGTTCACTGTTCGCTGACTTGCTGTGTGGTGGAAAGCGAACACCTGTTAAAGTACTGTATAAATAAACAGTATTCCTAGTTGGGTTTAAAAGCAAGAGGGGTTTTCTTGGAGAGTCGTGAAAAGCGACATGTGCGGCGATCGGCGCTGACAGAACCGGCGTTCAAACGCTATTTCCCCGCGAGCTGGTTTTCGAGCTTGGGCTCATGGATGCTACGTTTTCTGCTCGGCTGGTCGGCGTGGGATCTCACCGAGTCCGCTACTTGGGTGGGTATCGTCGCCGCCTTGATGCTGGCGCCTGCTTTTGTCTTATCGCCATTTTTCGGTATCGTCTCCGACCGTGTTAATCCACGTCATGGGCTTATTGTGTCCATGGCTATACACGCTGTGATTGGTTTTATCGGTGCATTAGCGCTCGTTGTAGACGTTTACGATGTCACCTTATTGCTTGGTCTTTCCCTTGCATTGGGGGGTGTTACGTCGGGCCACAGTCCTATGCGGTTAGCGCTTATCCCGCTGCTTGTTCGTCGAGAGGCGCTACCCAGCGCAGTGGGACTGTCAGCGATGACATTCAATGTCGCTCGTATCATAGGGCCTGCTATTGGTGCTTGGCTGCTTCGTAGCGCAGGTCCCGCTGAAGCATTTGGTCTATCAGTCATTATGTTTGCAACATCGGGAGTCATCCTTGCCACGCTGCGCGGGGTTGGCCAGCGAACACCGCGCCCGAGGGAGCCGTTTGCTCAGCAGTTCAAGGCTGGTTTGAACTATGTACGCCATCATCGAGGCATACAATTGGTGTTCGCTTTCACAGCTTTAAACGGGTTGGTAGGGCGTACCGTGATCGAGCTTCTTCCAGCACTCTCAGGTACATTTTTGGGCGGCGGGCCAAGCGAATTAGCGACACTGACAGCAAGTGCGGGTGGAGGATCTATTGTCGGTGGTCTGATCGTCAGTCGTCAAAGCGCAGATTTAAAGCGTCTATTATTGATAGTTAGTCTTGGTATTTTGTTCGCCGCACTACTCATGTTGAGCTTGCAGTGGATGCAAGATGTAGTGCGGCTTAGCCTTGTTATTGCGGTCTTAAGCTTATGTACCACCATGGCGGGTACCGGTAGCCAAACGTTAACGCAGCTATCGTTGTCCGATGAGTATCGTGGACGAGTACTCAGCTTGTGGACCTTACTTGCTATGGGTGCCCCCGCCATTGGTTCGGCAATCTATGGCGCCCTATCTGATCAGTTGGGTTTCGTTGTTGTGCTGGGGATGGCTGCGGTGTTAGCGCTTATCTGCGTATTAGGGCTTTATGCGCTGCGGCGCCGGATTTTGGAATGATGGCCAAGTGCGATGAGTAATAGCAGTTGCTCTAGGAGAACCCACGGGTCGTCTTTAGAAAAGCCCTTAACTGCGCCGTCTACCTGAACAGTTAGCTGCTGAAGCTTTGCCAGGCTTGCACCGTCATGGCGCGTTAGAGCCTTTTGAACCAAGCCTGCGCGATTGCGCCAGACACCACGCTGAGTTAACGCCTGGTTGAGTGATATTCCCGCTTGAGTATCTTCGTGAAGTTGGATGAGAAGTTTTACATCCCGCGCCAGTGTCCAGAGTACAACAGGTGGAGCCGAGGCTTCTGCTTGTAGGCCGCGCACAGTACGAATGGCGTTTCGCGCGTCACCATCCATGGCCGTGTCGGCAAGGCCAAAGCTATTAAAACGTGCATTGTCGGCGACGCTCGCAATGACCGTATCAACCGTCACTTTGTTGTTTTCGGCGAGTAACTTTAATTTCTCGACTTCCTGGACCGCTGCGAGCAGATTACCTTCCACGCGTTCAGCGAGGAGGGATAGCGCCTCAGGCTGCACGTGTAATCCTGCGGCACTCATGCGCTGGGCCAGCCAGCGCGGGAGTTCGCTCGCGCGTACCGGCCAGACTTGAATCACTACTCCCGCGTTATCAAGACCCGTGTACCACTTTGATCGCTGCGACTGTTTATCTATTTTCCCCGCGACTATAAGCAGAATATCGTCGCTGTTAAGTGCTAGGTATTCCTGCAGTGCTTTGCTGCCCTCGGTCCCAGGCTTCCCTGACGGTAGACGTAGCTCAATCAATTTACGGTCTGCAAACAGCGACAGTGCCCCGGCGCTCTGAGTCAGCTGCTGCCAATCATTGCTACTCGCGCCTATGTCAATAATTTCTCGTTCTAGACAGCCCGCTGCGCGGCTCGCTGCACGAATCGCATCGGCACACTCCTGAATAAGCAGCGGCTCATCACCGCTAAGCAGGTAGCAGGCGGCAGGTCCCTTTTGAAGATGCTGGGTGAGCTGTTCAGGCTTAAGTTGCATTAGTTATTCAAACTGTGGCCAATGCGGCGGATAATTTGTGAGGCCAGATCGCCATACATTTCCTCGCGAAGTAGACGTAATTCCTCTGTTTTACCGACCACGTTTTGAGGGTCGTTGAGAAATTGACGAACAACGCTGGCCTCGCTCTTGGGGATCAGAACATCGTCTGCGCGATTAAGACTGATATGGGTACTCATAGTGAGTTCCACTTCTGCAGAGCGAGCTTGCGCCGTCAACGACAGGTTGCGTTGCTGAAACTGCTCAGCCCCTAAACGCAGCACCAGTGTCGCAGCTTCAGGTTCATTGAGAATCGCGCCTGCGAGCTTTAGCTGCTGACCAATGGCCGCAGTGAGCTCATTGCGAGGCTCGTCGCTTATCAGTCGAATACTTTGTCCGATAAGCGATGGATCTGAACCTTGGGCGCTACCCTTGAGTTGAAAACCGCACCCAGTGAGCAGAGCACTCAAAAAGAGAATGGCAGAAGCGCTGCGAAAGAGGTTAGCTAACATCAGTTGGCCACAATGTTGACAAGCTTGCCCGGCACTACAATGACTTTGCGCACTGTATTGCCTTCGATAAAGCGCTGGACATTGGGTTCTGCAAGTGCCGCCGCTTCAACGGTTTCTTTGTCTGCTTGTGCTGATACCAGCATTTTTGCCCGTACTTTGCCGTTCACCTGTATCACGATCTCCAGCTCGTCTCGGCTTAAAGCCTGTTCGTCGACGCTTGGCCATTGGGCTTCTAAGATAGGCTTTCCCGTTAAGATGTGCCATAGCTCCGATGTTACATGCGGAACAATGGGGCACAGCATCAGCAGCGCTGCACGGAGAGCCTCGTCGACACATGCACGATCATTGTCATCACTGACAACGTGCTTACTGACTTCGTTGCACAACTCCATAACCGCAGCAATGGCCGTATTAAAGGTCTGGCGACGACCATAGTCATCGGCCACTTTGGCGAGTGTTTCGTGAGTTTTCCGACGGAGGTCTTTTTGCTCTCGCGTGAGGTTGGCGCAATCGAGCGCTGGTGCTGCTCCACTGGCAACGTGATCGCTTACCAGGCGCCACAATCGCTTAATAAAGCGATTAGCACCCTCTACGCCTGCGTCGGACCACTCCAGTGATTGGTCGGGTGGAGCGGCAAACATACTAAACAGGCGTACGGTGTCAGCACCATAGCGATCAATTAGCGCCTGAGGGTCCACCGTATTCCCTTTGGACTTAGACATCTTGGCGCCATCTTTGAGAACCATCCCCTGTGTTAACAAGCGTTTAAATGGCTCACTGCTCGTAACAAGCCCTTCATCACGCATAAGCTTGTGGAAGAAGCGGGCGTATAGCAAATGCAAGATAGCGTGTTCGATACCTCCGACATACTGATCAACCTCAAGCCAATAGTTGGCTTCATCGTCGAGCATCTTGTCGGTATTTCCCGCGCTGGCATAGCGAGCGTAGTACCAAGAGGATTCCATAAAGGTATCAAATGTATCGGTCTCTCGCGTTGCCTGCTTGCCGCAGGATGGGCAGTCGACCTGATAAAACTCGGGCATTTTTTTCAATGGTGAGCCAACACCCTCAAAGGCTACGTCTGTGGGTAATACGACTGGGAGGTCTTGCTCGGGTACGGGTACCGCGCCGCAGCCATCACAATTGATAACGGGGATCGGTGCGCCCCAGTAACGCTGTCGCGAGACACCCCAGTCTCTGAGGCGGAAGTTGACGGTTTTCTCTCCCAGGCCTCGCTGCTCCAATTTTCCGACGATGGCATCGAAGGCTGCGTGGAAGTGCATGCCGTCAAACTCACCCGAGTGAACAAGTGGCCCTTTCTCTGTGTAGGCTGACACACTAAGGTCAGCTGGGTTCTCGTCATTGCCTGCGATAACTTGCTTGATCGGTAAGCCATACTTAGTCGCGAATTCCCAGTCGCGCTGATCATGGCCCGGTACTGCCATTACTGCCCCCGAGCCGTAACTCATGAGAACAAAGTTTGCGACCCATACGGGCAGCTCTTCATTACTGAGAGGGTGACGTACGGTCAGACCGGTTGCCATGCCGCGCTTTTCCATCGTGGCCATTTCGGCTTCAGCTACTTTCATATTGCTGATTTCTTTGATGAATTGCTGAAGCTCGGGATTGTTGGTCGCGGCTTGCTCTGCGAGTGGGTGCTGCGGGGCGACCGCAAGATAGGTCGCACCCATCAGCGTGTCGGGGCGAGTGGTGTACACCTCTAACGCATCACCAGACTCTCGCTCAAACCGTAAGTTTGCCCCTTCCGATCGACCAATCCAATTGCGCTGCATGGCGATAACTTGTTCGGGCCACTGATCGAGCTGGTCAAGGTCGTCGAGTAATTCTTGAGCGTAGGCGGTAATTTTTATGAACCATTGATTAATCGCACGGCGTTCAACGGGGTTGTCACAGCGCCAGCACTTGCCATCAACTACTTGCTCATTCGCCAATACGGTTTGGTCTGTTTCACACCAGTTAACGTCGGCTTCTTTTTTATAGGCAAGGCCTTTTTCCATGAGACGAGTGAAGAACCATTGCTCCCAGCGATAGTACTCGGGCGTGCAGGTCGTGACTTCTCGGCTCCAATCGTAAGCAAAGCCTAGCCGTGCTAATTGACTGCGCATCTCGGCAATATTGCTCATCGTCCAATCGGCCGGCGGAACGTTATTGGCGATGGCAGCATTTTCAGCCGGCAAACCAAAGGCATCCCAGCCCATGGGTTGCAGAACATTCTTACCTTGCATGCGATGGAAGCGTGCGATGACATCGGCGATGGTGTAGTTGCGCACGTGGCCCATATGCAGCTTGCCGCTGGGGTAGGGGAACATGGCTAGGCAGTAAAATTTCTCGCGGTTATCGTCGCGTTTTGCCGTGTAAGCGCCGCTTTCAGCCCACTGGGCTTGTACGGCAAGTTCGATGTGCTCGGGGCTGTATTCCTGATTCATAACGCTCTATCTGAATGGGTGCGGTGGGGTAAACCCACGGGGCTAATGAAAGTTCGTGATTGTAGCAGTAAAGGGGCTTTTAGTGCCGGGAACTAGTGCCGTGACCCAGTGCCGTGACCCAGTGCTGTGACCTAGTGCCGAGACCGGCGCGCGAAACTCAGCAGTATAAAGAGACAGATAAGCAGCACCGGCCAGCTACCGGTCACCATGATCGGCGTATTGCCTTGACGAGGTGTAATCTCACCCTGCAGTAATGTTTCCACGGATTGATCGGTGGCTGCTTTAATATCGCCCGCCGGGTTAATAATTGCCGAAACGCCATTATTAGTTCCCCGCAGCAATGGGCGACGTGTCTCTAGCGCACGAAAGCGGGCCATTTGTAGATGTTGAAGCGGCCCAATTGAATCGCCAAACCAGCTGTCGTTACTCACGGTGACTAAAAAATCAGCGTCCCGACTGTTG
>Ga0209653_1002983_pt1 | contig 11857 bp, 15 predicted proteins | sample SaaInl6LU_22_DNA_FD_184644 | JGI IMG/M metagenome (GOLD analysis project Ga0209653, IMG submission 184644) | Marine microbial communities from expanding oxygen minimum zones in the Saanich Inlet - ESP_116LU_22_DNA (SPAdes) (version 2) | ecosystem: Environmental > Aquatic > Marine > Intertidal... | reverse complement strand
TATCAAAATATTTAGAACAAAATATTAGGAGAACATCAAGTGCAAAAGATTTATCTACAAGTACGACTTCGCCATCGTCTGTAACAAATTGCGCAAATTTAGTATTAGATGATGTAATAAAGTAATAAAGTAATGAAACTATAACGCAAGTATAAATCAATGAAGACAATTTTGATATATAATTATGGTGCATATAATGCAAATTACAATTGCATTGAATTTTACATAATTATTAATATATTGTGCTCTATCCAGTACAAACAATATATATTGATGAGAATGACCAATACATTTCACATCCAAATTTTTATCATATACGTGTTGATTATAATAATGAAAACATGTTGATTTTTCATCAAAAGGTTGTATATTTTTCAATAAATATCGATTGACATATTCATTGACAAAGTAATAATTCTTCATACATAATATGAAAATCATCAAAAACAAGAAATATTTCAAATTCATCATCATATATTATGCTATGCTATTATGCTATGCTATTTATCATATAACAGTTGTATCATTTTTATCATTTTTTTATTTTTGAAGAGAATGCAAACTCTCAACAATTTCAGTATAATTTGAACCAACAATACGTGAATATTCGCGTCCAGAACTAATGATAACAATAGTTGGAAGAGATGTAATATTCAATAATTTGCTAAGTTCTTCATTTTTATCTACATCAACCTTATAAAATCCAATATTTTTATATCTATCATCATTCGCTAGCAATTCAAGTTTTGGTTTCAAAGTTTTGCAAGGACCACACCATCTTGCAGTAAAACATATTAATGTGTAGATTTGGCTTGACAATGCATTATTCCAATCTTCAATATCCTCTATTTCTTGCATTATTATATAATATAATAATATAAAAATTACGAAATATTTTTGTGTTTGAAATACAATTAAAGATATATGATATAAATATTAGAATATATAAATATCAATCAATGTATTATTTATGGTCACTGTTTATAAGTGCTGTATTGTTTTCTTTAATACAATTAAACGAATATAATAAAGTTATAGATAAAAGAAGATATAATCCTTTAACATTTGCAAATTTGGGTACATTTATTGTCATATATATGATAATTACAATAGCAATGTATATGATAACAGGAAAAACAGATATTAAAACAACATTTATGAACATGAAAGGTGGTACAGATAAAATAAAATCAACATCTGTGGATCCTCATATGTTGAGAAAGATATCAGATAATGTATATACTGGATTTAGTCCAAATACGAAAAGCGATATATAATATATAATAAAAAAATAGATATAAAATAGTGTTATATATTTATCATTAAATGAAATTGGAATTAAAAAAGTTTGACCCCTCTAAAATAGCATCAGATTCTGTAGTAGTTTTCATTGGAAAACGTAATACAGGCAAATCATATTGTATGAAAGATATATTGAATCATAATAAAGACATACCTGTTGGAGTTGTCATCAGTCCTACTGAAAGAGCAAATGGATATTTTGAAAAATTCATACCAAAGATGCTTATATATGATGAATGTGAAGAAGATACTATTAAAAAATTTCTTGATAGACAAATAAAAATATCAACAGAAAAAAAAAGAGATTTAAAAAAATATGGTACAACTCAAATTGACCCTCGTTCATTTCTCATTTTAGATGATTGTCTTTATGATAAAAGATGGGTTAATAATATTAATATTCGTTCTATTTTTATGAATGGACGTCATTACAATATTTTCTTCTTAATAACAATGCAACATGCACTTGGATTACCACCTGTCTTAAGAAACAATATAGATTACATATTTATTTTCAGGAATAATATATTAAAAGAACGTCAAAAAATATTTGACAATTATGCTGGAATGTTTCCATCGTTTGAGGCATTTAATCAAGTTATGAATCAAACGACAGAAAACTTTGAATGTCTTGTGATAGATAATAAAATACAAAGCAATAAGTTGGAAGACCAAGTATTTTGGTATAAAGCTAATAGCGCAAATTTCAAAATGTGTAGTCCTGAACTATGGGAATTACAACATTTAGAAGAACAACGTCAAGATATGAATGAAGGTAATGATGACGACCCTGATGATGAACCATTTGATTCAGGTGTATTTACTAAAAAGAAAAACACAAATGTTATTAAGGTTAAAAAAACAACATCAAATAAATATCACTAACACTAAACAATGTCGTACATACTAATATGACAGAATTCATTATCATTTGATTTACAATCATCCATATTGTTATCATTCTGATAATCAATAACTACATGACTACATTCGCTACTATCGTCATCGTTTTCATTAATGTTATTAATTTCATCAATTTCATTGATAACATTAATTTCATTGAGAACAAGATTTGATTCAATATCATTTATGAACTCAACTTTTTTATGTGACCTTTTTTTAGCCGTGTTGTATTTTTGATTTATTTCTTTTTTTGACATAAAAATATAATCATCGTCGTCGTATTTGTTTTCCAAGATTATTTTTCTCAATCTCATATACTTTTCTGTATATCCACTTTGGGAAAAATAATAATACATCGCATTCAGTTTGTCAAACATTAGCGACATTTATCATTGATATGTATATACCATATCATATATGTTTATATTCATTTTTTTATAAATAACACGCGCGTATTTATAAAAAATGACACATAATTATCATAATAATATGAAATAAAAATCAAAATGTTATTAGAAAAAATAAAATATGACGCAGATGAAAGCTATCAATTACATGAAAATACCATAAATAATTCGCGCTTAAAAGATGCAAGGAAGTTAAGTGAATATATACTTATCATTTATCAACAAACTGATTTATATGGTATATATTATCCTGATAATAATGCTCTTTGTATAGTTTATCAGTATATTCAAAATCTTTACATATCTTACTATAATCATTATGTTGTGAAGAAAAAACTAGAAATTATTGTAACTGAAGAACTTTTACAAGATTTCATAGATAATGGAAAATCTTTCAATTCATATAATCATAAATATATGCTAGACTCAGAACTCAATGTTCCATTTGATACATATATACACTATATATTTGAAAAATCAAAACCTCTTAAAAAATATAATTATTATACTACTGATTTATACGATGTCTATTCATATCTAGCTTATTTCTTAGAATTTGCCATATCAAGATACATAAATGAAATTTAATATCTTCAAAGGTCTAAAAGAAAACATGTTTTCTCTTTTTTTGTGGCAATTCATTTTTATGTTCATTAATGCTTACAACTTTGATTTCTGCCTTTTCTTCTTTTTCTTCTTTTTTTTGAGAAGATGATACATCTGTTTCACCATCATCACCATCGTCATTATCGTTACTATCATCACTATCGTTACTATCGTTACTATCGTTACTATCGTTACTATCGTTACTATCGTTACTATCGCTATTAGCATAGCTATTGTCTCCACTATTGTTATTCGCATCACTATCGTTACTATCGTTACTATCGTTACTATCGTTACTATCGTTACTATCGTTACTATCGTTACTATCGCTATTAGCATAGCTATTGTCTCCACTATTGTTATTCGCATCGCTATCGTCACTGTCATCGCTCTTGAATGCTCCTGTTTGAATTTCGTGTGATTTATTACTCAAATTATCATCATCAACATCTTCGTCCTGTGCAGAACCATCAATGCTCTTTTCATTATCATCTGACATTTCAGATTTTTCAGCATATTTGTCTGAATTTTTAATTTCTTCTTTATCTATTTCTTCATTATCTGATACATCAGACCTTTCAGAACCATCCGATACATTAGAACCATCTGATACATCAGAACCATCTGACACATCAGACCTATCAGACCTATCAGATATTACATTATTGGTAATAGCATCATTTATAACAGATGTATCTGATACTTTTACTTGATTATTAAGAGTGTCGCGATTATCATACACATTTTCAATAGGTTCAATATTATTATTGTAAGTATTGTAAGGTCTTTCAATTTGATAATCTTGGAATTCTTTTTCGCACATTTTACTGAATTCAGTAATATTATTATCACACAACTGTTCTTTTGTACAGGCGTCTTTTGGTGTATCTGATGGAGCATCGGACTGTGTATCGTGTGGTGTATCTTTAACAGTTTGCTTTTTCTTTTTTAATGATGACGATTGATTTGATGACATTGATTTTTCAATTATTTTGTTCAATTTCTCAATGACATCTTTTATATTGACATAATCAGAAATAGTTCTTGCTACTAATTTTCGTATTTCATGTTCTATAATATTCATGTTGTTTTGTATTTCAACTGGTTTGAGATTGGATTGAATAAAAAGATACGAATGTTTCCAAGCAAATTGCGAACAATATACAAAACATTTATGAATAAAATCATTAACTGAAGGTGTTTTAATAGATATGTTATTAATTTTTTTACTATAATCTGCAAATTTCAATTTGACACTTGAAATGATGGTAATTTTCAATATTTTATCGAGATAATCACATTGAGTTTTCTCAATAATCTGTTCAACTTCTTGCTGAATGATATGATTATTCCATTCTGGTATTTTATTCATTTCTTTTTGAAATTGACGAAGGCCTTTATTTTGACATTCAATATAAATATCATATAACCTTTCTGCAATAGGAACTGCCAGTAAATCTTGTAAAAAATTTACATATTCACGTTTTGTATCAACTAAACCTTTTGACATTTATACTATGTTATATTATACATATTACTTTATATATAGTATCATATTGTATATATCTAAGCAACTATATTGAGGATAGGATTTATATTTATATTATATTCATTATCTTTTAATGAATCCATAAGAGAACCATCCAATCTATTTTCATATGCATTATTCATATTTTGTTCTCTGGTTATTTCACATTCATTTATTTCAGGAGATGTTTGATATATGACTCCAACATTACCTGCTTCACGTGCGGCATAACTATCATCTACTAATTTATTGGTTTTCATACGCACATCATTCTTATCAATAGCAATATTCATATTACCTGGGTTGGGCGTATGTCCTGCTGCAATAAGTTGTGCCTCGCGCGTACCATCTATAATTGCATTTTCTTCAGCTTCTCTGCTAACTTGTCTAAATTCACCAGTTGATTTCGCAATACCAACACTTTCATTATCAACAGTGAATTGTTTATGAGAATTACGTAAATCAACTTCTTTTGTAGCATATCCACCAAGTATGCTGTTAAGTACGCCACCAATATAACCGAATTCGGCAGAACCTTTGATAGTTGTTTCTTTAACCGTTTTCTTGGCCATGTTTTCAGGATTATATGTAACAATTTTATAAGATTTCCCAGCAAAATTTCCTACAGTTTCAACAACAGGAAGTGTTTCTTTTGTAGTAGTCTTCGCTTTATCTTCATTTTTCATATAAGAAGTATTTACAGGTAGCGTAATGTTAAGATGGTCACTATCATGAATAAGAGTTTCTTTGACAGTTGTCTTTGCAACATCATGAGCAGCGGAATAAGTACCATCATGTCCTGTAAGATTGAGAATATCACTATCTTGTACAAGTGTTTCCTTAACAGTAGTTTTTGGTGTATCAGCAGGGTCTAAAACAGTTAATTTTTTAGGAATTTGTGCTACAGCATTTCCTCCAGCACGAGGAGCATCTACAGTATATTCTTTGAGTGTATATTTCAAAGCATCTACAACAGGACTTATCAAAGATTTCACAATACTTGTCACATTGGATACTGTAGTTTTTGTTTCAGTTTCTTGACGTTCATTATCATATACAATAATATTATTCCTTCCATGGTCATCTTCAAATGCCATTCCTTTTTGAAATTCCATCTTAGGAACACCGCTATATTCTCTCATAGTATCTTGTCGATGTGTATTTTTAACAGCAAGTTCTGCACGACTTCTGTCTTTCGTATAAGCCCCTGTTGTTCTGAAATAATCATCATGTGTTTTATCAAATGTGCGTTCTGGTTTATTCTTATTATAAGCAGTAACTATACCTCTTTGTTCAGTACCTTTAGGAGGGGCTTTAGTAGGTATTTCAAATATTGTATCTCTTTGATTAATTTTGGAGCGAAGTTCATCCATAGATCTTGGTCTCGCATAATCCAACGTGTTCGATTGTTGATATCCACCAATGCCTTTGCTTGTATATCCTTGATTCAAACCTGGACCAACATAGGTTTTTTCAAAAGGAGAAATATTGTTTTGAATACCTGTCATTCCAGCAACAGCACGTGATTTCATAAAGTCATTATAAGATTTAGAACCATTAATATTATGATATCCACTTGTTGGTTGATTGAAATTTTCAACCTCGCGTTTTCTTCTATACAATTTATCAACTCCAGTATTCATATCAAGTTTTTGTGTGAATTTCTCAACATTCGTATTCTGTGTCACATTACCTTTTATAAAAGGTTGCATATTGTTATGTTTAAATTGATTGATATTCATTTTCTCACCACTTAAAAGAGAAATATTATTATCATTATCATTTGCATTTTCGTTAAAATTACTAAACATTGAAGAATCTGCTGGCATTGGCACTACTCCAGTTTTATATGGTTTTCTTGCTTTTTTATACATTTCTTTGCCTCTTTGATATTCATCTTTCCGAACTGTATCCAAATACTTGGATTCATAAATATTCTTCATAGATGGTTTATCATTTGAGTATATGTCCATCATTGTTTCCTCTAATCATTAATGGATAAAAAATAGTAGATTAAAAATACTTATCAAAACATTCAAACAAATCATTCAGCATATTTACCGATGATTCTTTATTCGTTATTTCTTTTTCATTATTTTTTATATCAAATATATTATATATCTGATAGATTTTATTAAATTGTTCCAACACCTTTTTCACATTTTTATTCAATTCTTTATATTCTTCATGATTCAAATAATTGTATTTCTTGATATTCCTATATTCATCAATTTTTATAATATTTTTACTTTTTACAGAAAAACTCTTGTTACCAATATCATATACAATATTATTTTTTTTATTATATTTTTTAACACCGATATTATCAAAACATATATTTTGAAATCCGATGCGATATTTGAAAAACATTAAAAATAAAGTTAAAAGAATTTGCTTAAGTAACGCAATCATTTCCAGGTCATTACCGTGGAAATCGTTTATTGATATGAAATACGGTTTAATAATGACAGCAACTTCATTCATATCATCAGTTGGATATTCATTATCATTACACAAATAATGTATTATATCCATTTCATATTCAAAATAACAGTCATAATGTGTTAAATTGATATGTTTGTATTTTTTTGACCGAGTGTAATCATTTGCAAGTTTTAAAGAATCCCATGACCCGATTCTTAATACATGCCCATTATCGTTTTTGAAAACATTATTTAACAACATTTTGTTATGTTTAAAAAAACGTAAATCTTCATTATTCATCATTTCTCTCCATTTCCTATCATTGATAAAAATATGATATTCTAATTCATTACTACTATTATTACTACAGTATGATGTCTTTAATTTGCGAATATTCGGATAATTGTACATATGTCATGTGATGTTATATATGATATTATATATATTATACTTATATTACTTATTGGACAATGGTAGTATTTTATTTTTTACAGGTTTGATTATAATTAATGGAACCGATGGGATTGCCTGGTGCATAAAGATTTTGTGCGTTTCCTTGGTTCCATTTATTCATATTGTCCCCAAGGTTTTCTGATTTATAATTTGGTAAGAAAGCAGCTTGGTCATCGGGAACTTCAATAATAGGAACATGATTATCTTTGGCGACCATTCTATAATTTACAGGAACTCTATCAAATTCTTCAATAGCTCTTAATTGAGGGTCTTGTGGTAACCATTCCCAACGATTTATACCAGTACCTTTGAGAGTGCTAGCAGGATTGGAAAGTCTTGTATCTTCACGAGGTGTAGAACATTGTCTTGGATTACTTGAACTATTAATATCGCAACCACCAGTTGCAGTATATTTTCCAGGAGAATAAGCATCCTTGTTACATTTGCTTGATTTATAGTTAATTCCAAGTAATTCACTTGAATCATCTATAGCAGATTTCATAGTACAAGTATTGGGACCATATTGTTGAAATCGTAAAGCAGGGTCGCTTGGTAAATTTTCGCAATGAGAACAATCATTATAAGGAGTATTCAATGTATATAATCCAGGACCAATAGTTCTTTTTAATTTCTCTGTGTAACTACAACTATCTTGAGTCAATCTTGTATCACTCGGTTGATTCATCGATTCTTCTATTAAAGTAATATATTTTTAATATCAACATTTATTATAATTCATTTTAGGAGGCAATGGTATGCTTCTATACATTATACTTTGACAAGATGGAAGGTGTTTCATATTAGTATCGATTGGTTCTGTTTTATCATTTTTAATAATACCATCGCCTGTTGGAACATATAGATTTCCTCCACATTTTGAAATATATCTGGTTTGACCTCTTAATTCACTATCAAGATCTACCATATTTCCTTGAATATGAGATACCGATGTTCCGCCAACTAATCCGAGTTGATGCCTACATTTATCACCGTGTTCCCATTGCATAGGAGAAAGAATATAACCAAGAGTACTTACATTATTTTGTAGATTTTGCTTATATGAGCAATTATCGTATTTTGTTCTATTAAAACTCATTCTATTTATTATGTACAATTTTTTTACAACATATTTTTATAGCATTTATCAAACTTAACTTTATTCACATATGCTCTCGTATCATCGCCACCTCTCGTCCAGGATGGAACAATATGATTGGGGTCTTGTATATCTTTGATACAATCTAACATAGGCATAAATTTATTAGTTGTCGTTTCCATTATAAGTTTATTACAATTTTGATTGAGTCTTGCTTCTTTATCTTCATCCGAATCTAAAGCTGATAAGAATTTATCATGTATAGTTCTGGAATCAGAACCAGAAAGAAAGTCAAGTTCTTTATCAATATCCCTTGATTTCCCTTGTAGTTTTGGACCACCTGCGAATGTTCTCGTTGTCAATTGTATAGGACATCTATCACGAGTCATCCCTTCTTTATTATTTCTAAGAGACGAATATACATCAACGAGATAATCATCTGAAACACCATATCCAGGACGACCATTTAAATTTACATGGTCATATGTAACATTTGGAAGCGTCCCGTATTCCTTATCAACTCTGGAATTATCATTATAATACATTGAGTATTTATTCAATTGGTTATTGTTATTATCTTTCGCATTCATCCAACAAGTATCCGAATTTAATTGTGCATCTGCGTTATATATATTATCTTGTTTCATATTATATATCTTCCCTATCTTATTTTAATATATAAAAAATAAAAAAAAAGTATCATTTATTATAATCTTATAACTTATAATCTTATAATCTTAAATCTCTATACATATTGTCATAACATTTTGCCCCATTATTTTCTTTACAAGACTTTCCTCTATTATACAACCAATTTGCAAATACTTCTTGGTCATTAGGTACCTTATTTCCAGGTACTGTATAAAATTGACGTTTGCCAGTTGATCTATCATATATATCATCCGCGTTTTTGTAAATAGATTCATCATATATTTTATCTATACTGTCGTCTATTTTATCATTGTAAATTGGACATGCACCAATATTTGCTGAATTATATTCATCATCGGTTATATCAGTCAATACAGGATTCATAAAAGGATTGTCGGGTGTTGGTTTAACACATAATTTATTTTCAACTACATTTAAATTTTTACTATTTAAGAATGTGTCAGATTGAACATTGTATTGACTATAATATTGATATATGATTGCTATTGCAATTATTAATATTATCATTAATAATATAAATCTACTATCTTGTAGCAGTAACGATACTATTAAACAAACAAATATTACTAATCTCGTAAGAGCATTTAGTTTTTCTTCAACAGACATATGATCCATTGGAATTAAAACAGGTTTAAACAATATGTTTACATCATTTGTCCAAAACATTTATTCCTTATCTATTTCTTTTCTATATTATTTTTTATTCACTATCGGGTGTTTCCCGGCTGACCTTTCTATCATGTAGTTTCTTTTTTAATTGTTTCGCCTTTGCCAATCTTTTAAGAGAATGTTCATTTGTAGTCTTCCTTGTGTTTTTAGGTGCTTTTTGACCTTTTGCCATCTCCTTGAACATATCATTCATACCGTTCATACCACCATTACCCATCATAGACGCCATCATATTCATCATACCAGACATATCAGGGGCAGATTTGTTGCTATTTCTTGCTCCTCCAGCAGCACCAGCAGCTCCTCCAAATAATCCAGGCATTGTTGATGCAAATTTCATAGCATCTTGGATAAGATTTTCCTGTTTCAATTCGCCATTTGAAATTTTATTTGCCATTTTTCTACTTACACTTGATATCACATCCGCAAAACCACTGTCAGGGTCACCAATCGCTTTTAGTACATCTCCTTTTTCTCCAATAGATTTTTGCAACTTACCAACATCAATATCTTCAAGTATCTCCTTCGCAAGTTTGCCAATTGAAGTATCCTCAATAAATTTCATATCCATTCCCGACTTTTCCTTGATATTTTTGTTGCGAACTATTTGAAGATTCTCAAGAACTTTCTTGATTTTTTCATCCTCTATTTTATCAATCATATCTTTTGTATCAATTGATTGAAGAATTTTGACAATATCCGCTGCAACTTCATCTGAAACATCTTTTTGAAAGATATAGAAAACAGTCATAAAATGATGGCATAAATATTCATCTTTTATAATATCAGTAACGCTTTCAATTGAAATATCTTTATAAAGCATAAGATGGTCATTTAAAGAAAGCCAATCCTCATTATTTTCCACATATTTTTCCCATACATCTTCTGTAATTTGATTTTGAACAAATTCAATGTATTCTGATGAAGATTTATCAAATGTTGAATAGTTTTCTTTAATAGCTTTTAAAATAGATTTTGATAAATCTGTTGTATTGTCTTTCTTTGCTTCGGTTTTAAGTCTTTTCAAGAAATCAATGTAATATTGATTAAAAATAAATGTGGTTGGCATATATCTATTCTAATATGGAAGTCTTTATATATATTTTAGGTTGTAAATTCATATTACATAATATCTGAAGCACGTTGTTTCATTATTTCTTCCATTGTTGGGAGATTCTTTTTATTACTATTATCATCATATGATTTATTAGTATCTTTATTTGAATCATCTCCAGATATTATTGTACTTTCTTCTGATATCATACCCCAGCTATAATTTTTATCTTCTATACCATTGTTGATATCATCTATTGACGAAAACTGTTCGGCGGAAATTGCTCCTAATGTGAAAGCTTGTGGCTCATCAGGGGTTTGTTGAGTGTTTTGTTGCATAGTGGATGTATCAGAAATTGTAGTATCTTTACTTCCTTTTTCTCTTGAAGAAACTTGATTTGAAAATAGAACTCCTCTGTTTGGTAAAAGAAGATAATCAAATACATTTTTACCAAATAGATATTCCTTTGTATTCAATAACAATAAAGCAGGTACAGAATGAATAGCAGGGTCAATTGGTTTATTGAGACTTCTTAAAAGGTCTATTGACACAGTTTTTATCATATTGGTTTTATCATGACGTTTAATTGTATCTAACAAAACTGTACAATGTTGGCAGAATTCGCTGTAAAAAAGAATCATATTACTAAAAAAATAAAGGGATAAAAGTCTTATATACAATTCATATTCATTTTTGATTAACCTTCTTTTATTGTGGATAAATTTGTTCTACTACATTGATTT
>Ga0209653_1002980_pt1 | contig 11867 bp, 11 predicted proteins | sample SaaInl6LU_22_DNA_FD_184644 | JGI IMG/M metagenome (GOLD analysis project Ga0209653, IMG submission 184644) | Marine microbial communities from expanding oxygen minimum zones in the Saanich Inlet - ESP_116LU_22_DNA (SPAdes) (version 2) | ecosystem: Environmental > Aquatic > Marine > Intertidal... | reverse complement strand
GAGCAAAAGAGCAAACCAGCGCCGGATATTCTACCGGTTTACGATGACTGCCTCGACGATTTGCAAGAACATTTCGGGCGCCTTGACCCGCTTTGGTCGCAAGTTAATCGGTTGCGGCACGGCACAGCTGACCTTGCCTTAGGTGGCGGGCCAGATGTCTTGCGCGCGATTTACGGTATTGCTGATCCCGATGGTCGCTTAAAAGCAGTGGCCGGCGATGGTCTGGTGGTCTACAGCCAATGGGACAAGAACGGTAAACAAAGTGCAGCTATGGTGCATAATTTTGGTGCCGCTTCAACCCGCCCGCAGTCGCCACATTACGCCGACCAAGCGCCGCTCTTTGCCGCTGAGACCTTCCGTCCTATAGCTTTAACCCGAGATGATGTTTTGGCCGGACCACACCAGATTGAGCGTTTACCGAAAAGCCGTTAGCCACCCATGAAATTGCGAATGGCGTAACTGCCAAGCGTTTCTGCCACTAATTGACCATTGTCATCGGTCAATTTAGCGGCCAGTTGGAAATCAAACCGGCCATTTTCTTCAAGCTGCTTATTCATCTCTTCCGCCTGCGTCGCATCAAAAAACGCTTCAGCGGTAACATCGGTGAAAGCCGGTGCTCTGAAATCAACTTTGAAATCACGCACCACTGGCTGGAATTTTTCCGGCTTGGCGATATGCTGCGAACACACCATACCGCCGAGAAGTTCACCAATGGCGAAAAGCACGCTGGCATGCATCATATTCACATGGTTCTTCGTCTGATTATTCAAGGGCACCTTGCACCGAAACACGCCATTTTCATTGCTCAGCAAACGCAGATCAATATATCGGTAAATATCGCAACTGTTTTTATAGCCATCAAGGAGCTGGTCTAAATTATTCATTGGCTATCTCGCAACATCAGAGCCGCTTACTGGCTGCCGGTTTTCAAGCCACCAGTGTTCAGTTCGGTAAATTTACCACCCGAGGCTGCCAGTTTTTTCAACGTCTCTGCCGGTGCAAAACGCGGGTCTTCAGCCGCTAATTTTTCCATACGTGCGAGAATTTTATCAGCACCGATTTGGTCGCCATAGAACATCGGCCCGCCTTTGTCGGCTGGCCAACCATAGCCATAGGCCCAGATCACATCAATGTCAGAGGCTCGCTGGGCTTTGTTCTCTTCCATAATTTTTACCGCTTCATTAATCATGGGATAAACGCAGATCTCGATAATCTCATTCGATGACAAACTGCCGGCACCGGCCGCAATGCCGGTCACCTCTTCAATGACCTTCATCGTCACGTCAGATGGCAAGCGCTGCATGTTTTCGTCATAGTCATAATAGCCAGCGCCGGTTTTCTGACCGCGACGGTCCATTTCACACAAGGCGTCCCGAATCGGGCTGGCGGTTTTTGCACCCTTTTTCCAGCCAATGTCCAGACCCGCAAGGTCAGACATTTGGAACGGGCCCATTTTGAAACCAAATTCATTAAAGGCCGCATCGACGTCCCACGGCATGACCCCGCGATTGACCATTTCCATAGCCTGAATCTGGCGGCTGGCAAGAATACGATTGCCAACAAAGCCAGGGCAAACGCCAACCAGAGCGGCGATTTTACCAATTTTCTTCGACAGATCCATCGACGTCGCCACCACGTCATCGGCGGTTTCATCAGCCCGCACAATTTCGAGAAGTTTCATCACATTAGCCGGCGAGAAAAAATGCAGGCCAATGACATCTTGCGGCCGCTTGGTGACGGCGGCAATTTCATCAATATTCAAGGCCGATGTATTGGTCGCCAAAATAGCACCCGATTTGCATATTTTATCGAGATTGGTGAAAATGGTTTTTTTCAAATCCATATCTTCAAACACCGCTTCGATAATCAAATCGCAACTGGCCAGCGCATCAAAATCTAATGTGCCGGTGATATTATTCATCCGTATGCCAACTTCCTCTTGCGGAAACCGACCACGGTCAGCACTGCGTTGATAATTCTTCTCAATCACCCCAAGCCCGCGCTCCAGCGCTTCAGCTTTGGTCTCAACAAGGGTTACGGGAATACCCGCGGTAGCAAAATTCATGGCAATGCCGCCCCCCATTGTGCCGCCACCAATAATGCCAACCGATTGAATATCACGCAGCGGCGTGCCTGCGGCCAACCCCTCGATTTCCCAAGTATTTTTATTGGCTTCGCTCATATAGTCGGTCACATTTTGCATGGCTCTATCCCCTATTGTGTTTGCAGACAGGCATTATCCATAACTAAGCGCGTCGCGACAACAGATTTATCGTTTCGGTATTTTTGCATCAGAAGCTACAGTAGCGCTCTTTGCTTTGTGAGGTCTCATGTCAAACGCATCAACCCAACATCCGCTGCTTACAGCGCCGATTGGTAAGACCATGTTCATTCTGGCGACCCCCAATGCCATCGCCATGGTTCTATCGATGATGACTTCCGTGACCGAGGCTTATTTTGTTGGCTTGCACGGGGTAATTGCACTCGCCGGTTTGGCCTTGGTGTTTCCCATGTTCATGATGATGGGTATGTTGTCAGCCGGAGCCATTGGCGGGGCGATTTCCGGTCTGATGGCGCGCCATGCTGGTAGCAATGATATTGAGGGCGCCGAAGCTATTGCCTTTCATGCCATTCTCATAGCACTCGGCATGTCGACATTTTTCGCCATTTTATTTTTGACCCTTGGTGGGCAGATTTTCACTTTCCTTGGTGCCCAAGAAGCAGTGCTTGAACAAGCCCTGTCTTATTCGCAAATCTTTTTTACCGGCGTCGTGCTGGTCTGGCTGGCTAATACATTAGGCAGTATTCTGCGTGGTCTAGGAGAAATGAAAGCCACCGCAGCCTGGACCATCGCCGGCTCGTTGGTGCAAGTCATCACCGGTATTATCTTCATATCTGGCGCTGGTCTGGTGGAACCTATGGGGATTAAAGGCGCGGCCTATGCAGCACTTTTAGGGATGAGTGTTAGCACTTCGGGGCAAGCCTATCATTTGATGCGCGCCGACCGGAAAATTCGCCTGCGCTTCACTGGCATCGCCATTGATGTCAAATATTTCAAGGCGATTTTGAGCATTGGCCTCACCGCTTCCATTGGCTCTTTGTCAATGATTGGCACCAGTATTGCGGTGTCAGCCTTTGCCGCCCGACTGGGGCCAGAAATATTGGCCGGATATGGCATTGGCGCGCGTTTGGAATTCATCATGATTCCGGTCATTTTTGGCATTGGCGCGGCCTGTATTAATATGATTGGCGTGCATTATGGCGCCGGTAAAATTGATCGCGCCCATCGGATTGGTTGGACTGGCGGTCTGGCGTCGGCCTTATTAACCGGCGGGGTGGGCTTGTTTTTTGCTCTATTCCCGGCGCTTTTATCAAATGCCTTTACCGACAATCAAATGGCCCGCGATGCGGCGCGGCTCTACTTGCAAGTGGTGGCACCTTTCTACGCATTCTTCGGCCTTGGCTTGTGTCTATATTTCGCCTCGCAGGGCACCGGCCGCGTATCTTGGGCCGCCTTTGGCAATGTCGTTCGCTTCGTTATCGTCCTCATCAGCGGCTTGGTTCTATACCAATATAACGCAGTCACCACCGAGCGTTTATTCCAACTCATCGCCTTTGGTATGGTGGTTTACGGTCTCATTATCGCTGGTTCTGTATGGCTTGGCGCTTGGCGGCGCGGCTTGCCAATAGTCGCCAAAAATGACACAATTTAAGTTGGTTGAAAGGGATTAAAATGACACTGAATATTACCAAATCAGGGCAGGCCTGCGGCGCCAGAGTGACTGGCCTCGACCTCTCGAAACCACTTGATGAAACATTAGTGAGAGAAATTCGTACCGCTTGGTTGGAACATCACGTGCTGTGTTTTGCCGACCAAGAACTGAACGATGATGATTTGGAACGCTTTACCTTGAACTTTGGTAATTTCGGCGATGATCCGTTCATTGCGCCGATTGCAGGTCGCCAGCATGTTATCGCCGTGCAGCGCGCCGCCGACGAGACGGCGCCAATTTTTGCGGAGAACTGGCACACAGACTGGAGCTTTCAGGCCCGTCCACCGGCTGGCACCTGCCTTTATGGCATTACCATTCCGCCAAAAGGCGGCGACACATTCTTTGCCAACCAGCATATGGCGCTTGACGCCATGCCAGATGATTTACGCGCCAAGATTGAGGGCAAACAGGCCATCCACTCTGCGCAATTAGCTTATGCACCGGAAGGTTCTTATGGCGATGATGACGCCGCCAGCGACCGTAGTATGGATATACGCCCGTCAGAGGACGCAAAAGAAACGATGTTGCATCCATTGATAAGAGCGCATCCGGAAACGGGTCGGTTGGGGCTGTTTTCAACATTTGGCTATATTATCGGCATTGAAGGTATGGATACGGAAGAAAGCTGGCCACTGCTCATCGAATTGCAAGAATGGCAAGGTCGGGAGGAGTTCATCTATCGTCATCAATGGCACAAGGGTGATTTGCTGATGTGGGACAACCGATCTGTCTTGCACCGCGCCAGTGGCGGCTATGACGGCCATGCCCGTCGTCTGCATCGCACAACCATTGCCGCCTGGGATGGCGCATCGGCCTAAATAGCAAGACCCAAGTTCCGGGTCGCACGGTCCGAGAAACATGGGTAGCTTGGGGGTTACTGAGGGGCAGGTAAAAATAGGAAGACCAACATGTAGACCCTCAGTCCGCTGCCCCACCCACTGAGCCGCCCAGGCTCGAACGGCTCCCTAATTGACTTGCCGTTCTTTCCCCTCCCAATAGGGAATACGCAAATCGCGCTACAAAGAACGCGAAATCACTTCTTTCATGATTTCGTTTGCTCCGCCGTAAATGCGCTGCACGCGTGCATCCAGATAGAATTGGGAAATCGGATATTCTTCAGTATACCCATTGCCGCCGAAAAATTGAAGACAGGCATCAATGACCTCGCATTGCTTGTCGGTCACCCAATATTTGGCCATGGAGGCCAAGGTCGTATCGGCTGTGCCGTCAAGCTGGCGTTGAATACAATTGTCGACAAATACGCGCGCAATATGCACCGTTGTTTTCAGTTCGGCGAGCTTATGCCTCGAGGTCTGCATATCAATGAGCTGTTGGCCAAAAACTTTCCGGTCTTTGGTATACTCAACGGTCATATCAAATGCAGCCTCCATTGCGCCGACGCCTGCCGCAGCCAGCAAAATGCGTTCATATGGCAAGTCTGACATGAGCTGGATAAAGCCCTGCCCTTCAACACCCCCAAGTAGGTTCTCTACAGGCACTGTGACATCGTCAAAAAACAATTCGCACGTGTCTTGTCCCTTCTGCCCGATTTTCTTTATTATGCTGCCGGTCTTGAAGCCTTCCAGACCATCCGTCTCAATCAGGATAATCGACATACCTTTGGCGCCCTCGCGCGGGTCGGTTTTGCAGACAAGTGCCACCAATCCGGCATTATACCCATTGGAAATCCAAGTCTTGGCTCCGTTTATGATATAGCTATCACCATGTTTGGCTGCCTTAGTTTGGATTGACTGCAAATCGGAACCGGCGCCCGGCTCAGACATCGCAATTGCGCCGATCAGTTCACCAGACGCCAAGCGCGGCAAGAATTTTTTCTTTTGTTCCTCAGTGCCGTGATTCATCAGGTAGTTGGCGACCAATGTGTGCACCATAGAGCCGAAAGCATTATAGCCTTTGCCCCAAAACTCTTCCGCCATCACCACTTCATATCTGAAGTCAGCTCCCATGCCGCCATATTCTTCGGGTATATCGATGCACAAAAGGCCCATCTCGCCGGCTTTCAGCCAGAATGATTTGTCGACATATTGTTGCTCACGAAAGGCTTTGTCATGCGGCGCATATTCGGCGGCCGCGAATTTGCGAACACTGTCGCGAAACATTTCCAAATCGGCATCTTGCCAAGCTGCTCTATAATTCATTTTTCTTTCCTATGACTGAGCTGCCAGGCCCAAATCGACACCGACAATTTCACTGATGACTTTCAACGTGTTCGACACATCGCTTGGATGCATCGCATTTTCAAACGCGTTAACCGCGCCCCAATTTGCTGCCAATTGTTCGGCGGAAAAACCGGCTTTCGGGTCAAACCGTGCGCCCTGGCTTTGCTCAAGGCGAATTCGAGACACCCAGCCACCGCCCACTTCGTATAGATTGCCTGTTTCTGTGTGCCCCTCATGTGCCAGCAAAACGGCCAATGGCGAAACGACGCTGGGGTTTAGTACCTCAAGCATGGCCGGTGGCATCACTTGTTCGGTCAAGCGCGACGCCGCAACCGGCGCAATCGTATTGACCAGAATGTTTTTATTCACACCCTCCAAAGCCAAAGCTTGAGCCAGACCGTGAATGCCCAATTTAGCCGATGCATAATTGGCCTGACCGAAATTACCGTAAATACCGGCGGCGGAGGTCGTCATGATGACACGCCCATAACCGGCGTCGCGCATATGCGGCCAAGCGGCCCTTGTTACGGAATAGGTGCCGCCCAAATGCACGCGCTGAACCAAATTCCAATCATCATCTGACATTTTATGGAATGTCGTATCGCGTAAAATTCCCGCATTATTGATAAGCACATCGATGCGGCCATAAGTGTCCATCGCGCAGGCAATGATTTTATCACCGTCTTCAACGCTATCTGTATTGGCAACCGCTTCGCCGCCCGACGCTTTGATTTCATCTACCAAGTTTTGAGCGACACTTTGGTCGCTGCCAGCGCCACTGCTATTGCCGCCCAAATCATTGACAACGACTTTTGCGCCGCGTCCGGCAAATGCCAATGCATGGCTGCGCCCCAATCCGGCACCGGCGCCGGTTATCACCGCAACGCGCCCGTCAAAATTCATCTCTTCACTCATTGCATTTCCTTTTGGGATATCGCCAGAACGGCCTCTCCTTGTAATTTCACTTCATCATTTTGATTGGTGGCTGTCAGTTCTAGGCGAATAAGCTCAACGCCCGCCTCCTCACGCCGCTCGCAAACCCGTGCCCGGCAACTAATCTCATCGCGCAAATGGGTGATGGCACCGAAACGCGCTGAATAACTGCGCAGGACAGATTGCGACACAGCGCCGGTCAAGCATTGTGCCAGATAAGCCATCGACAACATCCCTTGGGCAAAGACATCGTCCATACCCGCTGCCTGCGCCACATCGCTATCAATATGAATGGGATTATGGTCGCCCGAGGCACCTGCAAACAATGCTAATGTTGCGCGGTCAATCGGCTTTTTCACCGTGACCGGCAGCTCATAGCCGACAATCAAATCGTTAAAATTCACTTTATTACCCATGTCGCACCACCACTGTATTGCGCATATCGAGTACATGGTCACCGCGCTGATTGGTTGCCTTTGTCGTAAAGTTCAAAAACTCCAAAGCCCCGCCTTTTTTGTCGTAAATATCGGTAAGTGTGTCTTGCAACGTAATCACGTCACCGGCACAAATCGGTGCGTAATAGGTGAAGCCTTGTTCGCCGTGCAAAACCTTGTTCAAATCAATACCCAGACTTGTGTAACGGGCAAACGGATCAGGCACGGCCAAATTGAGCGAAAAGCCGAATGTCGGCGGCGCCGGAAGCGCAGGATATCCGGCTGCTTTGGCAGCGCTATCGTCAGTATAAATCGGATTGGTTTCGCCTGTCGCTTTTGCAAAAAAAACCAATTGGCCTTTTTCAACAGCTACGTCAATGCTAGGCCAGTTGCGGCCGATATTATCTCTATCAATCATAATTAACCCGCCTGATAAAGCGTCACCACGCACGCCCCACCCAACCCAAGATTGTGTTGCAACGCAATTTTTGCGCCGTCGACTTGCCGTGCATCCGCCGTGCCGCGCAATTGATGCGTCAGCTCATAACATTGCGCCAGACCGGTCGCGCCCAAAGGGTGACCTTTTGACAATAGTCCGCCCGACGGATTGGTGACGACTTGCCCGCCATAAGTGTTATCGCCGTCAGCGATAAATTTTTGCGCTTGGCCCTCGCCGCACAGACCCAGCCCCTCATAGGTGATGAGTTCATTATGGGCAAAGCAATCATGCAGCTCGACCACATCGACATCGTCAGGGCCGATACTGGCTTGTTCATAAACCTGCCGCGCTGCATCGCCGGTCATGTCATAGCCGACAAGCTGCATCATATCATGCGCCTCAAACGTGCTGGGCGTGTCGGTCGTCATTGCTTGCGCGATGATTTTCACATCCGTTGAGACGCCGTGTTTTTTGGCAAATTTTTCGGATACCAAAATCGCCGCCGCCGCGCCGCAAGTCGGCGGGCAAGCCATAAGACGTGTCATAACGCCCGGTATCATTTCCGGTGATTGCATCACATCGCCTTCGCTCAATTCAGTGCGGAACAGCGCTTTCGGATTGTTTTTGGCATGGCGGCTGGCTTTGGCGCGAATTTTCGCAAAATCCGCCAATTCCGTGCCGTACTTATCCATATGGCTTTTGCCCGCCCCGCCGAAATAGCGCAGCGCCAAAGGCGCATCGCTATCGAACAGGTCAGCACATTCCGCATCAAAATCATCAAACGGGCTGGGGCGGTCATCCCACACATTACCCAGCGCGCCGGGTTGCATTTGTTCAAACCCAACAGCGAGCGCACAATCGACCAGGCCGCTTTCCACCGCTTGGCGCGCCATGAATAGCGCCGACGAACCGGTCGAGCAATTATTATTGACGTTGAACACCGGAATGCCGGTCATGCCGACTTTGTAAATCACCTTTTGGCCGCACGTGCTGTCGCCATAAACATAACCGGCATAAGCCTGCTCAATATGCGCAAAGTCCAAGCCGCTATCTGCTAAAGCCTCTTTAATGGCGGCCTCGCCCATCACGTCATAATTGTCTGATGCGCCGGGCTTACCGAACGCCACCATGCCGACACCGGCAATAATCGTTGGTTTGGTTTTGGTCATGATTTATCTCCTTAAGTGCAGAATAAGAAAAACCGTGACATGAAGGCCATGATGTTTTCTCATAAAATTTTGACATTTTTAATTTTATGAAAAATTAAAATGTCTATTCTTGATTTTTAAATATGGAGGGACTGACACCAAACCACTGTTTAAACGCGCGACTAAAAGCCGACGATTCCGAATAGCCGAGCATCTCCGAGACCTTCTCAATGCTCAATGCCTCTTCTTTCAAAAGTTCAACCGCCCGCTCTTGACGCGCCTCATGGCACAATTCCCGATAGCTCAGCCCTTCCGTCGCCAGACCGCGCCGCGCACGTTGCCGTGACAGCCCGCAATCTTTACAAACGTCTTCAAACTTCGGACAATGATTTCTCTGTCGCAAATGATGCTGCAAGCCCGCGCGCAATTGCGACCCGATGCTCGGATTGCTTTCGGCCAAATACATGAAATCAGCAGGCGCGTTTACCAAAAAGGCCTTAAGCGCGTCGCCGGATTGCACGGGACGCCGCGATAAATAGCCGACGGGAAACGAAAAGCCCGTAGCACTGGCCGCGAACTCCAATTCGGTGTGAAACAATAAAGGATAGAACCAACTATGCGGTGGTTCCTCAAAATGAAAAAAGGCTTTGGTCAACGGAATCGCCTCATCAATGGCCCAGGAGGCGAAGCGATGCCAAATTACCAGCGAAAACTCCTGCATGAAAAGGCTGCCCTCATTATGTGCCCTATTGTTGAGTGTCACGGTCGCTATTGTCTCATCATGCGTGAAACGAAACCCCAATTCTTCAGGCGGCAAGACGGAAAGCAAACGCTGTCCGCGTTCAAATATGGCGGCCAAATTCTGCCCGCCCAGCATATAGTCAAAGGTGACCTGCCCCGTGCCCAGCGCCACCGGCCTTTCGTAAAAACCCATACCCTCATCGTTTGAAAGCCGCCACAGGGCCTTCACAATTCGGGTCAAAACGCTGTTATCGACCCACTTATCAAGCGCGCTGACATCATCGGGCGACACATTTGCGGTCGCCAAAAATGCTTTTGCTGAAAAACCCAGCGTTTCGGCTTGGGCCAGTAGCAAATGAACATAATGCGCAGAGCTTTTATTTTGTTCGGGCAATGAGGGCTCATCAGGAAACTAATTAGTGATCGAGGTTAACCTAAATTCGCTCCCTGCCCAATCGCTTTTGAAGTTCCTTCGGAATACGCCGCGTATAATAATAATGCACACCCCGCCGCCTGGTTAGCTATGTCGCATTTTGGTCTACCATCTGGTCTACCATAGAAACCATGATCTCTGCTCCTCAAACAAATATGATTGAAGATCAATGGCTTGGACCGTGAAACACGGTGCTTGGAACTTGGAAATGGCGCACCGGGGAAGATTCGAACTCCCGACCCCCAGATTCGTAGTCTGGTGCTCTATCCAGCTGAGCTACCGGTGCAGACTGCCGAGGCAGAGCCTGTTCTTACTGGCTTGTTTGATAATTTGCAAGCCCGTTGATTGACCTGATCAAAGCACCTACTGAAAATGGCTACGATAACATTGCGCATTAGCCAAATCTTCGGCTTCCCATATCGCGCGCGCCACACTGCGGGCCACGCAATCAGCCGCCAAAGCACCAACAATGGCCACAGCTCTGGCTCGCTGTTCAGGAGACGCCGCTAGCGGCTTGCTGCCGGTGGCCAACACAAAAATAGCATCACCATCAAATGGGGTATGAATGGGGCGCACCGCGCGCGCCAGACCATCCTGCGCCATAATGGCCACCCGCTGAGCTTCCGCCTTGGTCAAATCCGCATCCGTGGCCACCACGCCAATACTGGTGTTGGCGCCGGCCATTTGACCGCCCAATTTTGTGCCAGCTAGGGGATGCTGCGCTTGAGCATCAGCCGCCATTGTCGCCAAATGCGGATGACCAAACTCAAGGCCGGTCGAAGTCTGCATGGCCATCGGTTGGGCCCAGAACCGACCTTGCGCATCGACCACTGAGCCAACCGGATTGGCGGCAATCAGCGCGCCAACACTGAATTGGTCCGCTAGGACTGCCGAGGCGCTGCCGACACCGCCCTTGAACATACCAGCCTGCGCGCCATAGCCAGCACCATGATTGCCCAAGGCAAAATCAGCTTGCAACCCGCCATAGGCTTGTATGCCCAATTGGCGATAGGGCGGGGTCATGCCCCACTGCTTGTCACCGCCATTTGCCAAATCAAATAAAATCGCTGCCGGCACAATCGGCGAGCTAATCGGCGCACCGGTTTGATAGCCGCGCCCCTCTTGAGCCAGCGCCGCCGTCACACCAGATGCTGCGTCAAGCCCATGAACCGAGCCGCCAGATAGAACAATGGCGTCTGCCCGCTCGACCAAATTAGCCGGCTGCAGCGCATCGGTTTCACGTGTGCCCGGCCCTCCGCCAGGCACAGAGCATGCGGCAATGGCGGGGTTTTGTGGCACAATAACACTCACCCCCGTTCGCGCCTTGACATCATGCGCTTGACCAACCTGCAGGCCATCAATATCAGTAATCAAATTGCGTCGCCCGGTCTGCACTGGCAGCAGCTTTGATGAGCGAGGAGGTGTTTTATCTGTCATGGCCAAAAACTAGCCAGTCACTGCGATGGCGTCAATTCTTTGCTTCTGAAATGAGTGATGGCTTGGTTGCGTTTCGCGGCAGAACGGCTAAAACGTAAACTACGCGAAATGATGGCGGGAAATAGTTAACAAAAGGTTAACGTCGGAATAATGATAAAAATCCAATAATTTTTCGGGTACGGGCACTAAACAAGGTTGGCGTGTAATAATCACCAGCCGCCCGCTTGCTGGCTTCACCGCGTGTCGGGTAAGGCGCAATAACGCCAGCCATGGCAGATATTTTTAACCCCTGTGACATCGCCAATGTCCAAGGCGCCAACAGGTCACCAGCTTGCGCGCCCACAATGGA
>Ga0209653_1002979_pt1 | contig 11872 bp, 9 predicted proteins | sample SaaInl6LU_22_DNA_FD_184644 | JGI IMG/M metagenome (GOLD analysis project Ga0209653, IMG submission 184644) | Marine microbial communities from expanding oxygen minimum zones in the Saanich Inlet - ESP_116LU_22_DNA (SPAdes) (version 2) | ecosystem: Environmental > Aquatic > Marine > Intertidal... | reverse complement strand
TTTAAGTTGGTTTTGGATGCGTTCAATCTCATCCCTAAAATGAGCCGCCTGGATAAAATCCATATCCATGGCGGCTTTTTCCATGTTTTTGCGGTTCTGACGCACCCGAGCTTGTAGCTGATCTTTGGTTAAATATTCAATAGATTCAGCAGCTTCTCTTTTGATATAATCATCTGCAACCGTACTGCGATCAAAGGTTTCTTCCAATGCCTTATTTAGCGCTTGCGGCGTGATGTTGTTACGGTCATTGTACGCCATTTGCTTTTCGCGGCGATACTGGGTTTCGTCAATGGTCTTTTTCATGCTCTTGGTAACGTTATCGGCATACATGATGGCTTTGCCATTTAGGTTTCTAGCAGCACGACCAACCGTTTGGGTAAGCGAACGCGCCGAGCGCAGAAAGCCCTCTTTGTCAGCATCCAAAATAGCGACCAACGATACTTCGGGCAGGTCTAATCCCTCTCGTAACAGGTTAACACCAATCAGTACATCAAAAAGTCCCTTGCGCAAATCGTGCATGATTTCTACCCGTTCTAGGGTATCAATATCACTGTGGATATAGCGACAACGAATGGATATTCGCGACAAATACTTGGTCAGTTCTTCGGCCATGCGTTTGGTAAGTGTGGTAACCAATACCCGTTCGTCTTTTTCTGCCCGTTGTTGAATCTCTTCGACCAAATCATCAATTTGATTCAAGCTTGGACGCACTTCAATGATGGGATCAAGAAGTCCCGTTGGACGAATCAATTGTTCTACATAAACCCCTTCCGTTTTTTCAAGCTCATAATCTGAGGGCGTGGCACTCACATAAATCACCTGTTGCTGTAGTTGCTCAAACTCTTCGTATTTCAGTGGTCTGTTGTCCATGGCTGCTGGCAGTCGGAAGCCAAATTCAACCAAGTTCTCTTTTCTGCTTCTATCCCCACCGTACATGGCATGTACTTGGGATAGCGTCACGTGGCTTTCATCTACGACCATCAAAAAATCTTCTGGGAAATAGTCCAACAAACAGAAGGGTCTGGTGCCGGGTGCACGTCCGTCTATATAGCGCGAATAGTTTTCAATTCCCGAGCAGTAGCCCAGTTCACGTATCATTTCCAAATCAAAATTGGTGCGCTCTTCCAATCGTTTTGCTTCAAGGTGTTTTCCAATGTCCTTAAAGTAGTCCACTTGCGCCGTCAAATCATCTTGAATTTGATGAATGGCGTTTTGTAATACCTCGGGCGAGGTAGCAAACATATTGGCGGGATAAATGGTCAGTTTGTCAAAGTTCTCTTTTATGTTCCCCGTCAGTGGGTCAAATACTTCAATAGCTTCAATTTCATCTCCAAAAAAATGAATCTTAAAGGCATGGTCGGCATAGCTTGGAAAAACATCAACAATATCTCCATTTACACGAAAGTTACCGTGTAGGAAGTCGGCAGTGGTGCGTGCATAGAGGCTTTGCACCAACTGATGTAAAAATTTGGTTCTGGGAATGACTTGGTCCACTTCAATGTGAATCACATTCTTTTTGAATTCCACGGGGTTTCCGATGCCGTATAAACAAGAAACAGAAGCAATTACGATTACATCCCTACGTCCAGACAGTAGGGCAGAGGTGGTGCTTAAACGCAGCTTTTCAATCTCATCGTTAACAGATAAGTCTTTTTCGATATAGGTGCCTGTGGTGGGGATATAGGCCTCCGGCTGGTAGTAGTCGTAATAGGAAACAAAATACTCTACCGCATTGTTGGGAAAGAATTGCTTGAATTCAGAATAGAGCTGGGCTGCTAGGGTTTTGTTGTGTGCCAGTACGAGCGTAGGACGACGGGTTTCTGCAATCACATTGGCAACCGTAAAGGTCTTTCCCGATCCCGTAACACCCAACAGGGTTTGGAATTTGTCTTGTGAGGCAAGGCCTTGCGCCAATTGACGGATGGCAGCGGGTTGATCCCCAGTGGGTTTAAAGTCAGAAACAAGTTGAAACTCCATAGCTTGCCAAAAATAGCAAAAACTTAGAGGTCACGGCGTTTTAATAAGCGATATGTCAATGCGTAAAAAATATAGCACCAAGCCGACAAGATAAGCATGTCCAAAAGCTGTACGTCTGTGTTCTTGGTCATTTGTTCACCCACCTGATCTGCTAGGTTTCGTACTGCAGAGAGGCGTGAAAAAGGTTCGCGAACCAGATTGCTCATGGCGTTAAGCGGAAAAAAGCGGTATACATCTTCAGCATTTAACCATTCTGGCGACTTCCATTTGAGCATGCCATAGCAAAAGCCCTCAAACATCTGCCAAATTCCCAAAAAACCAAGGGCAAATGCCGACCGCTTGATGGCCGTGCCCAAAAACAAACAAAAAGCAAAAAAGGTCATCAGTTTGAGAAAGTATGCAGCCAAGTATTCCAGGTCTTGCACGATGATGGAGAATTCGTTGTAATTCGAATAAACCAACCCAAGAATCAGGGAGACTACAAAAATAAAGAGCGTAGATACGGCAGCAAGGGAAAAAATCATCGCCCATTTGGAATGGAGAAACTCTCGTTTGCTAAGTCCGTCTATCAGGTTTTGCTTGATGGTTTTGTTGCTGTATTCGTTTGCCGTCATGGAAACGATAACCACGGCTAGAAATATCTTAAACCACGCGCCGATATAGGCGTTAAAATGCCATATATAAGGGAAGTTAAAGATGCCTTGCTCTGCAAGATGAAACTTAATGGGGCCAACGTCAAATTTGATGGCGGCAATAAGTGCAATCGAGGTAAGCAATATAAAATAAGCACCAATCAGGATGCGGCTTGAGCGATTGGCACGTAGCTTTTCAAATTCAATTAAAAACAATCGTTTCATGCCTTATTTTTTTTGGTTAGGGTTAAGAACTGCTCTTCGAGGCTTTTGTGTTTTTTTGCCAAATGTGTCAATACAATTCCTTTGCTAGTCAGCGTTTTGCTTAAGGTTTCAATTTCTAGCGCTTCGTTGGGGTAGGCCAATACCAATGTGCCTTGTTGCTCTACTGTGTTGATGAGTTTGTTTTCTTCTAAGGCTTCCAGTAAGGCAGCCTCGTCAGTAGCATCAAGCTCAAAATAGCCATGGTCTGTGGTCAATGCGGTTACAGGCCCAAAATAGATTTGTTTGCCTTTTTGCAAGACCAGCACATGCGAACATACTTTTTCTACCTCGTCTAAAAGATGGGAGGCCAGCAGAATGGTGGTGCCTTGGGCAGCAATTTTAAAAATGATATCCCTAACCTGTGCAATTCCTTGTGGGTCTAGCCCGTTGGTGGGTTCGTCAAGAATGAGAATTTCGGGATCGTTGAGCAGGGCAGAGGCAATGGCCAGTCGCTGCTTCATTCCTAGGGAATAGGTTTTGAATTTATCGTGTCTTCGATCCAACAAATCCACCAATTCGAGTTTTTCTTCAATTTTGGATTGGGGTACTTCCTTTATCCTACAAACCAATCGCAAGTTTTGCGCTGCCGTCATAAAGGGATAGAAATTGGGTCGTTCGATGATGGCACCTACACGCTTTAGTGCTTGATGCGTACTTTGGGTTCCGCCAAACCAAGAAAAATTTCCTGCGGTCGGATTGACCACATTGAGGATCATACCAAGGGTGGTTGATTTGCCACTGCCGTTTGGGCCCAGCATACCATATACATTCCCTTTTTCTATGGAAAAGCTAAGTTGATTTACAGCCGTTAGGTGACCAAATTTTTTGGTCAGTTCATTTACGTTTAGAATGGGTTCCATAGTTGTATTAACGCATCAAGGCTGATTTTGTTACGCAAAGTTTTAACTTTGTTCCTATGAGCGATATGCTAATTACGAAAAAAAAGCCAACATACCCCATCAATCCATTCCTTGGGGATTATTTGGAATTGTACTCACGGGCGTATCAAATCCCAGTTTTTTACGATGATTTGCTTCGCTTTTCAGGTTCAGTGGCGGTGATGAATAAGCACGACCAAGACAGCTTGTGGGTGCGTGTGTTTTACTCAGATAGCGACCGTAAGGAAATAGACGAGCAGCTAAAGCGCGTATATGCCTTGCTGCATTCAGACGGTAGTGCCATGACCATTCCCTACTTAAATGTAGATGCCATAGACTATTGCACCTTTGGTAACTCCAAGCCCTTTCGTGTTAAAGTGCGGAATACGCTCAACGACAACTTTATTTATTTCTATGTAAAAAAAGCGGATGCCTCTCGTGTTTACGGCTTAGAGCTTGAACACATGCTTTCCCCAAACAACCTCAACTTTTTGGTGAACAAAAACACGCTCATTGAAGAGCATATTGCAGGCATACCGGGAGATGAGTTTATCAAAGATTTTTTACCTAAATGCAGCAAATCCGAACGCAATCAAATTGCTAAATCTTTTGTCAAATTCAACGAACGCTGCATGATACGTTTGCTGGGTGATATGCGTTCTTACAATTATGTGATTATCCCCATTCACGATTTTGATAAGGTTATTTATAAAATCCGTGCCATTGATTTTGATCAGCAGTGCTATGAGGGTAATTTAAAGATTTACCGCCCCCAGTTTTTTAAGGAAAATTTCGACATGGTCATGCTTGTTAAAGATCATTTGACCAAAACATCTGTCGATCAATATAAAATTGAGGAACGGGCCACTGTTGCACGTCGTATTTTAGGCAACGAAACAAGGTTAACACATTTGCTTAAATGTATGTTGAACGACCATATTTCGACCCCTGAGAAAATTGAACAATTGCGTGAAGAGGTTTACGAACTTACCAAACAGCTATCGTTTAAAAAGGGTAAGTCTATGGGTGATATTATGCGCGCTTCATTTCATTTTGTAAAGCGCAACTACGAAAACCACGAAATGCTTCGTGTGGACAATTAATACCAGTCTTGTGAGCTGTCTTCTATGTCTTCGTCAAGATCATTCTCTTCAAAAAAATCATCATTCCACGCATCTTTATCAGCACTAAATGTTTTTTCAGGTGCTTCTTCCGGAACATCTCCGTGGGTATAAATTATCATGGGATAGGTGTTTCCGGGTTTTGGCTCATCGGTTTCGATTAGCTCAACAAAAAAGGTCCATAAGTTTAAGAAATCATAGACGTAAAGCATTTTGGACACATCGGGAAATACGGAGTTTAGCGAGGTGTCACTCATACGACGAACACTTTCGTCTCCAACATCAAACAATGAAATGGAATCTCCTTGTTTCCATTCGTCGTCACTTTCGTAGAAGATGGCCATTTCTGAACCTCCAAAGCCAAAGGCCTGTGTGATGGCGTTGTGGAAATCTTCAAAGTTGTCCGTTTCTTCGAGTGCAATGTCTCTAAAAACGTCTTCTTTGGTGTCTAAAATAAGTCTAAAATGATAAATCATAGCGGTGTAAATTAATGCGTAAAATCCAGTAGAGTTGCACGCCAAACAGCAGTGTGGCCAATACTAGGTGTAATGGTTGGGTTGCGAACGGGAAGTCGAAATAGAACATGGCAATACCAAGCGCTACTTCTCCCCCGATTAGCCAAAGTATACGTCTGATAAAAACCTTTTCAAGTTGTTCTTTGACCACACTTACAAACAACCAAGCATTTGCAAGGACTACGAGTATGGACAGGCTTCTGTGGATATAAAAACTGAGTTCTGGAGCAGCAAGCCAGTACTGTGGGGAGTCATATCCCCAACGCACTACTTGTGTGTCTATATATTGTCTTACTTGTATTCCCAAAGCGATTTGGACAAGCGTTAGTGCAAAAGTGCTGTAAAGCAACAAACTAATTTTTCGCGAAGGTTTTTTGCTCAACCCAAACGATTTTGATGCCACCCTGACCACGAGTAAGAAGCCTACCAATAGCAGTGCCATCACCATATGAAGGGATATTTTCATAGGCATTAAGTTGGAGTCAACAACTGTTTTTCCCAGCCAAGCTTGAAACAGAATCCCCAGCAGCGAAAGCAAGGAAAAAATAAAGATAATGGGCTTTTTGCGAATCCATTTGATGCTAAATCCATATAGGATGAGGATGGCCAAGCCCGATAAAGCACCTAGCAATCTATTGATAAATTCAATCCACGTGTGTTTGGCATCAAACACGGCGTAATCGTGCTTGGTATACGGTTCCCACTTATCGCTATTAAACTGATCGGTGGTTGAAAAGGAGGCGGAAGCTACAAGTAGTCTTTCGTTGTCAATGATCACATTCCCTTCATTGTACTTGGTGTTTGGTTTCCACTCCAGTTGTGCTGCATCTGTGGGGGGGATGAGATAACCAAAGCACTTGGGCCAGTCTGGGCATCCCATACCGCTACCGGTCATGCGAACCGTTGCCCCTGCAGCAATAACAAGGTAAACGACAATAAGCGATATCCGCGTCCAGCGCTGTAGTTGTTTATACATCATGAAGTAGGAGATAATCCCATGGTTTTGGCTTTTGTTAGCATAAAGTCATGCGCAGCATTGTATTCGTTTGGAATAACGCCCTCTAAAATGGCTTCTTTGATTGCCTCTTTGAGTTCGCCCACCTGTCTGCAAGGCTTCAGTGCAAAAATACGCATGATTTCTTCACCTGTAACGGGAGGTTGAAAGTTTCGTACATGATCACGTGCTTCCACTTCTTCAATCTTAGCTTTGACGATGTCGAAATTGTTGTGATACTTGGCAAATCGTTTTGGGTTTTTTGTGGTGATGTCTGCCTTACAGAGCAAAAGTAAATCCTCCAAGAGGTCACCAGCATCAAAAATGAGCCTACGCACTGCTGAATCGGTTACATGATCTTCTGAGATGACAATAGGTCTTGAGCTCATATAAACCAGCTTTTGAACGTATTTCATCTTGTCGTTCAAGGGCATACGCATGCGTTTGAAAAGCTTGTATACCATTTTGGCACCTACAAACTCGTGTGCGTGAAAGGTCCAGCCAACTTTCTTGTCGAATTTTTTGGTGGGTGCTTTGCCAATATCGTGTAGCAATGCTGCCCAGCGCAACCATAGGTTTTCTGTATACGCACAAATGTTGTCCACTACTTCGAAAGTGTGGTAGAAGTTGTCCTTGTGGCTTTGCCCCTCAACCTCTTCGATTCCATTAAGTGCTGTAATTTCAGGAAGTACGCGTTCTAGTAATCCCAATTGGTCCAATAACAAAAGACCGTTAGAAGGCACAGCACAGGCTAATATTTTATGCACTTCCTCAATGATGCGTTCTTTGGACAATATATCGATGCGTTCTTTGTTTTTTTCGATGGATAAAAGCGAAGTTTTATCAATTTCAAAGTCCAGTTGTGTAGCAAAGCGCACCGCACGCAGCATCCGTAAGGGATCATCGCTATAGGTAATATCTGGATCGAGTGGCGTACGCAAGACCTTTGCGGTCAAATCTTCCATACCATTAAAAGGGTCTAGTAGCTTGCCAAAGCCCTGTTTGTTGAGTTTAAGGGCAAGTGCATTGACGGTAAAATCACGTCTGTTTTGGTCGTCTTCTAGGGTTCCATTCTCCACCACAGGATTGCGGCTCTCGTGGTCATAACTTTCTTTTCTAGCCCCGACAAATTCCAATTGTATGTTTTGCCACTTGATCATGGCTGTGCCGTAGTTCTTAAAAACTTGGATGTTGTTTTTTCCGGGCAATATTTCAGCCACTTTTTTGGCTAGGCTAATGCCGCTGCCAACAGCTACGATGTCTATGTCATGCCCCCTTGGACGGTCGAGGAAGGTGTCCCTAACATACCCGCCGATGACATAGGTCTCAAGGCCTAATGCATCTGCGGCTTTTTGGACGTAGCCAAATACGGGTGCTGCTAATGCTTCTTCGATTTGTAATTCTTGGGTTTTCATCGCAATTGCTTCACGCTGCCGTCGGGCATAATTTGCAATACCTGTGACGGAATACGTGTTACTTTTTCTTTGTTCAAAGGTACTACTTCGTCTACTTGCGCCAAAATATGCGGGTCTATTTCGCCAAAGCTTTCTGGAATAGGCGCATCACTGATGTTTGCAGAGGTGCTTACTATGGGTTTGCCAAAGGATTTGATTAAATCAAGAGCAAAACCGGCTGCTGGAATGCGAATGGCCACACTGCCATTATGTGCAATTACGCCTTTTGCTAGCCCTTTTCCATTTGGGTAAACTATGGTGGTAGGTAGCTTGCTTACCAACAGTTCATCTATGTTAGTAGGCAGTGTTTCGATATATTGGGCCAGCATTGTAATGTCTGAAACCAAGGCAATTAGGGGTTTGTTTTTTGGTCGTTTTTTAAGGGTATAGATGCGGTTTACAGCCTCTTGATTTGTAGCATCACAACCCAGCCCCCAGATGGTATCCGTGGGATAGAGGAGGGTTTTGCCTGCATGTAGTGTTTTTGTGTATTTTTTGATTTCAGCTATCATTTTTTTGTTCCGATGCAATTTTAGCTTTTAGCCAAGTTTCTCTAGTTCTTAGTTTGCAAATAATCCAGCCTATTTTTCCATCAAAAATACCACCTCTGATGATATAGGAATTAAGGAATTTAAAAGCAGGTTTAATATATAAATCAAAGGTGGTGATACGTTTGCTTTTCCGCATAAATTCTTGAGCAGCGTAGTGGGCATAACGCTCAATCTTTTGAGTGTAAGCTTTTAAATCACTAGTAGTATTATGAATGATTTTACTTTTTAAAATCCCAAAAGGTCTTGTTCGTATAATTTCTTCGTGCACCATTTTATTTTCATATATATGAAAATCTCGATGAAAAAAACGTACAACACGATCGTTTTGCCAACCACAAAACCTTACCTTTTTTCCTAAGAAATAGTTTCTTCTTTGAATCCAATATGCAGTGAATTTTGGTCTTGTTTTTAAGATGGATTTTACCTCTTTTTCTAAACTTGATTCTGTAATTTCATCTGCATCCAAAAGAACAATCCACGGGTGTGTTGCTTGTGAGATTGCCCAGTTTTTTTGGTTGGCAGCATAGTTGTATTCACGTTGTAAAACTTTAGCACCTAATTTCTTGCAAATTGAAACTGTATTATCTGTACTAAACGAATCAATGATTAAAATTTCATCTGCCCACGAAACCGATTTAATGCATTTTTCTATGTTTTTTTCTTCGTTGTAGGTAGTTATAAGTGCTGTTACTCGCTCATCAAATCCATTTATAAGATAATGTTCAAGTTTTTTATTTATATCATCCAATGAAAAAGTTTTCTTTGCAAAAGCATACGCATTCTCACCCATTTGATGAATTTTACTTCGATTGGTATTTAAATCCATGATACCATCACAGAACTCTTGTAAATCATTATCCTTTGTTAAAATCCCTGTACTCTTGTGTTTGATGACCTCAGGCTTGCTACTGTTATCAAATGCAATTGTTGGGACTTTGCACAATGCGGCTTCAACAATAACAAAACCAAAACCTTCATAGAGTGAAGGGAGCAAAAGTATATCGCCACTCTTGTAAAGATTAATAGGGTTCTTTACAAAACCTACAAATAGCACGAAGTCTTCTAAATGATTTTCTTTAATTCTACTTTTTAGACGCCCCATAAGACTACCATCCCCGCCTATTATAAGTTTAAAGTTTACGCCTTTTTGCCTTAATTGTAAGGCAACATCAACCAAAAACGTGTGGTTTTTTTCTTTTTCTAGTCTACCTAAACTTACCAGGACTAACTCATTATCCTTCTTTGTGTAGTATGGCGTAAATTCATTTTGTTCTAGAGTATTTATATCTACTCCATGGGGAATTGTCTTAATGTAATTCTCATTAAAAAGCGTTGGATTATTTTCTAAAACACAAGCCTTAGTGGCCTGAGAGTTTACCAGTATTTCATCGATAATATATTTGTAGATAAGTTTGTTTGATACAGAGTTTTGTACGGGGTTTGCACTTCCTTTAAAATATATTTTACGCGTTGTTTTTGCCATTAGTGCTGCCAAACCACCGAGTTTAACATCTCTTGATAAATTAAGAACTACAACGCCGACATTATTTTTTTTGAAAAAAGAAACGAGCTTTAGGAGTTTGAAGGGATTCAAAAAACTGATGTTACCAACACTAATGTGAAATGATTTAATTCCTGACTCCTTTAATTTTATACATAGTGAACTCTTTTTGTGGCATACAACCACAATTTGATGCCCCTGTTTCTGCATAAATAAGGCCGTTTCGTAATGCCATTTCTCACCACCCCCCCATGGTATTGCTGTGTTAAAAAAACAGATGGTTTTAGACATTCGCAAGCGATTTATACATTGTATTCCATTGAGTTGCTAACACCTCATCGTTAAACTTTTGCACATATTTTTTTCCTTTCAATATTCGATTTTCTCGAAGGTCGTCTGTTTCTGAAAAAAGGATTTCAATAGCATCTAGAATTGTTTTTTCATCTGCTGGATCAATATACACGCTACTTGGCCCACCGGCTTCTGAAAAGCACCCCCCATTTGAAGTAACCACAGGTACACCGCTGTAAAGGGCTTCAATAATTGGGATACCAAACCCCTCAAAAAAGGAAGGATAACAAAATACCGTAGCACATTGATACACGCCTGCTAAATCTTCAATGCTGACATTTTCAATAAAATCAACACGGTCTTGCATCTTATTTTTCTCTACATAGGTTTTCAGTTTTTCACCATGGCTTTTTACTTTCCCTACAAACACCATGTGCTGTGTTGTGTTTTTTAAGGCTTTAGCGATGGATAACGCATTTTTTCGATCTTCTAGTGTACCTACATACAGCACAAATTTCTCAGGCAATTGATATTTCTTTCGAATGTCATTTTTGTCATCTTCCGACAAAACGGTCTTAAAAATGGGATGGCAGCCCTGATAAATGACTTCAATTTTTGATTCAGAAATTCCTGTAAATTGTATTATGTCTGCTTTGGTTTGCTCACTGATGGCAACCACTTTTGTGGCAGCACGTACGGCATGATTTACTTTGCGCTTATGGATATATACATCAATAGGATTATACAGTTTTGGGTATCGATAAAAAATTAAATCGTGGACGGTAACCACCGAGGGTGTTTTTAATCCTTTTGGTAGTTCACCGCTAAGCCCGTGATACAAATCAATGTTGTCTTTTTTGAGTTGATGTACAATGGGTCCTTGACGCCAAAAGGCATGTAAATTTCGCCAAATCCCTTTTGGTTGTTTTTCAAAAGTGTTCACTAATGGCTTCCAACGGTTGAGCGTTGCCTTTTTTGGGTTGTAAAGGAAATGTTTGTTTTCAGGAATGGATTTTGCCAGAATACCAAGCAAATCGCGGCTGTAGTTGCCCAAGCCACTAGCATTGTGAAAAAGACGTTTTGCGTCGTACCCTATTCGCATAGGACAAAATTACTCTAATTTGATTAAATTGCCATGACTTCGTAATAGTGTATATTAGCATACAGCAATTTATGATTTTGAGCAATAAGCTAAGTACTGTTATAATTACAAAAAATGAAGCCGCAAATATTGAAAGATGTTTGCTTTCTGTACTTGATTTTTCAGATGAAATTATTGTTATTGATGATTTTTCTGTAGACGAAACTCCAGCTATTTGTAAGCGTCATAATGTTCACTTTGTGCAAAATAAGTTTGTGGATTTTGCAGCACAAAAGAATGTTGCGCTGGCCCATGCAAATTTTTCTCTTGTGTTTTCCATTGACGCAGATGAAGTGGTTTCCGATGCCCTTAAATCGTCTATAAGAGCTGCCAAAAACACCACCTCAAACGCTTTTTATTCCATGAATAGGAAAACAAATTACTTGGGAAAGTGGATTAACTACTCGGGATGGTATCCAGACACTAAAATTAGGCTTTGGCAAAAAGATAAAGCGCAATGGCAAGGTACGGTTCATGAAGTATTGTTCCCTACGCCTGAAAAGGTTGTTCACCTCAAGGGAGATATTCTGCATCATTCCTATCCGTCATTACA
>Ga0209653_1002971_pt1 | contig 11900 bp, 9 predicted proteins | sample SaaInl6LU_22_DNA_FD_184644 | JGI IMG/M metagenome (GOLD analysis project Ga0209653, IMG submission 184644) | Marine microbial communities from expanding oxygen minimum zones in the Saanich Inlet - ESP_116LU_22_DNA (SPAdes) (version 2) | ecosystem: Environmental > Aquatic > Marine > Intertidal... | reverse complement strand
ACTTAGAATATCTTGGGTATCGTGATCATAATTTTGCACAGTATCACCATACAAATTAAAGGTATGTTCTAATAGTTCATACCCTCTTTCTCGGATTTCATCAAGTGTAAATCGAAAAAAGAATTCACTATCTGTCTTTAAATGAATGATGCCATCTTTTTTCAAAAATTGCTTGTAGCGCTCGATAAATAATGGACCTGTAAGTCGTTTCTTTTCTTGCCGGTCTTTAGGCTGAGGATCTGGAAAAGTAATCCATATTTCATCTACCTCATCTTTAGCAAAACCACCTTCTATGAACTCAATTCTAGTTCTAAAGAAGGCCACATTATTAATCCCTTCGTCTTGACTAGTTTTTGCTCCACGCCACATTCTAGCGCCTTTTATATCGCATCCAATGTAGTTTTTATCTGGAAACTTTCGCGCCATTCCAACGCTATATTCGCCTTTACCGCAGCCTAATTCTAGTATAATTGGGTTGTCATTCTTAAATATCTTTTTACTCCAATTTCCTTTCGTGTGGTAATCAGTTCTAAAAATTTCTTCTGTTTCCGGTTCAAAAACATTCGGGAATGTTTTCATCTCTGCGAAGTGTGCTAACTTCTGCTTTCCTGCCATCTAATTTCTCCCTTAATTTTGATTCCAATCTAATAATTCGTCCATTGTTTGCTGTGCCACCGCATGATAATTTGGACGTGCTTTTTCATAAATTCCTCTTGCGGTAATTTTAGAAGGATCAGCAGCTATCAGTGCTTTATAAATTGGCGTTAAAAACTTTCTTCTACCAATATTCACTAGGAACTCATTGATAGCCGGTTTTGCTTGTTTATAGTTATTCGGAATAACCTTAACAAACCACGCAGCCAATATTTCAGAATTTCCTGAAGCAGTAAATCCAAAAGCTTTATCCAACTCTTCCATTTGCTCCAGTGTCATTTTTGAAGGTAAACTGCGCAGAAAGTGCAACCACTCATGAGTTGACCATTTTTTCGATTCTAATGATGCAGCCGCTATTCCATCTTGCCATTTAACTAGTTCAGCGTCTACTTTCTCGAATCGATCAGATTGAATTGTTGGACAATTAGCAGGTAGACCAGGTGAGTAAATCCACTCATCTAAATTAATTGCTGTAGCCCACTCCTCATTTTTACTTAACAACTCAGTATTGATATAATCTATGAAACCTTCAGTAGTCATGGATTTGAAAGCATAGGTATCAAAATACGTTTTCAAGAATTGATCAAAATCCTCTCTTCCTACGGTAAATTCAATCAATTTCAAGAAGTAAAACCCTTTATCATAAGCAATACTTGTCATCCCTTCATCCGGATCTTGACCTGCTAAATCTAACTTCAGTTTGGTTCTTGGACTTTCCATACCGAAATCTTCTAATTCCGAATTTAAATCTTGATAAGAAATGAGGGCCAACATATTTGCATAATCTACGCCATACACCTGCTCCATAATACGATTCTCAAAATAAACGGTAAATCCTTCATTTAACCAGAAATCATTCCAGTTATAGTTCGTCACTAGATTACCTGACCAAGAATGAGCCAACTCATGTGCAATTAAGGATGTCAATGATTTATCACCTGCCAATATAGTTGGTGTAGCAAAGGTTAAGCGTGGATTTTCCATTCCACCGAAAGGAAAGCTCGGAGGCAATACCAATACATCATATTTCCCCCAACGGTATTTTCCATAAAGCGCTTCTGCGCTGTCTACCATTTCTTGCATATCTTCAAACTCAGCTACTGACTTTGCTAACATACTTGGCTCTGCATAGATTCCTGTATTACGGCCAACCGATTGAAATTTAATATTCCCTACCGACAAAGCCATTAAATAAGAAGGTATTGGATACTCCATCTGAAAATCATAGGTTCCATTAGGCATAGTATCCGTAGGATTGTATGCACTCATAAGTGCCATCATATTATCAGGCACTTTTACACGTGCATTATAAGTAAATCGAATACCAGGACTATCCTGACAAGGAATCCATGTTCTTGCTAAAATAGCTTGCGATTGAGTAAACAGGAATGGATGTGTTTTATCTGCAGTTTGTTCTTTGGTCAACCATTGCAATGCATCAGACTTCTCCGTGGTGCGATAATAAATGCGAACTACATCTGTATTTGGTGTAATGTCAACAATTAATTTTTGGCCGACATACATTACTTCCGGCTCTAATCTGAAAGTGGTGAACTCGTCATTATTTCCTATAGTAACATAGTCTATCGACAAACCTCTAGTATCAAAATAAACTTCCTTCGCTCCTGTTTTATTTTCAATGGTCCACTTGGCAGTTGCTACAATCATCGAAGAATCAAAGTCTACTGTAGCCGCCCAATCCAAATGTTTTACAACCACTTCATTTGGTTTCGCATATGTGTGGGCATCTGATGTAGAAATCTCTTTAATTTCTACTTTTTTTTCATCCTTCATTGAACTGCTTTTTTCATCTGAATTACAAGCCATTAAGCTAAGTGAAATGGCTAAAACTGATAGTATTTTATTTCTCATCATGTTCTCATTAATAGAAGCGTGAAATTACAAAATCTTCGCCAAAAGGACACTACCTCGTGACTTAACATTCACTTAACGTTTGATTAATTGATTGGTAATTCTAAATTAACGCAGCAAACAGATTGCCACCCTAAATTTGCTGCGTAAATAAACACAACTATGAAAAATATTATTTTAATAGCAGCGATTTTTTTAACAACTACCTTAAGTGCATTTGCAGGTGGTGAGAAAAATACCTCAACTTCTATTTTAAAAGGAACTGTAGTAGATAATAACAATGAAGTAATTGCAGGAGCTTTAATTTCTATAGAAGGTATGGAAGAAAAAGTTTATACCGACTTAGATGGAAACTTCGTAATTTCAAACGCGACAGGAAAAGCCGTTAATGTATCTTTCGTTTCTTATGAGGATAAAATCGTTGAAATTAATTCAACGGAAATGACAATCGTTTTAGACGAAAAATAAAACCAACCAACATAAATTTAGAAAGGTCTTGCACATGTGTAAGACCTTTTTTGTTAACTTTTCTTACAATGTTAACTCTATGTTAAATTTTCATTACCTTTGTGTCATCACGAATAAAATAGAGGATATGAAAAAGGTAATGATGATGATCGGAATAGTGTTGTTAATGACAAGCAACCTATTAGCACAAGCAGGAATAGAAAAGAATGGCGAACTCTTTATCTTTGATAATCAACCCTACACAGGAGACTTTAATGAATACTTCGAAAATGGATCTAAAAAAACACTTTCAACCATTAAAGATGGAAAACTAGAAGGTAGAGTTGTTTATTTTTATGAAAACGGCGCCAAAAAAGAACAAGGAGAATATAAGAATAATCAGAAAGATGGTAATTGGACAAGATGGACAGCTGAAGGAAACAGAATAGCTTCTGCATCTTATAAAAATGGCGTAAAAGACGGAAAGTGGTTTATTTGGGATGAGAATGGAAAGATGCGCTATCAAATGGTTTATGATAATGGTAAAAAGATTGACACTTGGTATATGTGGGACGAAAATGAAAATTTAATTTCAGAGAAAGCTTTTTAACCTCCTCAAAAAACACATAAAAGGTCGGCTAGAACAATTCAAGCCGACCTTTTTTTATGAATTAATATTCCTTTTAAAACTTGTAACCGAACCCTACTACAAATAGTCTATTTGGAGAAAAGCTAGAAAAAATTTGATCATCTGTCTGATATGCTTCATAAAACCTTTCACGTTTATCATTTAGGACGTTCTCGGCTGATAAACTAATACTCATCTTATCTTCTTTTCCTAAAGACTTAGCAATTTTAAGATTCAGACTGTGAAATGGTTGTTCAAAAACATTTGGGTTCCTAGCAATACCCACTACCGCAAGGCGCTTACCTTGTACGTTATAACTTATATTTACATCTAATCCAATAGAATCATTCTTATATCCAAGATAGGCATTCACAACAAAAGGTGATTGACCTTGAAGTTGTCTATACTGATCAATAGTTTCACCATCTCTTTTGTTTAATACTCGCTCGTCATATTCAGATAAGTCATCTGCAGTTCCCAATACCCCATCAGGACCCGGTGCGAAAATCTTTTTTCTATCTAACTGAGAATACACATATGTAAAATTGGCTCCTATGCTATAATTTTCAAGATTATCAGAAATAAAGCCTAAACTCTTTTTAGCATCTAATTCAAATCCATATACGGTAGCATCTGAAGAGTTTCTTGGTGTTACACTAGTAGGAGCTGTCTGATCGTAAGCAACAATTTCAATAGGATTAGAAAATTGCTTATAGAATAAACTTGCAGAAACTAGTTGACCCCCTGAGAAAAATTTCTCCCATCTAAAGTCCAAATTAGAAATCTCCGTTTGTTCAACATCTAAATTACCGAAGAAGGATCGACCAGTAAGCGCATCAATAATCTCAGCTCCTGATTTTTCTTTAAATGATGGACGAGCAACAGTTTGTGAAAAATTTAACCTCAAATTCATATCTTCTGCAACCGTATAAACTCCTCCAATCGATGGTAAAATATTCAACTCATCTAATACCCTTTCATTATTAAATATATCCGTTTCAGGATTATTAACAACTTGCTTTTGACCAGTATAATTAATAGTAAACTTTTCAACCCGAACACCTCCAATAACTTTAAGGATGTTGGTAATTGGTAATTCTACCATAGCATATCCAGCAATATTATTAGATGACGATGTATATAAGTTATTGGGCTGCTCAACTCCTTCAGCTCTTATCCCCCGACCTGTTTGCGGGTTATAAATATTTTCATCAATTAAGATGTCATTTGGGTCTAAGCTTTGATAGTTCTGCTTAACCCCCTCTTCCTCCATACGATAACTAATTACATCAAAATTTCTATTCTTATAGGTGTAAGCTGCTCCTGCCTTCAAGATAGCCTTTTCACCAGACCATTGATCAAATGTATATTTAACATCAAACCTATTACCTATACTAAACTCAGTTAAACTTCTATAAATCCTATTAACTAATCCACCATTACCTCCGCTAATATTAACAGATTGGTCATCAATAGCAAAAACTGTTTGACGAAAATCAGGCTCTTTATTTAAGGCCAAGGTAGGAGATGATTTAAAAGTAAGTTCCAAATTATTTTCAGGTAAATACTGTTTGAAAGTTAAAAGGGCATTCGAAATGCTTCTCTGATTATAATACAATACGTGTTTTTGTAGATCCAAAGGCTGATTACTTGGATAACCGGTCTCTGTAGCATCGAGAAGCGATGCTTGCTTAACGGCGTTTTGTAAATGCATAATTGCTAGTGAAACGCTTGAGTTTTTCTTCTTAATAGAGGCACTTGCAAAGGCACTCCAAAATACTTCTTCTTGACCAACCTCACCCGAATCACGCTTTACTAAACGAAGATCATTAACCGAATTATCCGCATCTGTTGCGTATTCAGAAATCAAAAAGTCATCATAAAATTTATAAGAAAGGCTATAGTTTGCAGCAAGATTATATCCAAAAGTATACCCATCTTTATTTATTTGATCAGCTGTACTGTATCCAAAACTAGTATTTAAGAGGCTTGTAGACCTCATTGTTCCCATAATAGGATCAAACTGTCTTGTTAAATCGGCTAATAACTCTCCATCTCTAAATTGTAAACCAGATAAATCAATCCTTCTATTAATCGGGATATCTCTTGAACCAGCTCCAAAGGCAACAAAGTCTGCACCCGTAGATTCATAGGACAAAAAATCACTATTCATATTCATCCCAGGACTAAATCCTAAAGATGCTGAAAAGCTAGTTGTTTTTTGGTCAACGAAGTCCTTAGTAATAATATCAACAGAACCACCTGTAAAATCACCCGACAAATCAGGCGTAAAGGTTTTAAATACAGATAGGTTATCAATTAAATTAGTTGGAAAAATATCTAACTGAATAGAGTTTCGGTCAGGATCTAAACCTGGAATCTCCATACCATTAAGTGTAGTTTTAGTATATCGATCACCTAATCCTCTTACAAAAACATACTTTCCACCTTCTACTGTAACTCCAGTTACACGCTTTATTGCTGCACCAGCATCTCCATCACCTACTTTTTTGAAAGTTTGAGAAGAAATACCATCCATTACGTTGGCAGATTTTTTTTGCATAGTCGCCATTGCAGATTCATTATTTCTGCTTCGGGTGGCTGTAATCACAACCTCTCCTGCTTGTATTGCATCCGGCATCAACCTCATTTCGCCAATCACAGTTACTTCATCAGCTTTTACAACTACTCCGCTAACAGTTAATTTTGCGAATGAAATATAAGTAGCTTCAACGCTATATGTCCCTTCAGCAACACGAATGCTAAATTGACCATCTAAATCAGTTGAAGAACCTGTCATTGTACCAGCAATTACTACGTTTACACCAATTAAAGTTTCCCCTGTTAAATCATCAATAACAGTACCTCTAATGGTTCCCATTTGCGCAAAAGCACCTAAAGCAGTGATAAACATTGCGGCTAGAAGAAAGAAATTCTTTTTCATTTTGGTTTGTTTTTTCAGAATGCAATATTAACAGAAAGCCTTCTTACCGCAAGGGCAAGAAGGCTTTGTTTACATAATCTTAATATTGGTAACGTTCGCTTAAAAGTCAGATAATAAACCTTTATTGTCAGCCATCGACCATCCAACAAACTGAGACTTATCGAAAGATGGAGCAGAAGTTCCTAATGTATTATTATCAGCAGCAAATTCTACGTCGAAGTCGAAACCTGCAGGAGGAGTAGCAGCTTTATCAGCTGAAATGTCTGCTAATGTAACACCCGCAGCAGCATTGAATACACAACCACTCATAACTAAAGCACCATTTGCATAATTTGCAGAAACACCGTCATTATCTAGTTCAACATCAGCAGAAGCATCAAAACCAAAGAAATATAAATCTTGAACAGTTCCCTTCGCATCAGATCTAAAATCAGCATATTCACCTGTACCTGCACCCTTTAATGCACCACCATTCATAGTAAATGCATCAGGTGTTACAACAACACCTTCAGGACCATCTATTTCCAAAGCATGATCTGAATCAGCTCCTGCAATATACAATACGTTAGTTATCGTGCCTGAATAGGCTTGATCAACATCAAATGCATCATCTCCTTGAAATGCTACCATTGCGTGATCTACATCTACAGTTCCACCGAACCATTCAATACCATCATCCAAGTTTCCAATTACTTCAATATGATTGATAGTAGTTCCATTACCAACACCACCTAAAGTAAGTCCATTGATTTCGTTACCACCACCTGGTACTAACTCAACACCACCATGACGAATAGAAACATACGTTAAAGTACCAGAATTATCTGACGGATTAGATCCACCATATATACCTTCAGCAACTGAAGCAGGAATACCTTCAATTCGCGCTGTAGTTCCTGATGCAGGAGAAATAGGAGCATTACCTAGAATAATTAATCCTGCCCACTGACCTCTTTGATCGTTTGATAAGTTATCACCTACTTTTTGACCAATACAAATGTTATCAAAAACAGTAGTAAAGATAATTGGCTCTGATGCGGTACCTCTAGCTTCTATTTTTGAACCTTGAGCTATTACTAATGGCTTTGCATTTGCCTCTGACCCAGAACCACCCTTAATAATAGTACCGGCTTCGATAGTAAGTACAGCATTATTTTTAACGATAACTCTATTTCTTAAAACATAAATATTATCACTTGACCAAGTCGTATTTGAAGAAATATCTCCATCAATAAATACTAGTGGGTTTCCACATTCGTTCACCGTTACATCATTTCCTGCATTATTAAGACATGGCTCGCAATCATCATCATCGCAAGAGGTTAATGAAGCAGACATAGCAGTAGCGAAGAAGACAGCTACCAATGCGTTTTTAGTAAGTTTTAAATTTTTCATTTTGTTATTTGTTTTAAATTATTAGTTTTTATTTAAAATTGACGCTGCAAAGATGTATCACTTTTATTATCGCAGCATATACTTGCCGTTATTAAAAACTTACGATAGCTTTAAATGAATGTTAATAGGTGTATTTTTGGAACTATATAATTAAGGTATAAATTTATATCAAGCTATAAATGATAAAACATATATATTGAGATTATTTAAACTTAAATTAACATAGACACTAGATAGCTGCATTAGCTTTGTTTTTATAATAAACCAACACTTACAAAATGAGTACTGAAAAAATTCTTTTAGTTGATGATGATCAAGACATCTTAGAATTCTTAGGATATAACATTAAAAAAGAAGGCTTTAATGTTGAGACAGCATCTAATGGAAAAGATGCCATAGAGGTCGCTAAAAAATTTAAACCAGACTTAATCATTTTAGATGTAATGATGCCTGAAATGGATGGTATGGAAACTTGCCATCAAATGCGCAACATGCCCATGCTAAAAGATACACTCATTATATTTCTGACTGCAAGAGGTGAAGACTATTCCCAAATTGCAGGCTTTGATGCAGGTGCAGACGACTACATTACCAAACCCATAAAGCCTCGTGTTTTAGTAAGTAAAGTAAGGGCTATTTTAAGAAGAAAAGGCAGTACTCAAGCAGAAGAGTCTGCAATAGAAGCAAATGGTGTTTCTATCGACCGTGAGCGTTACTTGATGAAAAAAGATGGGATAGAGTTTAATCTTCCTAAAAAAGAATTCGAATTATTGGCGCTTTTAATGTCTAAGCCAGGCAAAGTATTTACACGTGAAGTTATTCTAGACAGTGTGTGGGGCGGCGAAGTTGTAGTAGGCGATAGAACGATAGATGTACATATTCGAAAATTGAGAGAAAAATTAGGCGATTTATATATCAAAACAGTGAAAGGCGTAGGGTACAAATTTGAAGTATAGCTTCTATTTTACTACCTTTCTGTTATGAATAATAATACTCCAAATGCATTAGCTAGCCGTATCGGCTTTTTTGTAGCTGCTTCAATTACGCTTATTTCTAGCTTAATTATAGGATTAGCATCAGAAATTACCTGGTGGATTCCATTTATCTTATTTATTATTTCCTACTTAACAAGTTATTTTTTTTTCCTGTGGGCAGTTTCTAACTTTATCGATCGAAAGATTCGCCTAATCTACAAAACTATCCACAACTTAAAGGTTGGAAGAAAGAAAGGAGCAATCCTTGAAGACCTTGATGTAGACAAAGATATTCTTACAGAGGTTAGAAAAGATGTAATCGAATGGGATCTAAGAAACCGACAGGAAATAGAACGATTAACTGATCAAGAAAAATTTAGAAGAGAGTTTATTGGAAATGTTTCTCACGAATTAAAAACACCCCTTTTTAGCATTCAGGGCTATATTCTTACCCTTTTAGAAGGAGGCCTAGAAGATCCAAAAATTAATGTTTCTTACTTACAACGTGCAGAAAAGAGTGTGGATCGGATGATTGATATGGTGAGTGATTTGGATGAGATTGCAAAACTTGAATCGGCCCAGCTAAAAGTAAACCTTAGTACTATTGATATCTATTCATTAGTAGATGAAGTGATAGACGCATTAGATTTTAAAGCCAAGGAAAGAAAAATCAAATTAATTATCAAAAAAGCAGACGATAAACCACTTTGGGTAAACGCTGATCCAATCAGGATTACTCAGGTACTTACTAACCTAGTCGTTAACTCTATTTATTATGGAAATGAAGGTGGAAAAACAGAAATACGTTTTTTCGATTTTGATGAAAATATATTAGTAGAAGTAGCTGACAATGGTAGAGGAATATCAGAAGAGCATTTGCCACGATTATTTGAACGATTTTATCGAATAGAAAAAAGTAGATCACGACATGATGGTGGTTCAGGACTGGGCTTAGCTATTGTAAAACACATTATTGAGGCGCATAACCAAACCATCAATGTGAGAAGTAGTATAGACAAAGGAGCTACATTCTCCTTTACATTGGCTAAAGCCGATAAAAAGTAAGCAGATAAATTTCTAGAAAAGCAGATATTTTGGATGCTTCATGCAACCAATCACTACATTTATTCATCTATAACAAAGCTGTATTAGTATAAAATGCCTGAGACCTACATGACGGAAGAAGAGATGATAGCGGGGAGCCTGAAAAAGGACGAAAAAGCACAAAAAGCGCTCTACACTTCTTTGTCAGGAAAGATGATGGGTGTTACGCTGAGATACTGCAATAGCCAACAAGAAGCAGAAGATGTGCTCCAAGATGGTTTTATTAAAGTGTTCAGTAAATTAAAATCCTATAATGGCGAAGGGGTATTTGAAGGATGGGTCAGAAGAATTATTGTTAATACAGCATTGGATTATATCCGAAAGAGCAAAAATGAACGCTTTCATATGGATGTAAATGAAGTAGACTATTTACTAGCCGATCAAACAATAATTTTAGAAGCATTGGCAGTTGAAGATTTATTGAAAGTTATTCAAGAACTGCCTGCTGGTTATAGAACAGTATTTAACTTATTTGCCATAGAAGGATACTCGCATAAAGAGATAGCAGAAGAGTTAGGAGTAACTGTAAATACATCAAAATCGCAGTACTCAAGAGCTCGAACATTTTTACAAAAGAAATTAGAAGACATAAATATAACATCAAGTGAATAAAGAAAATAAACCTATAGAAGACCTTTTTAAAGATGCTTTCGAGCACTTTGAAAAAGCACCAAGCAATAATGTTTGGTCAGGCATTCAAGCTGGAATAAATGCACCAGCAGCAGGTGTCGCAGCCGCAACAAAAGGCGTTATGAGTATTGGTGCGAAAATCGGCATTGTGGTAGCTACAATTGGTGTTATCGCCACTACTTTGTATGTTGGCTTCATTAATGTAAATGAAAAAGAAGTTGCAGTTGCTCAACAAGAATTAATAAATCAGCAAGAAACTATTCCTACTGCACTAATTGAGGAAGAAAATAATTCAACTGAAATTATAACTGAAGAGGCAGAATACTTAGCATCTGAATCAGTTTCTAGCACTGATCGGATTGAAGTGATTTCGACAATCGAAAATTCTAAGAAACAAGTAAAAGTTTCTGATGATAAAACCAATTCATCAACAGTAAAAGGTTTAGCTAAATTAAACCAAAGAACAGAAACCGGTGAAACTTCTTTGGAAATTATAGAGAGTAATGATGCAGTTTCAGATAAGCAGGAGATAACAAATAGTAATGCAGTTGAGCCAAGTCAAAAAGATGAGAATATCATAGAAGAAGTAGCTCCTTTGGCAGCCATAATTAATGTGAATCAAGTAAATGGCGAAATTCCATTTCAGTTGACATTTAATACACCTGAAAACGCCGATACCTACACGTGGAAACTAAATGGTTTGATTATTAGTAATAACAAGAGTAGTTCAATAGAAGTAACTACAAGAGGAACACAAAAACTTGAACTCATCATTACCAAAGGCGATGAAACAGCACAATCTATTCAGATGATAGATGCTGAAAAGTCTACAGCAACGGTTATTCAAAACATATTTACGCCTAACCAAGATGGCATGAATGACGTATTTAGAATAGAGGAAGGTTTTGACCAGCTATCCATAAAGATATTCGATCAGAATTATAAAGAATTACACAATTGGACAGGAGAATATGGTTTCTGGGATGGAACTTATCCTGATGGGAGTATGGCTCCAAATGGGGTTTACTTTTATATGGGAACCTACAAAAAGAATGGAAGAGAAGAAACCTTAAAAGGGAGTGTAACACTGAGAAGGTAGATAATAAGTAGCTTTTCCAAAGTTGAGAACTTTGAAAAAGCTACTTCAAATCAATAATTTAAATTAGGAGAAAGCCACTTTTCGATGTACTCATCAGAAGTGGTTTTCCTTTTTGCATAATCTTGAACTTGATCTTTACCTATCTTACCCAAT
>Ga0209653_1002965_pt1 | contig 11910 bp, 17 predicted proteins | sample SaaInl6LU_22_DNA_FD_184644 | JGI IMG/M metagenome (GOLD analysis project Ga0209653, IMG submission 184644) | Marine microbial communities from expanding oxygen minimum zones in the Saanich Inlet - ESP_116LU_22_DNA (SPAdes) (version 2) | ecosystem: Environmental > Aquatic > Marine > Intertidal... | reverse complement strand
ACCTTCTAATACTTCTACTGAAGAGTTACTTAAAATGTTATCTTCACCAAGTGAAAGAAAAAACAAAAATAAGATACAAAAAGAACTTACAAAGAGAGGAATAGAATGGGAAAACTTAAAGAAAAAGTAATTGAAAAAGGAAGTGGTTTGATTGCTAAATCACAATCAAAAAAACAACTACAAAAAGTGTTACCAAAACCAATTGCAAAACAAGTTGGTAAAAAAATTGGTAAAGGTGTAGAATCACTTACATCAATGGCCTTGGATATCTATAATAAATTTAAGAAGTAATTTTCTATATATTTATAGTAGTATGTTTATATTCACAGAAGAAAATATTGGTAATATAAAGAATGCTGTTTATTCCACAGATGGTATGAAGGATAAACATGCTAAAAAGATTGAGTATGCCAAATCAAAAGGATTATTCAAAGATTTTAATATGAGTAAATACTTTGATAGAAAACCTCCTAAAAATACATCACTAAGAACATATCAAGAATTGATGTACCTCAAAGATTTACCAGAAGATTTAGAATATGTTAAACAACATGATACTATTGAAGAGGTATTTCAAGAAGTATGTAGAGATAATAATGTTGAATATCCAAAAGATTTGGTAGAAGAATTAATTAATTCATCTGCTGGTTTGATTATGGAATTAAAATGGAACTACAACAGACCAAGACCATTTCAATTATCAGAACATTATAATATAAAATTAGGTGGTACAACATTAGAATCAATGAAAACACCATCATATCCATCTGGTCATTCTACTCAAGGTATCTTAATAGGTAAAGTTCTTCAAACCAAATTACCTATTACAACTGATGGATTTTTAGAAGCCGGTAAACGAATTTCCTATGCTCGTAACATTGGTAGAGCACACTACCCTTCAGATTCAGAACTTGGTGAGATTATTGGTAATTCTCTTTACCAACATATAAAACACAAAATTTAATATTTATACACAAATACTTTTATATTTATATAGTATATGGGATGGAGTGAGAAATATAAAAAGAGTATAGATTGTAATAATCCGAAAGGCTTTAGTCAAAAAGCACATTGCCAAGGTAAGAAAAAAAGAAACGAGAATACAATGAAATTATCAGAATTAAAAGAAACTATTGTACAGGTCATCGAAGCCAAAAGAGGTAGGGGTGTTGTTACTATTCAAAAAGATATCACTGCAGTTAATAAAAAATTAGAAAAAACACTTGAAGATATCCAAAAAGCCCTTGATTTTTATAAAAAAAATAAAAATACTGATAAGGCACAAGCTTTTATAAAAGTTCTTAAAAAACTTGGAGACCAAAAGAAAAGTTATGAGGCTGATATTAAAAAATTGTATAGTGAGCTCGATGATAAAATTTCAGGTATGTATAGAAATGCAGAGTTTAAAGGACCAGCTCCATTTAAAAGAAGATAATGATTAAACTTAAAAACATATTATCAGAAAAATTTAATGTTCAACCAGGACAGGTTGTAACATTTAAAGATATGCCTCCATTTAAAACTCCTTCTCAAATAAAAGAAGAAGAAAACTCTGTAAATGAAATGCAGGTTGTAAACAAAAAAACAGGTAAAGATATTACCAGACACGTTTTAGATTTATTATCTGGTAAAATCGATAAGAAAAAGTTTGAAAAACTTACTGGTCTAAAAAAAGAATCGGTAAATGAATCACCTGATGTAAACTCATTAAAAAAAATACATGATGCTGTTCTTAAATTCCTTAAAACAAAAAAAGGAGTAGGAGAAGTAAAAGAATTCCCAGAATTTCCAAATAGATATGGAGATAATGTGAGTACTTTTAGTGTAAAGTATAATATTGAAGATAAGTACAATTACGATTTACAAGAAATTAAAATAGAGTATTCAACTTCACGAGTGTTTATACCAAATAAAGGATATTTTTCATTTAAAACATTTAATGATATAAAAAATATCATTAACAAAAAATCTTCATTAAAAGAATCAGTAAACGAAGCCAAGACATATAAAAAAGGTGATAAACTCAAAATCAAATTAAAAAACGGAAAAAAGTTTGATGTAGTATTTGATTCATATTCTCGTACAAAAGGGGTGGCATTGGGTAAGTTTAAGGATGGAAGTGGAGAATATGATACTAAACCATTCAATTTAGATACAATCGTAGAATCAGTAAATGAGGCAGATGACCACGAGGTGGGAATGGGATTATCTGCATTGAAAGAATCAGTTCGTTCTGCTAAAATAATTTATGATGAAATCAAGAAAAGAAATATCCAAGAACTTGAAGGTTGGGTACAGCACAAATTAACATTAGCATCAGATTATCTTAACACCGTGGCTCAGTATATGGAAGATTTAGATGAGTACGATGAAAAAGATGATAAATAAAAGTGGAACACACAATGGAATTATTAGGAGCATTTTTAACAGGGGTAGTTGGACCTATACTTTATCTATTAATTGATAAGTACAAAAAACAAACCCAAGATAAAAAAAGAGATAAAGTAAGAGAAAATATAGCTAACACAAATCTCATTAATGATGAGTTAGAAGAAATTAGAGAAGAATTTAAATCAGATAGAGTTTGGATTTCTCAGTTTCACAATGGTGGTAATTTTTATCCCACAGGCAAATCAATCCAAAAGTTCTCAATATTCTACGAAGTTACAAAAGCAGGAGTTTCATCAGTATCACACACTTTCAATAATATCCCCACTTCATTATATCCAAAAGCATTTGACCATATGTTAAATGATGAACAAAAAGGAATCTTTATAAATGATTTCAATGACCCGAAAGTTGCAACTTATGGATTAAAAGGAGCAGCTGAATCAGTAGGAACAAAATCTTCATATATAATTCCAATGTTTACTTTAGATGAAAAGTTTGCAGGTTCATTAGGTATTGATTATGTAGGTAGAAAAAGAAAACTTACCAAAAGCGAATGGGAACACCTACAAATAAAGGCTGGTAGGATTGCTGGATATATTTCATCATATTTAGAAAACTAATTCACTTTTTGCTTGGATATTTCAAATATTTTTCGTATATTTACATAGTAAATAATAAAGTTATATTTATATACTAATAGGAGAAAATTATGATAACATTAAAATCAATATTAGAAGAAGCTAAAATAACTCAAAAACTTGAGGAAAAGAACGATACCTATTTCAAGGCTGCATACGAAGCTGCAGAATATGCTAAGAAACAAGCTGAGAAAAAGGGATTCCGAGTAGATGAAGATGATTGGCAATCTCAAATCGGATTCGGTGGCAAGTATAATAGAATGAGACCTTCAGTTGGTAAAACCCACTCCTTCTCAATTGGATTAACTAAAAACGGAAAACCACAGAGAAAAGCATTACACATTTCATTATATGGAATGTCAAGTGGTTCTTATGAGTTAACCTATTACATTAATTAATTATGAAGTTAAAAACTATATTATCTGAAATATCATCTTATCGAAAATCGGCAAACAAGACAGGTCCTATTCAAAGTAGCTGGGCTGTTAGAAAAATGATAGTAATATCAGACCCTACCAATGGTTTAACCGATGCCGATAAAAGAAAAAAGATTTTATTTTTTATTGAGCGTGAATTAAAGAAAAAAACAAAGGATTTGGATTATGACTTTGCAGAAATAAAACCAGATGAGATGATTAAAAATCTTAAATACTATCCGGCAACTGATAAGATTGTTGGTATATTACCTCAATATATGTTCAAAAATAAAAAAATAACATATAAGGATTCATTATTTTATAGGGATTTAAAAAATTTTTATAAAACATTGGAAATTAAAGAGAAAACGAAATTAAAATAAATGATAAAGTTAAAAGACATGATTAGTAGAAGTTTATTTGTTGAAAGTAAGAAATTACGCATATTTGATTTTGATGATACACTTGTAAAAACTACATCATTTATTTATGTTACCAATGATGGTAAAAAGAAAAAATTAACACCTGGTGAATACGCAGTTTACAATGAAAAACCAGGTGATGAGTTTGATTTCTCTGATTTCCAAAAAGTACAAGACCCAAACGAAATAAAAAAAATAACTAAAGTACTTAGAAGAGTAGTACAAAGTAGTGGTGGTGATGGAGTTCATATACTAACCGCAAGAGCTGCACACAAACCTATTAGACAATACCTCAAAGATATTGGTATCAATATGAGTAAAATCTATGTAACTGCATTAGCATCTAACAATCCAAAAGATAAAGCTGATTGGATTGAAGATAAGATTGATAATGAGGGTTACGATGATGTTTACTTTGCTGATGATTCTAAAAAGAATGTTGATGCCACCAAAAAAATGTTAAGAACAAAGGATATCAAGTGGAGAGTTCAGCATATAAAACATTAAATTAGTTTTGGAAAGTAAAAAAAAGATTTTAATCACTACTTTAACAAATCCAATAAAATCAACAAATGATTTAGAATATCAGATTAAAAATATAAATAACGGATTGTTAGATGTTGATGATGATTATGAAATAGATTTAGAGTTTATATTTTGGTATGCAAATAAACCAGAAGATGAGTTAATGCATAATCATATTAATGAATTTAGAGAATTATATCCTGAACAATCTCGTAAGTTTGTAGATATTTTAGAAACTAAGTTTTTAGATGAACTACATAACCAAATTGTAGATATTTTTAATAAAATAGATAAACCCTACTTAGATAGTATTAAGGGAAAAATTAAAAATATAAAATACAATAATACTTTTCAAAAAAAATATAACTTTAGGGGATATGGAGCTGTTCATCAATTTGAATTAATTACTGAACATCTTTATCAAAATGTAAATTACGATAATTATTATTTTTTATCATCAAATTTCTTTATAGCAGAAAAAAGATTTTTTAAGCAATATTTTCATAATGTAAATAACTTTGGAGTTCCTTTTTTAGTTCATGGACCTATGATAAATAGTACATTATCTACAAATGAATCTATATTATTACAACACCATAATATTAATACATTTGGATGTATCCCCTCTAAATTAGTTGATTTTTTTGAAAATAAAATGGATTCATTTTATGATAAAAAAGGACTTAACTTTATTAATGAAAAATTAGGATTAGGAACAACTTTTGGAATTCATTCTGGTAGATTTATAAAAAAATGGAAACATTGTATTAATTCAGATTATACTATAAAATCAGAAGATTTTACAAATAAAGAAATATTTCCTTTTGATGATGGAAAGTGGGAACCGGCTATACAATTTCCTTTATTGTTTTTAATATATTGCACAAGATTTCCTGAAACATATAATATAGAGTTTACAAAATTAAATGATACCGATATTGATATACCTTCTTTTTCTTTACTAAGTATAGATGCAACATATGGAAATTTGGCTAGAGATAATAAACATAGATTTCAATCTTTACATGAACCAAATTTAACTTCTGTTTTTGGTTTAAAGATTCTTAAAAAAATAATGAAATTGGATTTAATAGTTACAGATACTATTATAGATGACAAAAAAAGATGTATTAAAAGTCTTATAGAATATTTAGATGATATCAAGTTTAAAAAACAATATATTGAATATAAAAATAAAGAGTTTTTTAAAAAAGATATTAGATTTTATGAAAAGATATTTAACTATAATAGTAAAAAGTGTTACGATTCTGTTTTGAAGTATTTTGATATTAGTTGATATTTATTAATATGAGATACTACATACTTATATTACTTACATTTTTATTAACATCATGTGGCGGTACTTATTACTTTTCTACAATAAACCACACACCAGAATATATTAGTGATGTAAGAGTTGATAAGATTGAGAATAGAATGGATTTGAATTGGAAGTTAAGAACTGATAATCAATTCAGATGGGATTTTGCTCAATATGCACAGAACCAACCTTTGAGTTGGTATTACGATAATTCTTGGGAGTTGGGATTATATAGAAGTAATTTCACAGCATTTGATTTATATTGGAATAGAACAACTTATTGGTGGAACTGGTCTTTTAACTATCCATACAATTGGGGATGGAATAGTTGGTATCCATTTAGATATAATAGATTTGGTTGGAATAGTTGGGGATGGAATCATTGGAACTATAACCCTTATAGATGGAATTATAGACCTAATTATATTATAACACCAAGAGTGGAAAGACCAAGAGTAATTGTAAATGGTAGAAGAGGTTCTAACAACACAAACATTACAATAAACAGAGGCAGGTCGAATAATTCGACCACAAATAATTCTAATCTTAGAGTTAGAAGGTATGATAACAAAGATAGAATCGTTCCTCGTAGAAATTATAATGATGTTAAAATAGAAAATAGAACACCTATAAGAAGTAACGATAGAATTAGAACAGCCCCATCTAATAGAAACAACAATCCTACCAGAGTTACTCCAACACCAAGAACGAGAACAGCTCCAAGTATTAGAACTGTTCCAACGAGAAGGTCAAATAACTCTTCAACTCAAACAAGAGTAAATGTTGGTAGGCGAGGTAACGGAAACCAATAAATTCTATATTTATATACAATAAGGAATTATTAGATATGCCATCAAAATCAAAAGCACAACAAAAATTCATGGGTATGGTTCATGCACTACAAAAAGGTGATATGAAACCATCAGATGCATCCGCTTCAGTAAAGAAAGCTGCTCAATCTATGAGTGATAAAGATGCCAAAGACTTTGCATCAACTTCTCACAAAGGTTTACCAAAAAAGGTAAAACAAGAAATCCTCAACAAACTTAAAGAATACGCTAACAAAATGGGTAGAGACCATTTAGGTGGTGATGATTATACTTCCAAAAGAAAAGGTGGTTTAAGAGATTTTGATGGATATGATAATGTAGATTACAATAAGGATATGCCGATGGATGAAGGATTCAAATCAGAATACAAAGGAAACGATGGTATAATTTGGAAAAAAGGAAAAACACGAGGTGGTGTTACAAACTTTACTCCATATTACAAAGGACATGATATTGATAAAGGTGGCCACAACTTCAAAACTGAAAAAGAATTAAAAGATTTTATTAAAGATTATATTCTTTCAAATCAATTATATAACAAATATAGATTTGAATCAGTAAATGAAGGACCAATAGATAGAGTTATTGGTGGTAGACCTTACAATTATGTTGGTGATGGTAGAAGAGGCAAGGCAATAGTTCCAGGTCCAATGAAAGATAGAGAAAAAAAAGATATCTTAAAAAGAGCTAAAAAGGCAGGATATTCTGCAGCACCTGGTATCAAAGGTGGTGTAGTTATTTATGTTGAATCTATTTATGAAGGAATGTTTTCTACAATAGACCAAATCAGACAAGATTCAAAGGATGTTAGAGATTTCGTAAAGAAAGTATTTGCTGATAGAGATTTCAAAGATATGAAAAATGATAAAGAGTTTTTAAAGTATCTTAAATCTATTTACGAAGGAGTTGATGAATCAAAAGGTGTTCCTCAAAATTATATGCAAGGTAGAACTTCAGATTACCACACAGCATTAAGAGGTAAGAATAAAGATTATAGTGGTGGAACTAACTTCAAGAAAACAAACCATGGTCAACCTGATTTGGAAAACGATGAAGAGGACCAAGAAACAAATCAACTAAGTAACAAACAAATTGCTTTAAAAGCTGAATCTTTTGATAAAGTAGAACATCTTAAATTACTTAATCTTGCTTTAAGAACTATGCCAGGTTCTCAAAAACAAAAAGAGATAATCAGAAAACTTAATCAAGTTAGAAAAGCTGGTGGAATGAGACCACTAAAAGAAACTTCTATTATTGAGTACGGTCAAAGATTAGATTTATCATTTATTGAAGATGAAGATGCTAGATTAGATGGTACACCAGAACCAAAAGATGCAATCAATAGAGATTTGGATGAAGGTACTATGATTAGAATGGCAGGTCAAATAGCACAAGAGTTATTACCTAAAGATACTTGGTCAAGATATTCATCAGATGGAAAGAAAAACAAAGAATTTGTAAAATCAGTAGTAAAAGATTTAGCACAAATATTAAATAGGTTTTACAAATCACATAATATTAATCTAAGGATTAAAGAAAGCAAAAATAAGGAGTAATATGGCAAAGTACACACGAGAACAAATTGAAGAAACTGTAAAAAGTAAAGGATATAAATACTTTACGAGTGATAAAGGATATGATGTTAATATCGTAGGAGTTAGAAACTCAGATACTAACGGTAGAGTAACTAACGCTTTTGATGATAAAGTAACAATATCATATAAGTTACCAACAGGTGAGTGGATGTACCATGAATATGATGCAACAACAGACCCAGGTTCACATTGGGAACAAAACTTACTAAATGAAGATGGTGTTGCTATTTTGAAACCTGGTCAATACAGAGGTTCTCACATGGTTGGATTACATCAAGGTAAATATGAAGCACTAAGACAACAAAAACCCGTCAAAGTTTACAGAGATAATAATAAAGATGGTGATTATGATTTACTTGAAGAAAATGTAAAAGAAGGAATCTTCGGAATCAATATTCACAGAGCAACTGCAAAAAGTGGTGGTAAATCTATAAGAATAGATAAGTGGTCTGCTGGATGTCAAGTAATTGCTGCAAATGATGATTTCAATGAATTTATGGAAATTTGTAATAAGGCAAAAGATATTTGGGGTAATTCATTCACATATACTCTAATAGAATCAAAAGATATTGTATAAAATGAATCAATGGGAAGATATTTTTGAAACTAATGAATTTAAAGAATTATCTTTAAGTAAAAGAGTAGTTCTTAGAATCAAAATAGCTTTCTTTGGATTGATTTCATATTTGTAAAAAAGTTATATATATTACTAATAAAGGTTACACCTAACTTAATAGGAGTAATTAAAATGGCATTTAAAGATTTGTTTAAAGACGATAACGATATCAATGAAAAAAATGTAGTAGGATTTGCATCATTTGCAATAATGACAATATTTGCAATTGCAGACCTTACCACAGGATATCTTGGTAAAGATTTGGTAATCAATGAATTTATTTATAATTCATTTGTAATCATTACACTTGGTTCGTTTGGTATTGCTGAAGCTGGTAAAGTTTTTGGTAAAAAAGAGTAAAAGAAAAAATAAATAAAAGTTATGATATATTGGTTTACAGGCCAACCTGCACATGGTAAGACTATTTTGGGTAAAAAATTACATAAATTCCTTAAAACAGAAAAAAGGAATTGGAGAAAAGATGTATTTCACTTAGATGGAGACCATTTAAGAGAACTCACCATCAACAAAGATTATTCAGAGCAGGGTAGAATCAACAACATCCGAAATGCACAGATGATAGCTGAGTATTTACACAACAATGGATGTGATGTTGTTGTTTCTCTTGTTGCTCCATATCGTTGGTTAAGGGAAGAGTTTAAAGAAAGAATAGGTTTCGGAGATTTCCAAGAATTTTATGTACACACCACAGAACCTCGTGAGAGAGACCACTTTCATGTAAAAGATTACGAGGCACCTGAAGTTGAATTTATCGATGTAGATACTACAAAGGATTCACCAGACCAATCATTTTCAAAAATTATAAATCATCTTACAAAATTAAATAAGTTATAATTATGGCACAATATAAAGCACAAGCCGCTTTTAAATCGTCATCAACTGAAAAGAAATACTCTATGTTTGTTGGAAGATGGCAACCACTACACAAAGGTCATCTTTGGCTTATCAACGAAAGATTAAAAGAAGGATATAATGTTTGGTTGGCAATTAGAGATGTAAAACCAGATGAACAAAATCCTTGGACCGCTCAAGAAATTGAAAAAATGGTACATGCGGGAGAACTGAAAGACCTCATCGCGGATGGTAAAGTAATAACATCAATCATACCAGATATTGAATCGGTAAACTACGGTAGAGGAGTTGGTTATGATATTATTGAACATATACCTCCACAAGAAATTAGCGAAATTTCTGCTACCTCAATTAGAGAACAAATGAGAAGAGATGGTAAGTTATAAAAGACACATTTTAAAAACAATAACTTGGAGAATTATTGGTACATTAGATACTATGATTCTTTCGGCAGTAATTACAGGTTCTTGGAAACTTGGATTAACAATTGGTGGAGTAGAAGTAATAACAAAAATGGTTCTGTATTTTTTACATGAAAGAGCATGGTACAGATTTTCTGATTTTGGTGTAAAATCAAAAAAATGAATATAATACAAAGTTACATTCCTTGGCGTAATCCAAATAAAATAGATTTAGATAAAAAGTATATCTATACTATGATGTTAAGTTCTTTGTTATTAAAAAAGAACTATGATACTGTAACACTATACACAAATGAAACTCAACAAAACTTTTTAGAAAAGTTTAATTTTCCTTACACATACAACACAGATTTACTAAAGGATGATACAGCTGATGTGTTTGCTATAACAAAACTAAAAACAATGTTATCACAAACTGATTCGGAATTTATTCATTTTGATTTGGATAGTTTTGTATTTTCAAATCCAAAAATAAAAAATACTAAATCTCCATTTATATTTTCTCACAATGATATTGGTTTTTTAATTAATGATGTTAGTATTAAAGATACTATTGAAGAAATAATAGATAATCATTCTTTTGATGCAATTTATAACACTTATTTAAAGTTTTATTTAAGAAACAAAAAAATTATTGAAAGTATAGATGGGTATCCATTTGAATATATTTCTTATAAAGAAATACCAAATATGAACTTTATATATGTAAGTGATACAAATATATTTAAAGAAGCTATTCAAAAATCATTAGAGGTTTATCAAAAAATTAAAAAAGATATAGATTCAGAATGGATAGGTTCTGCTTTTATAGAACAATTCACACTACCACTTTATTTAAAAAAGCTTTCTAAGGAATATAGAGATAATATAGATGAATCTACTTTATTTAAAAACTCACCACTTCAGTTAGATGATAAATCTGATAAGTTTTATTTTTCAGGTGGTGATTATTGTTCTAAATGCAATCATTTACATAATATAAACGAAGAAATACAATTAACTGAACCTGCAGAAGATTTTAGTAAATTTAGTTATTATCATTGTGGTGGTGATAAAAATAGAGATATAGTTCAATTCTTAGTTATTAAAACTCTTGTAAACCAATTTGGAAAAGAAGTTGTTGAAAATATTCATGAAGTGTTTAGGGATATAAGCTTTCAACAAAATATTTCAAATAAACTATCCGTTGGTGAAATTTTGTATGAAAAGTACACACATTCTGATATTTTTACAAAATTAAATAAAAAATCAATTTTTTAAAGGAAACCCTATCAAAAAGTTTTTATATACTATACTTATATAAAAGAACATTAGTATGGAAAATAAAGACGAAAAGATATTCCCTAACTTTGACCCAACCAATGATTTATCTCAAGCAGGTAAACAAAGAAGGATGAAAAGAGGATTGGGTTCTAAACCACTTTTAGAATCAGAAATAAAAGAAGTTCAGAAAAAGGCCCGTTCTGCAATGGAAGCCGCTAGATTACTTGGAGTTTCTTATAACACTTACAAAAAATATGCAAGAAAATATGGTGTATTTGAGGATTTAAAAAATCCTGATGGCACTGGTATTAGAAAAGGTTATAATCTTAAAAGAGGAAAATATTCTCTTGATGATATCTTAAAGGGTATGTACCCAGAATATCCTGTTTGGAAATTAAAACAAAGATTACTAAACAATGGATATATGTTAGAGAAATGTAACAATTGTGGGTTTGAAGAAAGAAGATTAACTGATGGTAAGGTGCCATTAGTATTAGATTTTGAAGATGGTGATAGAAAAAATCATAAATACGAAAATCTAAGAATGTTGTGTTTCAACTGCTCATTCTTAATTAATGGAAATCTTACAGGCCCACGA
>Ga0209653_1002964_pt1 | contig 11910 bp, 7 predicted proteins | sample SaaInl6LU_22_DNA_FD_184644 | JGI IMG/M metagenome (GOLD analysis project Ga0209653, IMG submission 184644) | Marine microbial communities from expanding oxygen minimum zones in the Saanich Inlet - ESP_116LU_22_DNA (SPAdes) (version 2) | ecosystem: Environmental > Aquatic > Marine > Intertidal... | reverse complement strand
CACCATCAACTTGTAAAACTGGCTCTACAACTTTGTCAACTGCATTACAATTAGCTGTTGCAGAAATAATTACGGTACCTGGAGCAATTACATCTCCATCAGGGTACTTTTGCTTCATTGAAAGCGAATCTTTTCCTGTTGGTACATTGATACCTAAATCGATAGCAAACTCTGAAACGGCTTTTACTGCTTGGTATAAACGAGCATCTTCTCCTTCATTTTTGCAAGGCCACATCCAGTTTGCAGATAAAGAAACTGATTGCAAACCATCTTTTAAGGGTGCCCAAATAATATTGGTTAATGCTTCTGTTATAGAATTTCTACTTCCAGCTTCTGGATGTATTAATCCAGAAATAGGAGAGTGCCCAATTGAAGTTGCAATACCCTCTTTTCCTTTATAATCTAGAGCCATTACCCCAACATTGTTTAACGGTAATTGCAACGAACCAACACATTGTTGTTTGGCAACTTTTCCACCGACACATCTATCTACTTTATTCGTTAACCAATCTTTACAAGCTACCGCTTCTAATTGTAAAACTTGTTCTAAATAGTATTGTAAATTTTCTTTGCTATACTTGGGGTTTCTATAGTTTCTTGCAATAGTAGAATCGGACATAATGGTTTTTGGAGAGGAACCAAACATGTCTTCCATAGCTAAATCCATTGGTTGATCTCCATTGGTTTCTGATTTAAAAGTAAACCGATCATCACCAGTAACGTTACCTACTGTATACATTGGAGATCGTTCACGATCTGCAATTTTTTGTAAAATTTCTGTGTGTTTTTCATTAATAACTAATCCCATTCTTTCTTGAGATTCGTTACCAATAATTTCTTTATCAGAAAGTGTAGGATCACCTACAGGAAGCTTATCTAAATCTATTTTTCCACCAGTTTCTTCTACCAATTCAGATAAACAATTCAAATGTCCACCAGCTCCATGATCGTGAATGGAAACAATAAAATTCTCATCATGTTCTACCATACCACGAATGGCGTTTGCAGCGCGCTTTTGCATTTCTGGGTTAGATCGTTGCACTGCATTCAATTCTATTCCAGAGGTAAACGCTCCAGTATCTGCAGATGATACTGCTGCACCACCCATTCCAATTCTATAATTTTCTCCACCAAGAATTACAATTTTATCGCCTTCTTTAGGAGTGTCTTTTTTAGCTTGTTCTTCTTTTCCATATCCAATTCCTCCAGCTTGCATAATCACTTTATCAAAGCCTAGTTTCCTTGGTTTTATGTCATTACGAGGAGCTTCTGATAACGTAATTTTTGTGTCATCAGCAAATTTTTTCTCTTTGTTCGTAATGATGTCATTAGTTTCATCGTGTTCAAAAGTTAATACAGAACCACAAATTAGAGGTTGTCCAAATTTGTTTCCAAAATCAGATGCCCCGTTTGAAGCTTTGATTAAAATATCAATTGGAGTTTGATACAACCATTTTCTAGCTTCAAATTTTTGTTCCCAAGGACGCGTTTCTTCTAGTCTTGAATAAGAAGTCATGTACACTGCAGTTCCTGCTAATGGGATTGATCCTTTACCACCAGCCAATCTGTCTCTAATTTCACCACCTGAACCTGTTGCAGCTCCATTAAATGGTTCTACAGTTGTAGGGAAATTATGTGTTTCTGCTTTTAAAGATATTACAGAATCAAATGCTTTGGTTTCGTAAAAATCAGGTTTGTCTGCACTTTTTGGGGCAAATTGCTCTACTTTTGGTCCTTTTATAAAAGCAACGTTATCTTTGTAAGCAGAAACAATATCGTTAGGATTTTGTTTTGAAGTTTCTTTTATCATTTTAAATAAAGAGCTAGTTTGCTCTTCTCCATCGATAATAAAAGTACCGTTAAATATTTTGTGACGGCAGTGTTCTGAGTTTACTTGGCTAAAACCAAAAACTTCAGAATCTGTTAATTTTCTTCCTATTTTTTTAGCAACATTTTCTAGATAGCTTACTTCTTCATCACTTAATGATAACCCCTCTTTTGTATTGTATGCTGCAATATCATCGATTTTTAAAATAGGTTGTGGTTTGATAGCTATCGTAAAAATATCTTGATGTAGTGCATTAAATTTCTCTGAAATCATTGGATCATAATCAGAAGAATCTTTGGTACATGTTGTAAATTCTTCGATTCTTATGATACCAGAGATACCCATGTTTTGGGTGATTTCTACAGCATTGGTACTCCAAGGAGTAATCATTGCTGTTCTAGGTCCAATAAAAAAAGCGTCTAAAGACGCTATAGGAGTGTTGTTAGCTTCTAAGATTAGTTCAGAAGCTAATAACCATGTTAATTTATTTTTAGTTTCTTGTGAAAATTCTTGTTGAGTTTGAACAGCGAATACTTTACTGTTTTGGTTTCCGAAGAAATAAATCATTAGATTGTATGAATTAAAATAGACTGTAAAATTAATTTTTTATAACGTAAACTCAACAAAAAATTAAAATTAATTTGTTGATTTTTAAACGAATTTATTAACAGTATGAAAATAGCTTGCTGTATTTTAATTACGATACCACTGTAATTTATTTCGTAAGTAATTGTTTTTTGGAAGTTAATTTTAATCAATAAATCTTTCTATGTGAATTTTAAGTATGTATGGTGTTGTTTTGCCAATTGCCTAGTATAATATTATTACTAATTATCGTTTTTGGTTTTGCAATATAAAAGGCATTGTTTAGGGTAAACGATAGCGGTATTCATGTCAGTAACAAATTTGAAGATAAAACAGCATTTCAAATTTGTGACAAGAACTAATAAATTTATAATTTCATCTTGACTTATAGAAGCTCTCACACATTATTTTTAATCATTGCTCTAGAAAGTTACAGGTTGTTTTCTCCAAGATCTTCATCTTTACTAACACTTACGGAGTTTCTATACTCTAACTGTCTAAAATGATGTTTTTTACAGCAATTTTTGCAGTTGTTAATACTTTTCGTTTTAAACGATTCTTGTGTTTTCTAAAAAGAATAATTAGTGGTAGTTGAAGTAGCATTTTTAGCTATGGTTATTGCTTTTGTATTACCACTTGTAAAAATACCCCATACGTCTGCTGCTGTTGGACCTCCCCAAATTCTAGTAGCTAAAATAGGATTATCTATAAAAGGATTTCTATTGCCTTGTGCATTTTGATTTGATCTGTTTTCATGATATGTATTGCGTTGTTTTTCTAAAGTAGAAACAGGGTCCTCGGCATTCCATTTTAAAAATAAATCAATCATATCATCTGGAGTAGATTTGTTGTTACCCATACCAATGTTTGATGGTAAACATCTGTTACCATACCTAAGGTACATGTACATCATCATTCTTGCAACATCTCCTTTCCATTCATCACCCGGATACCAACCACCATTTGGTTGAATCCCAGAATTTCCAGAGCCTGCTGTAAATTTTCGATTACTTCTTGATGAGTTTCGTCGTGCATCAGCAGGTCTTAGATGATGAGCATCAGAACCAGGACCATTATATCCAAGATTTGGGTTTCCCAAAGAGCGAGAATACACGTGTTCTCTATTCCAATCTCCGGAATTTCCTCCATTATTATCAACTTCACGTGCTCTATCGTTGGTAATGTCTGTATCTGTGGCATTTTCATAACCGTAAACTAAAAGGACTTCTCGGTTATTATTTGGATTAAGATCGCTTGTTTGGCTTGCTCCCCAAATATCTCCGTAAGATAAAAGTTGAGTGTGTGTTGTAGTTATCTTTTTTGCAAGTTCTTCCTTTAAAGCTAAACCTGTACTATTTAAATTAACGTCTCTATAATATACTTCTTGCGTGTATGTTATGGAAACCAAACAACAAGAAAGAAATATAAAAACTTTACTTAGCATAAAACCCTTTATTTGATCTAAAATAATTTCTTTTCAGTTCTATATAAGTAAAAGTATACAATGAAAACTATTTTCTTTCTAATTGTGCCATGTAAAATCCATCAAAACCAGACAGATGGGAGAGTATTTTTTTATCTTTTACAAAGATAAACTCTTTTCCAGCTTCTGATGCTAAGAATTCATAAACTTGTTCTTGATTCTCAGAGGGTAAAATAGAACAGGTGGCATAGACTAATTTTCCTCCTACTTTCACCATTTTAGAATAGCTTTGCAGAACTTCTTGTTGAACTTTCTTTATATTTTTTATAAATTCAGGTTGTAATTTCCATTTAGAATCTGGGTTTCTACGTATAACACCTAATCCAGAACAAGGAGCATCTATTAAAACACGATCTGCTTTGTTGTAAAGTTTTTTGATTGCTTTTGTAGAATCGATAACTTTGGTTTCAATATTATGTGCTTTATTCCTTTTTGCTCTTACTTTTAATTTTTTCAATTTACTTTCGTAAATATCCATAGCAATTACTTGTCCTTTGTTTTGCATTAAGGCAGCCAAATGCAATGTTTTCCCTCCAGCTCCTGCACAAGTATCTACTACTTTCATTCCTGGCTTTACATCTAAATAATGGGCCACCAATTGAGAGGAAGCGTCTTGTACTTCAAAAAAACCATTATGAAAGGCTTCTGTTTTAAACACATTGGCTCTTTCTTCTAATAGTAAGGCTTCAGGATAGTGTGAAATTGATTTTGTAATTACGTTTTCTGCTCTTAGTTTCTTTTGAAGTATTTCTTTAGAAATATTTAATGTATTCGTTCTTAAAATTACTGCTGCTTTTTGGTTTAACGCACTAATTTCTTTATCCCAAATATCTTCTCCAAGCTCAGCAACACAAAGTTCATCTATCCAGTCTGGTATAGACTCTCTATATTTTCTGATGTTAGAAAGTTCATCAAAACGTCCTTTTATTCTTCTAACAGGAACATTGCCAATTTGATTCCAATCTGGTAAAGGAATACCTCTTAATACACACCAAACGGAAAAAATCCGCCAAATATCGTCTCTTTTAAAAGGAACTTTAACTTCTGCAATTTCTGTATACAATCTGTTCCAACGTACAATTTCGTAAATAGTTTCTGCTACAAATTTTCGATCTCTAGCTCCCCAGCGCTTATCTCTTTTTAATGCTTTTTCTACAGCCTTGTCTGCATAAACACCCTCATTAAAAATATCTCTAATACTGTCTATTACGGCAAATGTTAAATTTCTGTGGAGTCTCATATTGTGATTTTAAAAAGCGTGCAAATATACACTAAAATATAAGGTTTTTATTAAATTTAAATTATTTGTAATCAGGAATTTCAGGTAAAAATGCATAACGTTCTCTTTGGAAATCGATTTTACAATAAAAGTGCTGTAAGCCATTGGTAATTATCAAATAATTAGCATTTAATTTTAAATTATATCTTGCAATTTGATCAAATGTATCTTGTGTTATTTTTACAGATGGGGACTTACATTCTACGATAATTTCTGGTTCTCCTTTTGTGTTGAATACTAAAATATCACTGCGTTTAGTTAATCCGTTTACAGTTAGTTTTTTTTCGATAGCGATTAAAGAAGCTGGATATTTTTTTTCTTCAATTAAAAAAGACACGTAATGTTGTCTAACCCATTCTTCTGGAGTTAGCATTATATATTTTTTTCTAATCTTGTCAAAAATAAGCGTCTTATTTTCACTATTTTTGAACTTAAACTTGTATTGAGGTAGGTTAAGCTGAATCACACCACAAAACTAATACAAAGCAGATTAATTTTAAGTATTTAAATTTCCTTTCCTTAGAAAAGGGTGGCTTTTATGAATGAAATAAACAATATCGTATCAGATATAAAGAAAGGTAATACCAAACCTATCTATTTTTTAATGGGAGAAGAAGCCTATTATATTGATAAAATTTCTGAATATATAGCACAAAACGTGCTAGATGAAACAGAAAAAGGTTTCAATCAACAAGTCATTTATGGAAGAGATTCTAGTATTGAAGATATTGTTAGTGCCGCAAAGCGTTTTCCGATGATGGCTGAAAAACAAGTAATTATTGTTAAGGAAGCACAAGATTTATCGAGAACCATAGAAAAACTGGTGTCTTATGCAGAAAACCCACAGCCGACTACAGTGTTGGTTATAAATTACAAATACAAAAAGTTAGATAAGCGTAAAAAACTACACAAAATTATTGCAAAAACAGGGCTAATTTACGAGAGTAAAAAATTTTATGAGAACCAAGTTCCCGATTGGATTCGTAAGGTTTTATCTGGAAAAGAATATCAGATAACTCCAAAGGCATCGCAAATGCTTGTTGATTTTTTAGGAACGGATTTGAGTAAAATTAGTAATGAATTAGAAAAGTTAACTTCTATTTTGCCTAAACAAACGATTATTACTGATGTTCATATAGAAGAAAATATAGGGATTTCTAAGGATTTTAATAACTTTGAATTGCGTAAGGCTATTGGCGAAAAAAACGTCATAAAAGCGAATCAAATTATCAAATATTTTTCAGAAAACCCTAAAAACAACCCTTTAGTAATGACCATTTCATTATTAAATAGTTTTTTTACACAGCTGTTGTTATTTCACGGATTACAGGATAAATCAAAAAATAGTGTTGCCAAATCTATTGGAGTAAGCCCCTATTTTGTAGATGAATATTTCTCAGCAGCAAGAAACTATCCAATGCGTAAGGTTGCTCAAGTAATTTCTTTTTTAAGAAGTGCAGATATGAAGAGCAAAGGAGTAGGTGCAAGCCAAACCCATGCTGATATTTTAAAAGAAGTATTATTCAAAATTTTACACTAAATATTTATTTAGTGTAAAACAAATCAATTGTAAACAATACAATTGGTTTACTATAGTTCTTTTAGGAGTTTCTATTTGTCAGTTGTTTAGTTGTAAAGACTTTACAATAATCTAATATTTCTATAAATTAATATAAGTCTGTCCAAATTGTATAGCAAAACAAAGATCTTAATTAGACCAATAGCAAAAGTAACTATGCAACATCATCCTGCTATTTTACTTAGAAGTTATAGTTAAAGAAGATCAGGGCACTTTTTTTATCATTGTATAGGCCAATATTTACCAGAGTTTCGCATATCAATTTACTAATAAATGTTATTGATGGATAACTTAATTTTAAAAAGTCATTTAGAAGTTGTATTTTTCTTTTTTTAAATATTTACAACCTACAATTAGACATATTTAATGAGTAATTACCATATCAAACATTTAGAAGAATACTACCAAGTTTACCGAAAATCAGTAAGTGAGCCAGAAAATTTTTGGGAGGAAATTGCAGAAGAACATTTTGTTTGGAAACGTAAATGGGACAAAGTATTGGAGTGGGATTTTTCTAAACCAGAAATCAAATGGTTTGAAGGCGCTCAATTAAATATTACCGAAAATTGTATTGACAGACATTTGGCTACTAGGGCAAATAAAACGGCTATTTTATTTGAACCTAATGACCCAAACGAACCTGCAGAACATATTTCTTATCTAGATCTTTATAAACGTGTCAATAAATTTGCCAATATTCTAAAAGCAAAGGGAATTCAAAAAGGAGATCGCGTATGTATTTACGTGCCTATGATTCCAGAATTGGCAATTGCAACTCTGGCATGTGCAAAAATAGGAGCTATTCATTCTGTTGTTTTTGCAGGGTTTTCTTCATCAGCTTTAGCTACGAGAATTAATGATGCTAACTGTAAAATGGTTATCACCTCAGATGGTTCGTATCGTGGAGCAAAAACTTTAGACTTAAAATCTATCGTTGATGAGGCTTTAGAAAAATGTGATTGCGTACAATATGTTTTGGTAGCTAAAAGAACTGGAGCAGCAATAAACATGAAAGAAAACCGTGATGAATGGTTACAACCTTTGTTAGACGCTGCTTCTGATGAATGCACACTAGAAATAATGAATGCTGAAGATCCACTATTTATTTTATATACTTCTGGTTCTACAGGAATGCCAAAGGGAATGGTACACACTACGGCAGGTTATATGGTGTATGCTGCATACACATTTAAAAATGCCTTTCAATACAAAGAAAATGATGTGTATTGGTGTACAGCAGATATTGGTTGGATTACCGGACATTCTTATATTATTTATGGCCCTTTAGCCAATGGAGCAACTACAGTTATGTTTGAGGGTGTGCCAAGTTATCCGGATTTTGGACGTTTTTGGGAAATTGTAGAAAAACATAAAATCAATCAATTTTATACAGCACCAACAGCTATTAGAGCTTTGGCAAAACATGGAGGAGCATTGGTGGATAAATATGATTTATCTTCTTTAAAAGTACTTGGTTCTGTTGGTGAGCCAATTAACGAAGAAGCTTGGCATTGGTATAACGATACAATTGGAAAAAATAAAAGTCCGATTATAGATACTTGGTGGCAAACAGAAACAGGAGGAATGATGATTACTCCCATTCCATATGTAACTCCGACAAAACCCACGTATGCAACATTGCCTTTTATTGGAATTCAGCCTTGCTTAATGGATGAAAATGCGAATGAATTAAAAGGCAATCAAGTTGAAGGACGATTGTGTGTCAAATTTCCTTGGCCAAGCATAGCAAGAACCATATGGGGAAATCATCAGCGTTATAAGGAAACCTATTTTTCTGCATTTGAAAATAAATATTTTACAGGTGATGGAGCTTTACGAGATGAAGTAGGTTATTATAGAATTACAGGTAGAGTAGATGATGTAATTATTGTATCTGGCCATAATTTAGGAACGGCTCCAATAGAAGATGCTATTAACGAGCATCCAGCGGTTGCAGAGTCTGCTATAGTAGGTTTTCCTCATGATATCAAGGGAAGTGCTTTGTATGGTTATGTTATTTTAAAGGACATTGGAGAAGGTAGGAATCATGATAACTTACGCAAAGAAATTAACCAAACGATTTCAGAAAAGATAGGTGCAATTGCAAAATTAGATAAAATACATTTTTCAGTAGGTTTGCCTAAAACACGTTCTGGTAAAATTATGCGTAGAATTTTACGTAAGATAGCTACCAACGAGATTGATAATTTAGGTGATGTTTCTACATTGTTAAATCCTGAAGTGGTACAAAAAATCATAGAAAATAGGTTGTAGTTGTTTGAAAACCAATTATTTTTTAGTTATTCGTAAATAAGGTATTTAGCTCTTATTCGTAAAAAATTCTGTAAAGCTTTTTTCCATCCAAGCCTAATTTTGTGAGCAGAAATACCCAATTCTATCTGTTTTTGTAATCTTGCTGTTCCTGCTAATTTTGTAAAGAAAGTATTAAAAAAAGGATTTTTTATATTTAATTCTTGGTAGTTTTTATAGGACGCAATCAACCATTTTAAACGTAAATGATCTAAAGAAGTTTCTTTTCTTAAATCGTTTCCAAAACAAATTTGATTTTTATGTTTTGGGTTTTTTGCACCTTCATTTGGTTTTGGTGTAAAAGAAAAAGGATATTCAATTTTACTAAAAGCTGGATGTCCAAATATTTGAAATTGTTTGTCTGTTCCCCTTCCTACAGAAATCGTTGTACCCTCAAACAAACACAAACTAGGGTATAGGTTAATGCTTTTGCTGTTTGGTAAGTTAGGAGATGGTTTTATGGGTAAACTGTATTTGGTGTTGTGGGTGTAATTCTCAATAGGCATAACTGTTAAATCACATTGAATTTTGTTTTTCAACCAATTTTCACCATTAATCATTTGTGCATATTCACCAATTGTCATCCCATATACCACAGGTACAGGATGCATGCCTACGAAACTTTTCTGTGATTTTTCTAATACTGGACCATCTATATAGTGTGCGTTTGGATTTGGACGATCTAAAACAAGAATAGGGATGTTTTGTTCAGCACAAGCTTCCATCACATAATGTAGTGTAGAAATATACGTGTAAAAACGAACACCCACATCTTGGATGTCAAAAATGACTAGATCTAAATTTGCCAATTGAGCTGCAGTTGGTTTTTTGTTTTTGCCGTACAAAGAAATAATTGGTAGATTGGTTTTGTTATCTTTTCCGTTTTTAATGATTTCGCCAGCATCAGCTTTTCCTCTAAAACCATGTTCTGGAGCAAAAACTTTTTTTACAGAAATATTTAAAGACAATAAGCTATCTACCAAATGAATAAGTCTATTATCTTTACTTTTTATTATGGATGTTTGATTTGCAACAATACCAATATTTTTGGTTTTTAGTTTGTTCAAGTACTTTTTAGTTAATGAGGCAGCAGGTTTTACAACATTGTTTTTTTTTGTATGTGGTTTTTGAGCAAGAGAAATTCCACAAAAAACGAAAGTGAATAACCAGCATAAATATGTATTTTTGAATTTGGTAAAGAACTGCATAAATTGAATTACGAATTATTTATTGCTAAACGAATTATTACTGCTAAAGACTATAAAAATAGTATTTCGGCTCCAATAATAAAAATTGCAATCACAGCAATAGCATTGGGTATTATAATAATGTTGTTAGCTGTGGCTATAGGTTCTGGTTTTCAAGAGAAAGTACGAAGTAAAATAGCAGGATTTAATGGTCATATTCAAATCGTAAATTATGATAATAATAACTCTGTACTTTCTTTAGTACCCATTTCAAAAGAGCAAAGTTTTTATCCGAAATTTAAAGACATAACAGGTGTAAAGAACGTACAAGTATTTGCAAACAAAGCTGGTTTGTTACGAACAAAAACCGATTTTGAAGGTATTGTTTTTAAGGGAGTTTCTACAGATTATGATTGGACTTTTTTTTCTGAATATCTAGTAAAAGGAAAATTACCTGATTTACATCAAGAAAGAACTAAAGAGATATTACTCTCTGAAACGGTTGTAAATAGACTGAGTTTACAACTGAGAGATACCGTTCTAGCAACATTTTTAAAATCACCATATAGTAAATTACCATCCAATAGAAAATATATTTTAGTTGGTATTTATAATACTGGTTTTGCGGCCTTTGATAAAAATATGATGATTGGAGATCTTAGAGAGGTTCAAAATTTAAATAGATGGAATCAAAATCAGGTTGGAGGATTTGAAATTTTACTTGATAATTTTGATGGGGTTATTGAAAAAGGAAAAGCAATATATAGTAGCATAGGAGCAACTCTAAATAGTAAAACAATTGTAGATACTTACCCAAGTATTTTTGAATGGATTACGTTAACAGATAATAATGTTTGGTTTATTATCGGAATTATGATTTTAGTTGCAGGGATCAATATGATTACTGCTCTTTTGGTTTTAATTTTAGAAAGAATTCAATTTATAGGTATTTTAAAAGCACTGGGAAGCACAAATAATAGCATCAGAAAAATATTTTTATACAATGCCTCTTATCTGATTCTCAAAGGAATGTTTTGGGGTAACACTATTGGAATATTGCTTTTAGGTATCCAGTATTATTTTAAAATAATCTCTTTGAATCCACAAACTTATTATGTCTCTGTTGTGCCAATTTCGATTTCTTTTAAAGCGTTGTTGCTACTGAATTTGGGTACTTTAGTGCTTTGTTTGATAATGTTGATTATACCTTCGTATATCATAACAAAAATAAAACCCTCATTAGCTATTAAGTTTGCATAAAAAAATCCGTTTTTTAAAAACGGATTTTAACAAACTAATTTAAATACCATAAGACATTACTTTTATTCTATTGTTTATCTTACAATTTTTACGCTAAGATTAAACTATTTGGCGTGTTTGTGTGCTTTATAAGAAGATCGTACCAAAGCACCACTTTCTATATACATAAAGCCCATTTCTAAACCTAACGTTTCGTATTTTTTAAATTGCTCCGGTGTAATAAATTCTTTTACAGGCAAGTGATTTTTTGTGGGTTGTAAATATTGCCCAATCGTTAATACATCTAACCCAACGCTTTGTAGGTCTTTCATTGTTTGAATGACTTCTTGTTCGGTTTCTCCAAGACCCAGCATTAATCCCGTTTTAGTACGCATGCCATTTTGTTTCAAATAACGAAGT
>Ga0209653_1002960_pt1 | contig 11926 bp, 12 predicted proteins | sample SaaInl6LU_22_DNA_FD_184644 | JGI IMG/M metagenome (GOLD analysis project Ga0209653, IMG submission 184644) | Marine microbial communities from expanding oxygen minimum zones in the Saanich Inlet - ESP_116LU_22_DNA (SPAdes) (version 2) | ecosystem: Environmental > Aquatic > Marine > Intertidal... | reverse complement strand
TATTTATAAACATTAGTTAAACTTAAAATCTGATCTACATCTAAATTATGCACGTCATTTTTAATTAAATAAATATTTTTTTTTATTTTTTTTGTTTGAAGAAAATTTTCAAATTTTCTCTCAATTAAATTTTTAAATAACTTATCTATAAAATCTTGGTTTTTCATTTAATTAATGATATTCTAAAATTATGGTTAATTATATTAAAAAAATAAAAAAAATAAAAATTAACTTTCTAGATATAGATGAAAAAAAAATTATTGGATATAGAGATCCTGTTTTATTGATTGGATATGATAAAGTAAAAATAAACTATCACCATAAACTATATTTTAATGTAAGATATAATGATGATGATAAAATTAAAACGCATGTTTTTTGTGCTCCATTTAAAAATTTAGATACAATAAATGCAAAAAAAATAAATTTTTGTAAACAATCTGAGATAAATTATTTTGCTTGTGGATCTTCTATATATAAAAATAATAAAATTTATATTTTTTATTCAAAAGATACATCCAAGAGTTTTTATTATTCGGTAAGTCACAATGGTTTTGATTTTTACAATGAAACGCAAATTAATTTTGAAAATAATTTTAGGCCAAGATTAATAGGTTTACCCTATTATTTTGAGTTTAATAAAAGAAAATTTCTAATATTTGAGGGTCTTGATAAATTTTACAGTATTTACATATACCAGATTAATAGTGATTTAAAAAAAATGAAATTTGTAAAAAGAATATCTATCCCTAACAAATCTCTTGCTAATCCATCTATCATAATACGAAATAATAAAATCTTTTTATTTTACAACATGGCTGAAAAAAATTTAAGGTTTAGACTTTGTTACGCTCAATTAACAAAAAATTTTCTTCTTAATACAAAATTTAAATTTTTAATTAATAGTGATTTTTTAAAATATTATAGAATTGAAGGATTTAGATATTTTCAGAATTCAGGTCTATTTTTTGCCTTACAGAACAAAGACCCATATAAAGGAGGAAAAATTTTTTATGGAAAATTACTTTTTAAAATGGAATAGTATATATAAATTAGAATATACGCACTATTTTGAACAAAGAATTATTCAAAAGTATATATTAAATAAAAAAAAAAATTGCTTAGTAATAGGTTCTGCAGCTGGTCGGGAATTGAACTTTCTCAAAGATAAATTTGAGCATATTTTATGTATAGATATTGATAAAAAACAAATTGATGACGGTAAAAAAAAATGGAAGTCTTGCGTAAATATTAAATGGAAATTAGCAGATTATGATTTTTACAATACCATAAATACAAAGTATGATTTAATAGTGTGTCTTGGATTAACAATTAATTATTTAAAAAATTTAGAGTCTTTTTTTGATACATCAAAGAAAATTTTAAATGATGACGGAAAAATCTTTATTAGTTGTGGGAATTTAGAACATTTCTCTTTTAAAAACAAAATAAGTAAAAAAAGAATATTGTATACTGATAAACAGTTGATGTTTTTTTTTAAAAAAAAAAAATTTGATTTATTAGAAAAAAAAGGACAAAGGTTGATAATAGACCATAGCATTTTTCATTCAATTAAAATTCCTTTCTTTATAGAAATTTTTTTTAGCTTAATATTTCCTATTAGCTATTTTAGAATAATGACGTATATTATTCAAAATGAACTACGATATTCTTTCAAAAAAATTAATTAAAAATTTTAAAAAAAATAATTTTTTTGGAATTGATGATTACTATAGTGAAAAAGTATTTCATCCGATGTCATATGGAAAGTATTTAGAAAGTTTTGAAATTCTTATTAATAGCAATATCTACGATATCCAAAGTGACTTAGAAATAACAGATATTTTTCAAGTAAATCTTAAAATATTGAAGCAAAGTATGAATGTATTTAAAAACAAAAAAATTGGTTTTGGATTAAGTTTTGAGTGGAAAGATTTTAAAGAAAATGAATCTTTTCTTATAACCAATCTATTAATTTACAAAGGGCTCAAAGAAGCATCTTTTTTAAAAAATAAAAAAGAATTATTAGAAAATTTAAAGAATATTTTGTTGAATTGGCCAAAAAAAAATAATTATTTTTCTTATGCATATTTAAATCAAAATACTAAGCCAGTATTGAATGTGATGGCAAAATATCTTCAATTCTTAAAAAATGAGAAGAAAACAAAATCATTTATGAATCATTGTTCGCCAAAAGGATTATTTTTAAAAAAAAATGATGAATTACCTTTTGAATACTTTCTTCAAAGTAAGAATAAAAAAAAAAAAGACAATGATACTGTTTATGATCTTTTGCATAATTTATATATAATCGAAAGTTTAATAGACATTGATGATAACCATGCTAATTTGAAAATTTATAAATCAATTTTATGCAATTTTATAAATTTTGATAAAAAATATAATATTATTTTTTTTTCAGATAATGCTCTCAATAAAAACTTGATTATTAATTACAATAAAAGACCTAGAATTTGGTCTATTGGAGTTTTGATACAAGTTTTGACAATGTTATATCAAAAAGGTTGTTTTGATTTTAAAGAATTAGAAAATTTTATTATTTCTATAACAAAATATATTTTTAGTAAATTCAATGATAATGAATTGTATTCAAAACCAAGGCAATGTGCTCATTTATTGCATGGGCTTTCTTTTTTTTTGAGAGAAAAGCATAATAAATAATTATGAATTTTTTGACTATCATAGGTGCCAGACCTCAGTTTATTAAATCATCTATATTAACTAATCTTTTAAATAGAGATCAAAATATTAATCATAAGGTACTAAATACAGGCCAACACTATGATTTTGATATGTATAAAAATATTTTAAAAAGTTTAAATATAAAACAACCTGATTTCAACTTACGTATTAAAAATTCTAAAGATTTTTTAGATAATTGTATAAAAAAAATTGAAAAAAAAATTTTACAAAAGTTTAAGCCAGAATTAATCATTACATATGGTGATACTCAATCTACACTTTTGGCTGGTATTATTGCAAAAAAAATTCAATGCAAGTTAGCTCACATTGAGGCGGGATTAAGGTCCTATAATTATAAAATGCCAGAGGAATTAAACAGGTTAATTACGGATCATTTGGCTGACTATTTATTTACACCAACCATCAACTCTAAAAGAACCTTAGTTAAAGAGAATGTGAAGGGTAAAATTTATGTAGTTGGAGATGTTATGTATGATATTTTTCTAGCATCTAATAAAACAATAAAAACTATACAAGCTAAAATTTTGAAAAAATATTCATTACAAAAAAATAGTTATGTTTTTTTAACAATTCATCGAAATGAAAATACACTCACTCCAAAAGTATATAAAAAAGTTATTGAGTTTATAAAAAAAATAAAATTAAAAAAAACGATAATTTTTCCAGCACATCCAAGACTAAAAAATTTACATAATGAAATTAATTATCCACCAAATATTAAATTAATACGTCCGGTTGATTATATTGAAACGCAAGCATTATTAGCCAATTCAAGTCTTTGTCTGACAGATTCAGGTGGGTTACAGAAAGAAGCTTATTTTAATGGTGTAAAGTGTTTAACCTTGAGAAACGAGACTGAGTGGATGGAAACAGTAGAAAATGGTTGGAATGTTTTATGGACAAACAAGAAACTTAATTACAATAAACAAAAGAGAATTAATTATGGGAATGGATATGCAAGTAAAAAAATATATAAAATTTTATTAAATAATTTATGAAAAAAAGAAATATTTCAATTATCGGTCTAGGTTATGTTGGATTGCCTTTACTTTTCAGCTTTAGTGCAAAAAAATTTAGAGTAATTGGTTTTGATCATAATAAAAAACTAATTAATGATTTAAAAAAAAATAAATCACATATTGAGGATATTTCTAAAGATGATTTTTTATCATTAGATAAAAAAAATATACTATTTACTTCAAGTTACAAAGAGCTTGAAAAAGCGGATGTGATTATTGTTTGCGTTCCAACCCCAATTTATGATGATAAAACACCAGATAACTCATATCTGAATTCTGTGGCTAATCTTTTAAGTAAAATTAATTTAAAAGGTAAAATAATTATCAATGAGTCCACCACATATCCTGGTGCGACGAAAGAAATTTTTGGAAAGCTACTTTTGAAACAAAAATTAATAATAGGTAAGAATTGTTATTTAGCCTTTTCGCCAGAGCGTGTTGATCCTGGAAATAAAAAATTTAACACTTCAAATATTCCTAAATTAATCTCAGGTGCAACTAGACAGTGTTTAAATTATGCAACATCTATTTATGACAAAATATTTAAAATTTATAAAGTAAGTAATATGGAAACTGCAGAATTTACCAAAGTTTATGAAAATGTTTTCAGATCAATTAATATTTCATTTGTAAATGAAATGAAGGTGCTTTCTCATAAAATGAATATTGATATTTATGAAGTAATAAAAGCTGCTTCCACAAAACCCTTCGGTTTTATGCCTTTTTATCCAGGACCTGGATTTGGAGGGCATTGCATACCTATTGACCCTTATTTATTGGCGTGGAAAGCAAAGGAACATAATTTTTACACAAGATTTATTGAACTTTCAGGTCAGATTAATGAGTCCATGCCAAATTACATTGTAAGTAATTTGATTAAGTTAATAGTTGAAAGAAAATTTGACTTAAAAAATAACAAAATATTAATTATTGGGCTTTCTTACAAAAAAAATTCTTTTGATATCAGAGAAACTCCAGCTCTTAAAATTATTCAACTTCTAAAAAAATACCAAGCAAATCTTTACTATCATGATGATCTTATTAATAAACAAGAGCTTAAAAAGAATAAAATTTTTAGTAAAATTAAATATATTTCATTAGAGAAAAAAAATTTAAAACATTTTTCAACCTGTCTAATATTGGCTGACCATGATTATATCGATTACACATCTATACAAAAAAATTGTAAACTTGTTGTAGATACTCGAGGTCGATATAGCAAAAAGTATAAAAATGTTATTCAGCTGTAATTTGATTCAAAAATATTGCTGTTTTTTATTTGTTTAAAAATGCAATTAATTATAAACAAAATATCAACTTACTATGAATAAAAAAGCATTAATATTTGGGGTTACTGGACAGGATGGAGCCTATTTATCGAAATTTTTATTAAAAAAAAAGTATGATGTTTTTGGGGTTAAGCGAAGGAGCTCTAGTTTAAATACTCAAAGAGTTGACGATATTTATATTGATCCGCATCGAAAAACAAAATTTAAAATGATTTATGGAGACTTAACAGACTCACTTTCAATTTTAAAAATTATTAATTATGTCAAGCCAGATGAAATATACAATCTTGGGGCCCAGTCACATGTTAAGGTATCATTTGAAGTGCCAGAATATACTGCCAATGTTGATGCTTTAGGGACTTTAAGAATTTTAGATGCAATCAAATCTTTAAAGATGGAAAAAAAAATTAAATTTTATCAAGCTGGAACCTCAGAAATGTTTGGAGCAACCAAGCCTCCGCAAAATGAAAAGAGTATTTTTTATCCAAGAAGTCCATATGCAGCTGCAAAACTTTATGCTCATTGGATTACGGTTAATTATAGAGAGGCCTATAATATTTTTGCATGTAATGGTATTTTGTTTAATCATGAAAGTCCGCTTCGAGGTGAGACATTTGTCACTAAAAAAATTATATCCGCCCTCTGTAGAATTAAACAAAATGCTAATGAAATTTTATATTTAGGTAATATTTATGCCAAAAGAGATTGGGGTCATGCATTAGATTATGTCAAAGCCATGTGGTTGATGCTTCAACAAAAAAAACCTGATGATTATGTTGTTGCAACGGGGAAGCAAATTTCTGTAAAAAAATTTATAGAGTTAGTTTGTAAAGAGCTCCAAATCCAAATTAAATGGAAAGGCAAAGGTTTAAATGAAATCGGGTATTGGAAGAAAAAGCCTATCATTAAAATAGATCCAAAATATTTTAGACCTACAGAGGTAGATTCATTGTTGGGTTCAAGTAAAAAAGCAAAAAGAATATTAAAATGGACTCCAAAATATAATATTCAAAAGCTTGTAAAAGAAATGATTGATTATGAGCTTTCTAAATGAACTTAAATTCTAAAATTTTTATCTCAGGTCATAAAGGTTTAGTTGGGAGTTCAATTTTACAATTTTTAAAAAAAAAAAAATTTAAAAAAATATTTGTTATCGACAAAAATAAATTAGATCTAAGAAATCAAGATAAAGTTTTAAAATATTTTAAAAAACATAAATTTGATTATGTTATTAATTCTGCTGGTAAGGTAGGGGGGATATTCGCTAATAATAAATTTAAGGCAGATTTTATTTATGATAATATTATGATGCAGAATAACATCGTCTACTCATCATATTTGACCAAAGTGAAAGGTCTTATTTTTTTAGGATCCAGCTGCATTTATCCAAAAAATGCAAAAATACCTATGAGAGAAAATGATTTATTAACTGGCAAATTAGAAGAAACGAATGAGCCCTATGCAATCGCTAAGATTGCGGGTATTAAAATGTGTGAAAGTTTTAATTTTCAGTACCATACAAATTTCAAATGTTTGATGCCATGTAATTTATATGGACCTAATGATAATTATGATCTTGTTACATCTCATTTTTTACCTGCATTAATCAAAAAAATTTATGATGCTAAGCAGAAGGATAAAAAAAAAGTTGTTTTGTGGGGGAGTGGAAAACCCTTGCGAGAAATTATGTATGTTGATGACCTTGCAGATGCATGTTTATATTTTTTAAAGAAAAAAACTAACCACCCTCTTATTAATATTGGCAGCGGTACAGAAAAATCAATATTAGAGTATGCAAAAATTATTGCAAAAAAATTAGGTTACAAGGGTCAATTTATTTTTGATCGGTCTAAGCCCGATGGAATGAAGCGTAAATTAGTAGACAGCAAGCTTGCCAAAAAATACGGATGGAGAGCGAAGACTTCCTTTCAAGATGGACTACAAAAAACATTAGATCATTACATTAAAGAAGAAATTAGTTGATTTTAAATTTTTTTATATTTTTTATTACCTTTTATTTAGCATTTTTATCCATTTATACGTATGGAAAATATTTTAGGTTATTATTTTTTAAACACGAGAATGATGATCTTAATATCAATAACGAATTTACAAATCTTTTTTTTGGAATTGCTTTCTTTATTATTTTCAGTTGGTTTTATCATTTCTCATTTGGTCTAAAAAACGAATGGATTAATTTATTTGTTTTTCTTTTAGGAATTGTTTTTTTTATTTTAGATAAAAATAAGATCAATAATAAAATATTTTATTTCATACCTGTAGTTTTGTATTCAGGAATATTAATTTACAATAATCATAATGATTTTCATTTATATCATTTTCAAAATATTATTGAATTAACGGATAACAATCCAAAAATTGGTATTGGCAATTTAAATCCAAAATATGTTTATGCATCATTATTTATTTATTTTGAATCGTTGTTTCATTTTCCAATTTATCAATATGAATTTATCAATATTCCAAGATACTTAGTGTTTGTCTCAATTTGTGGATATTTATTATTGAATGTTTTAGAAAAAAATAAATTTAATCAATTTTTATCAGCAGTATTTTTGATTTTCTTTTTATTAAAATTTAAAAGATTTTCAGAACATGGTTATGATTATATTGCAATTTTTTTTATCATTTTTATTTTTTTAGAATTTTTTTATACAAATCAAAAAAAAATTTGTAACATCAAAAGTATTATTTTCTTCTTTTCGGTTCTTATCTGCATAAAAGTTACAGGCTTGTTTTTTTTGCCTTTTATCATCTATGCAATTTACAAAAATTTTTTGATAGATTTTACAATCCAAAATTGGTTAAAAAATTTAATTCCAACTTTTTTGGTTATTTTTATTTTTTTAACAAATAGCTTTTTAAATTCTGGTTGTATATTTTATCCTCTAAAGTCTACTTGTATCAATCAAAATAAAATTAGCTGGTCAGTAAATTATAATTACATTGATCAAGAAAGCGATGTTGCAAAAAAATGGGCAAAAGGTTTTTATCATCAAAATTCTAGCGATAAAATTTCAAATTATGACGAATATTTAAAAAATGGAAAATGGATATTTAGTTGGTTCCAATCCCATTTTATGAATAAAATTTTTGAACCGATATTAATATTTATTTGTATTTTTTTGATTTATTATTTTTTAAGTCGCACAGATCGAAAAAAGAAAAAAAATAATTTAAGCATAATTGTTTTATCATATCTCTCACTATTGTCTTGGTTATTGAACTTACCCCAGCTAAGATTTGGGTACTCTTACGTTTTGATTGTTATTTTTTTAACATTTTCCTATTTTTTAAAAAAAGAGAATATGGTTAATAAAAAATCCAAAGTATTTATTTTATTAGCATTTGTTTTTTTTAACTTTCATAACATGAAGCGAATTTTTATTGAATTTGATCAAAATCCAAACTTCCCCTTTTATCAAACGTTGTCCTATGAAACTCAACTTAATCAAATAAATAATTTATCTTACCATAAATATATTAGAGACAAGAATAATGTAAGAGTTGTTAATGAAAAAGAAAAGTTAATACTTAAATATAATTTAATTTTTTTAAATGAAGATTTAGATATTCAAAAAAAATATAATTTTATTATTTTAGAGCAAAAAAAATAAAATTATTTTAAATTTTTTTTAATCCCGTTTCTGTAATAATTGCTTTTTCTTGAAACTCATAATCTGTATTAATATCCCATAGATCAATCGAATGATCTCCGTTTATCTTTTGAGATGCTAAAATTCCCATTAAAATACTGTGATCTTGATTATTATATTTGAATGATCCATATCTCCCGATAGGGATAATATTGTTAAAATTATTTAGAAACTTCTTAATAACATCTAAGCTTTCTTTGTAATAAATATCATAAACAGGATAACATTTTTTTATCGGTATAACTTTAAAATCAATAATTTGATTTAAATCAAACATGTTTAATTTTTTGATATCGTCTTTGGTAATATCTTTAATTTGATCTTTATTCTTCCAAATGTCATCCTGATCATTAAACCAATACTCAAAGCAAAGGATTGTATACCCTTCTTTATTATTTTGTTTCCAATTATTAAAGTTAGTTATTCTACCACTTCTGATATCGCTAGAGTTGACATAAATCCATTGGTCATTAAACAATTTGTCTGTCTTAATATTTACGTAAACTAATAGGGTATTTCTAAACTTTAGCTTTTGTAAATTTTTTTTGATATAATCATTAGGATTTAACTGATTAACCAATTCATTGATTGGCATTGATGATACTAGATAATCATAATTTTTTATTTGGTTATTAATTTTTAGCTCAATGCCACTTGTATTTATTTTAATATTTTCAATCTTTGTATTTAGATAGATATTTCCATCTTTATTTTGAATTTTTTGTGCAAGTTTTTCATAGAAATAACCAGTTCCACCATTAGGATAGGCAAATTCATCCACCAGAGTTTTATGATTATTTTTTTTTAAAAAAATACTTTTGATTGCTTCACCCAGGCTAAATTTTTTTATTCGTTGTGCGGCAAAATCTGCACTCAATTCTTTACAGGGTATTCCCCACAATTTTTCACTATAAGACTTAAAAAAAATCTCATAAAGTTTTTTACCAAATTTTTTTGTTATCCAATCCTCAAAATTATATAAATTATTACTTTTTTTAAAAAAGGTTTTACAATAACTAACTAAGCATTTTACTGACTCAATAATCCCAAGTTTAGTTAAAGCATTAAAAGGTTTTAATGGATAATTAAAAAATTTATTTTTGTAATAAATGCGTGTTTCTCGCTCAACCATTTGGTATTCATTTTCAATAATTTCAAGCCAGAAATTATTAACTCTAGGATCTGAACTAAAAAATCTATGTGGCCCTAAATCTACTTTTGATCCCCACATCTCTAAAGACGCCGACATTCCTCCGACAAATTTTTTTGACTCAAATATATCAATTTGATGATTATTTTTTTTGAGGAAATAGCCTGCTGTTAGCCCCGCAGGACCTGCACCAATAATAGCAATTTTTTTTGTCAATTTAGTTATTATTTATAAAATCTTTTATATATTTTTTTATATTATGTTTAGGTTTGTATTTGAGTTTTTTAAATCCATTTGATTTTTTCGCTGATTGACCAATTCGCTCACCTTTTCGTTCCGGAATCATTTTGATTTTACTTTTAAAAAGTTTAGCTAAATCTAGAATAGTTAATAATTGACCATTACCTAATTTATATTCCTCATTAAATTTTTTTCTTTTTATAGCTAGAATGCAACTATTAATTATATCTTCGATATGAGTGAAATCTCTTTTGTAAGTTCCTGGTTTAACCACTGTTAGGGGTCGTCTTTTACAATATTGATCTTGAAATTTACCTACAACGGCTGTCATTGGCCCTTTTGTAATTTGACCAGGTCCATAAACATTATAAAAATATGTGATGATATATTTTAGTCCAAACCATTTTGAATAATTCTTTATCATCTCAATACCTTTTGATTTAGTCCATGCGTATGGAGATAAATTTTCATCTTTAAAATTGTTTCCAAAAATACTCGAACTACCAGAATAAAAAATAGGAATTTTTCTATTTAAGCAAAAGTTAATCACTTTTGTTGTACCGATGATATTACTTTCAATACATGTTTCTTGATTTAAAAAACTTTGGTAAATTCTAGAAAATTCACCAAAATGAAAAACCATATCGATTTTTATATTTTTAAAAATTTTATTTATATTTTGGGTATTGCCTTTGAAATATTTAACATTTTTATTTTTAATATGATTTTTTTTAGAACCACTTGAATAATCATCTAATGAAAAAATTTTTACATTTTTTTTATTAGTTTTTGTTAATTTTTCTATTAATCTAGAGCCTACAAAGCCTGCTCCACCCGTTATTAAGTAATTAGTCATTAAAAGATCGAGTATTAATTGTTAAAACATTGTTTGACAATATTAATGTTTTTTAATATGTGATGCTTGCCTGGTAATTATTGCGAAAGGGCAATACCCGATCCATTTCGAACTCGGAAGTCAAGCCTTTCTGCGCCGATGGTACTTTGCCTTAAGGTATGGGAGAGTAGGTCGTTGCCAGGCTTAAAGGAATAAAAAAAATATGAAAGTTGTTAGTTCACTAAAATCACTAAAAAAAAGAGATTTAAATAATAAGCTTATTAAAAGAAAAGGTAAGCTTTATGTAATTAACAAAAAAAATCCTAGAATGAAGTCTCGACAAGGTTAATGGATATTAAAGATCAAAAAGATACTTGGAGTGGGTTTACAAAATTTGCAACCATAGCAGGCGCTGCAGTTATTTTAGTCTTAGTTTTAATGGCAGTTTTTTTAATTTAATTATTCATCCATATTTAATCTTTAACTTGAAATAGAATTTAAATCATTTAACTAAAAATTATGATTATTGGTTTTTTAAGAGAAAATAATGAGTATGAAACTCGCTCTATGCTTTTGCCTGATCATGTTAATTCTCTAATTAAACTTGGGTTTCAAGTTATCATTTCAAATGACTACGCAAAATCTTTAAATTTAGATGATAGTCTTTATATTAATGCTGGGGCTGAAGCAAAACCTGAAAATGAAGTTGCCAATCAAGCTGATGTTATTGTTAAAATTTCAGGAAAAGATTTAGAAACATTTGATTATAAAGAAGGAGCTATCATTATCACTGGATTTTTTGATAAACAAAATGAAAAATATTTAACTGTTAAAAATAATAAGAAATTAGAAATTTTTGGATTAAATTATTTACCAAGAATTACAAGAGCACAAGCCATGGATGTTTTATCTTCTCAGTCAAATCTTGCAGGTTATAAAGCTGTGATTGATACGGCCTATGAATTTTCAAAAGCTTTACCGATGATGATGAC
>Ga0209653_1002957_pt1 | contig 11931 bp, 10 predicted proteins | sample SaaInl6LU_22_DNA_FD_184644 | JGI IMG/M metagenome (GOLD analysis project Ga0209653, IMG submission 184644) | Marine microbial communities from expanding oxygen minimum zones in the Saanich Inlet - ESP_116LU_22_DNA (SPAdes) (version 2) | ecosystem: Environmental > Aquatic > Marine > Intertidal... | reverse complement strand
TTAAATCAAACAGTTAATTGTAATTCTAAATGATGAGTTACTACAACACTAGTTCTTGATTAAAATAATAGGAAGCTAATGTGGTATTATACTAAATATCTTAAGTTCTCCTTAAACTTATCTCTAACTTTAAATTAAAACAAAAAATGAAGAAACTACTATTACTTTTTTTAGGACTGACATTAATTAGCTGTTCATCTGATGAGGACGGAGATGAAGACTCTGACTTAAGAACTACTGACCCGCTCATTGGAACTTGGGATATTATTAGTGGTCTTGGTGATGTTGAATCACCTACGGTTACATATGCTTTTAACGGAGTTTTTGTTGAAGATAGTCCTAGTCTTGATGCTCCAATTGAAGGGACTTGGTCTAATACAAGGGATAACTTTAATAATTTAGACCAATCATATGTTTTTATTTATAATGAAGATGAATCAGAACTTATTTTAGTAAATGTATTATTTAATGGAGATTTTAGTCAGGCTCAATTATCATCCGATTCTGAAGATACAACATTAACTATCAAGAGGAAAAATTAACCCCCTTCTAATCCTTTGCTATTACTGAGGTAAAAATGGATTCCCTTAGAACAAAATTAGGTGGTGTTTGTTAGTGGTTTATGGGAGATGTAAGGGGGGAGTGATTTGATATATAGCCCATTCTCTGTATCTTAGGAGCATTATTAACTATAAATCAATTAAAATGAAAAAACTATTTTCTCTTTTAATATTATTTGGAACATTAATTTCATGCAATCAAAAAAATCAAGATCAATCTATGATGGAAGAAGCTATGGCCATGTATAATCAAAATGCTAAGGTTGTTCACGAATTATTTGACTCTTTAGAAAAGGAAGACTTAGAAACAGCAGCATCTTTTTTTGCTGAAGAAGTAAAATTTAATCCTCCTGCTTATGGGGGTAAAGACCTAAATAAAAATGAAATTTTAGAAAACTACAATGGTTTTATGCAAATATTTGATAATATAAAAGCCAATGATAGGGATTTTTACCCAACAGTTGATTCAATTTTTGTTCCCGATGGAGGCGTTAGAATTTATGCGAAATGGAGTGCTGATCTTGGAGATATTTCAATGGAAGGAATTAAAGCTTATGAAGTTTTCAAGTTCGATACAAACAATAAAATAATTGAAGTGGACGAATATATGGATGTTTCAGGGATGTTAAATAAAATAGCTGAATTATCATCTGAGTAGATTTTTCTAATTCATTTATGTATAACCCTCCCCAAGTGGAGGGTTTTTCTTTTACGCTATTGGAGACAATCCAAACCAGCTCAAGTCCTTTGCTGTTAGTGAGGTTAAAATGGATTCCCTTAAGACAAAATTAGGGGGTGATTGTTAGGTGTTTTTGGAAGATGTGAGGGGGTAGGATGGAGTTATTAAAGAGGATAATAGTGATTTTGTGATAATGGCAGATTAGATTAAAAAAGATGGTGTGCCGCTTTTCCGCGCCCCAAGGCTTAGGGATCAGCGGCACATGTAACCCCATTATTTTATATTCTCCATCAAAACATATACATTGCATTAACTATTGAGATTTTGTAAATGATCCTAATGGTTATTATTCTTTGACAGGACTTGTGTGCAAATAGTGTGCAAGAAGAAAAAACCCCTCACGCTTGTGAAGGGCTTTGATTGCTTGTTAGGTCTTGTGTAGTGTAGCGGTTAGGCTAGCTCCCCCTATTATTCAAGGTTGCAGCAGCGCTAAAATTTTTTGTTAATTAAATCACACCACTATAAACATATCAAATTTCAACGAATTACAAAATATTTGTAATAGTTTAGGCTGTTATAAATTATTTACATTTGAAAAAAGTAAGGTTCTATCTAGTTAGGCTTCCCATTATATCAATTACAATATTCTTTTTTTGCTGTGTTATTGCTGCATTAATTCACCCAGGATCTCACAAAGAAATTATTGGCTATCAATCAGATTATTACTCTTTTACCCATAATTTTCTCAGTGAATTAGGAAGTTTAAAAACGAATACAGACGAGATAAATCCAGCTATTATTCAAAAAGATAACACCCCGTCCATGCTTTTATTTAATGGGAGTTTGATTTTGGTTGGGGCAACACTAATGCTATTTTACTTTAATTTTAAAAAAGTGTTTGGTCTTATTGCGGACTCTAGAAAGTCAATATTTTATTCCAAAATTACCATGCCTGTAGGGTTACTAGCAGGATTCTTATATGCTGGAGTTGGATTTGTACCTCACGATCTTCATTTTGAGGCGCATGTATTTTTTGCAAATTATGCCTTTCTAACTCTTTTCATTCTTTGTATTCTTCATAGTCTTGCGGTTTACCATTCTAACTCACTTAGCAACACCTATGTACTTGGATATGTAGCCTTTTGTATTTTGCTATTTATTTATTTGAGAATTATATTTTATGGCCCTCAGATTGGTCCTGGAGAAATATATAGCGAATCGGATCTCATGCTACAAGTGATCGCTCAAAAGTCAATTGTATTGACATTTATGGCAGCCATCCTCCACCAAGTTTATGGATTTAATTTACTCTTGAATAAAAAAAGATAAAAAACAAAACTTCTTCATACTACAAAAAAAAATTTACATTTCTGTAAACCTTTTTGCTCCCCCTATTATTCAAAGTTGCAGCACAACTTCTTCTTTTAATGAATTAATTTTCAATATTTTTTTTGTTTTAAATTATTATGAATACATAGATCATAAGGCATTATAATTGTTTAATAGTTATAATTTATTGATAATGATTATCAAATTAGTATTTTTTTTAGATATTATTTAAAAATATACCAATTGAATTATGAATGAAACTAAATGTCCATTTCACGGAGCTGTTACACAACCAAACCTTGGAACACAAAATAAAGACTGGTGGCCAAAACATCTAAACTTAGATATTCTAAGGCAACACGATTCAAAAAGTAACCCAATCGCTGAAATAGAATACAAAGAGGAGGTAAAAAAACTAGACCTAGACTCAGTAAAAAATGACCTGAAGACTGTTTTTAAGGACAGTAAAGAGTGGTGGCCAGCAGATTATGGGCATTATGGTCCTTTTTTCATCAGAATGACTTGGCATGCGGCTGGCACATACAGGAATGGTGACGGACGAGGCGGTGCTTCCACTGGTGCTCAAAGATTTGCACCATTAAATTCATGGCCAGATAATGGAAACTTAGACAAAGCGAGGAGATTACTTTGGCCAATTAAAGAAAAATATGGTAATAAACTTTCATGGGCAGATCTTTTAGTATTGGCTGGAAATGTTGCGATTGAAGACATGGGAGGGCCAAACCATGGAACTGTTTTAGGAAGAGAAGATATTTGGCATCCTGAAAAGGATATTTATTGGGGGGCTGAGGATGAATGGCTTGGAGATGATAGATATGGTGATACAAGGCAGTCACTTGAAAATCCATTAGCAGCAGTTCAAATGGGTTTAATTTATGTAAACCCGGAAGGGCCCAATGGGAATCCTGATCCCGTACTTTCTGCTCAAGATGTCCGTGAAACATTTAAACGGATGGCAATGAATGATGAGGAAACTGTAGCATTAATTGCTGGGGGTCATACTTTTGGTAAAGCACATGGTGCTGGAAATGCTGATTTTGTCGGTGTTGAACCTGAGGGATCTCCCATTGAGTCAATGGGATTAGGATGGAATAATAGTCATGGATTAGGTAAAGGTGTTGACACAATCACAAGTGGGATTGAGGGTCCATGGACCAGTAACCCAACACAATGGGATATGGGTTACTTAAATCTTTTGTTGAAATATGAGTGGGAGTGTAAGAAAAGTCCTGCAGGAGCATGGCAATGGCATCCTATTGATTGTTCAGATGAAGATATGGTTCCTGAAGTTGATGGGAGTAATAAGAAAGTACTTCCAATGATGACAACTGCAGACATATCTTTAAAAGTTGATCCAGAATACCGTAAAATTTGTGAAAGCTTTTATAACAAACCCGAAGAGTTTGAAGAAGAATTTGCAAAAGCATGGTTTAAGCTATTGCATAGAGACATGGGCCCCAAGACTAACTACTTAAATGGAGATTTTAAAAATACAGATTATATTTGGCAGGATCCTATCCCAGTTGGTAAAAAAATATCAGTTGAAAAAGAAAGTGCTGTACGTGAATCAATAAAAAATACTGGTTTAGGTATTGCTAAATTAGTAGAGTGTGCTTGGGCTAGTGCTAGTACTTATCGTGCCTCAGATAAACGTGGAGGTGCCAATGGATCACGAATCCGTTTATCACCACAAAAGGACTGGGCAGTTAATAATCCGAAAGAACTTCAAGGTATTTTGAGTATTTATGAGACAATTGCTGAAGAACATGGTGTAAGTATAGCTGACGTCATAATTCTTGGAGGTTCTGTTGGTATAGAAATGGCTTGTGGTTACAAAGTAGATACAACAACCGGAAGAGGCGATGCTATGCAAGAAATGACAGATGTCGATTCATTTGAACTATTAAAGCCAAAAGCCTGTGGATTCAGAAATTATTGTGAAAAAGAATTTGCAATTACCCCTGAGGAAATACTTCTTGATAAAGCTCAATTATTAGATTTAACAACTTCTGAACTTACTGTTTTGATTGGAGGTTTGAGAGCAATGGGAATATCCTACACAGGTGATGGATTATGGACTCACGGAAAGCTTGATAATAATTGGTTTAAAATACTATTGTCTATGGATGTAAAATGGGAGGCTAAAGATTATAACCGATATGTTGCCTATGATAAAAAAACAGGAGCCAAAGTAAGAACTGCTTCACGAATAGACTTAGTCTTTGGTTCAAATTCTGAATTACGTGCTATAGCAGAAGTTTATGCTCAGGATGATAATAATGATAAATTCATTAAAGACTTTATTAAGGCATGGAATAAAATTATGAATGCAGATAGATTTGACTTAATTTAATTTTTATACCATGGTATGTGTTTGTGCATTAATTCCTAACAAATTTAATAGTGGTTTAATTATAAGTCGATCACAATCTAAAAATTTGTCAAAATTTATTGAGGATTTTATAAATGAAGAATTATTCGTATTTAACACAACCTCCGGAGTATATATTTTTTCTAGTAATGAAAACCTAAATTCTATGATAGTTAAATTGGTTATGAAATTCTTAGAGGATAATTTGTTTAAAGAAAATCATATTACCTTATCAAGAAATGCAAAAATATTTGATGTTAGATTTGTAAAGATTTTGTCTGATAAAAAAATATCAAGTTTGGGATGGAAAAATTTTATAAGTAGCTTCATTAATCAATTAAATCCATTTTATGGTAATTCGAATTTTATTCATGGACTATTTAGAAGATTTGTTTTTCTAATTAAAGAAAATGGTAACAGCCAGCAATTAGATTATTTTAAAAACAGAATGAATATCCTAAGATCAAGAGTAGATTTAGATCTTGCCTTAAACGTATATAAAAAATAAATGACATATAAATGCAATAAATGTGGAATGGGAGTAAATGCTTCTTGTGCTAAATGTGATGTGCAACTAATTGATGATATTTTAGTTATTGATGATGACACAAGTGTTCAAATATCAAAATGTCCAGTCTGTGAGGGTAAAATTAAATCCCCACAGTGTTGTGGTGAAGACATGAATTGCATTATTTAAATATCAATTGAAAACTTCACCGTAAAGTTATGATCATCGGCACATGTAAGCCTATTATTTTATAATCTCCATCAAAACATATACATTGCATTAACTATTGAGATTTTGTAAATGATCCTAATGGTTATTATTCTTTGACAGGACTTGTGTGCAAATAGTGTGCAAGTGAAGAAATAAAAAAGGGACTACATTGCTGCAATCCCTTGTTATAATTGTGACCTCGGCAGGATTCAAACCTGCAACCTCTTGAGCCGTAATCAAGTGCACTATTCAGTTATGCTACGAGGCCTTTGAGCGGCAAATGTACCAATTTTTTTTCGTTGAAAAAGCATCTTTTCTTTTCAAGTGAATAAATTTTCATCCCATTATTTTGAGCGATTTAAGGATCGTTTTCCTGTAAGAAGTTCTTGATATATACAGTACCTTTGCCAACAGCAAAACAATAAATGAACTTTCTAGCCATAATTATTGGACTGTTGCTCCTTATCAAAGGAGGGGATTGGTTGATGCGTGCAGCGGTATCACTTTCTTTACAGATGCGCATTCCGAAAATTGTTGTGGGAATGACCGTTGTTTCTTTTGCCACTTCGGCGCCTGAATTAATTGTGAGTTTACAATCTGCGCTGTCAGGCCATCCAGATTTGGCTTTGGGGAATGTTGTGGGGTCTAATATTGCCAATTTGGCATTTGTCCTAGCTATTACCGTAATCATATCTCCGATTTACGTCACCAAAAGTTTTTATTCAACCGATTGGCCAATGATGATGCTGGCCACTTTTTTATTTATGGGTTTTCTGTATGGAGATCAAACGCTTCAGCAATGGGAAGGGCTAACCCTTTTTGTGCTGCTGATTTGTTTTATCATTTATCTTATTCGCTTTCAAAAGCAAGCGGTTATTGATGAGGCACCGGAAGATGACGAATTACTCCCCACTCAAACAACCCTAAGATATCTTTTGTTGGGAGGTATTGGCTTGTGGCTGGGCTCCGAAACTCTTGTCAAAGGGGCGGTTGCTTTGGCTAATAATCTTGGTGTTAGTGAGCGAGTTATTAGTATAACAGTGGTTTCTATCGGAACCAGTATCCCTGAATTGTCCGCTTCGATTATTGCCGTGATTAACAAAGAAAAAGCGATTTCTATTGGTAATTTAATTGGTTCAAATATTTTTAATTTGATGGCAGTGATGGGACTTACTGCAATCGTTACGCCCATTGAAGTAGGTGATTCGGGTATGCTTACCAATGATATATGGTGGATGCTTACAATCTCGTTGATGATTCTCCCTCTCGTCTTTATGCCTCGTAAGATGCGTTTAGGGCGTTTGGACGGTGTTATTTTACTATCGCTCTACATCCTTTTTCTTTGGCCTCTAATATCTAAAGCATAAAAAAAATCCTGCCCTTTCGGACAGGATCTTTCAAGTCAAATCCTAAATAAATATAGTCTTATACGTCGGCTGACTTGACTGTTTTAATGATGCGCGCCGCAATTTTGTACGGATCCCCGTTAGATGATGGACGACGGTCTTCCAACCATCCTTTCCAGCCTTTTTCAACGGTCATAATCGGAATACGAATAGAAGCACCACGGTCAGAAACCCCAAAGCTAAATTCGTCGATTGATTGTGTCTCGTGGTCACCCGTCAATCGTTGGTCATTATAAGCGCCATATACATCGATGTGCTCTTTCACAACAGGTCGGAAAGCTTCGCATATTTCCTCATAAGTTTCTTTAGAACCACAAGTTCTCAAAGTAGTATTAGAGAAGTTAGCATGCATTCCAGATCCATTCCAGTCAGTAGCGCCTAGCGGTTTTGGATGCCAGTTGATAGCTAATCCATACTTTTCTCCTAAACGTTCAAGTATGTAGCGAGATACCCAGATTTGGTCTCCAGCTTCTTTAGCACCTTTAGAAAAACACTGATATTCCCACTGTCCCGCAGCAACTTCTGCATTAATTCCTTCAACATTAATACCTGCTTCGAGACAAAGGTCTAAATGTTCTTCAACCATTTCGCGTCCAAAAGCATTCTTGGCACCAGCGGAGCAGTAGAATTGCCCTTGAGGGGTTTGGTCTTTTGGGAAGCCAAGAGGAAGATTGGTTTCGGGATCCCATAGAAAGTATTCTTGTTCAAATCCAAACCAAAAATCGTTGTCATCGTCATCAATCAATGCACGTCCGTTTGATTCGTGTGCTGTTCCGTCTGCGTTCAAGACTTCTGTCATTACCAAATATCCGTCTTTACGATCCGGATCGGTGTAAATAGCAACGGGTTTCAACAAACAGTCAGAAGAACCTCCTTCAGCTTGTTGTGTAGAAGAACCGTCAAACGACCACAAAGGGGCGTCGGCTAGTTTTCCGCTAAAGTCTTCAACGATCTTTGTTTTACTTCTCAAATTGGCTGTAGGAGTGTAACCGTCCAGCCAAATGTATTCGAGTTTTGATTTGCTCATTTTGTACTAGTTTTTGTTTTTACCAAAAATATATTTTTTTGAATCACACCTATGATTTGAGGGGGTTATTTAATTAACAATATATAAACTTTTGACAATACCCTATTTTTTTTGGGGTAAAATTGATAAAAAATGATTTTTTTACGGTTTATACCTATTTTTTCATCAATCAGCGTATTTTTGTGCTAATTACGATTCGTTGCTGACGCTTTTGAGGGTATATTTGCGGAACCTTAAATCTCATACCTAATGAACAGTCTTAAAAAACCGAAGGCGCACTCGAATCTTTCTTTTAACAATTATTCTATGGAAAAAGAACCATCGGCGCTTCAATTTGGAACGAACGTTTTTAATGAATCTGAACTCCGGCAATACTTAAATAAGGAGGCTTTTTCAAAAATAACAGAAGCCATTATTTCAGGGTCTAAAATCGATCGGATTTTGGCCGATCAGATTGCTGCAGCAATGAAAAACTGGGCCTTATCCAAAGGCGCAACACACTACACCCACTGGTTTCAACCCCTCACGGGGGCCACGGCAGAAAAGCACGACGCTTTTTTTGATCGAGCTGACACAGGAGAACCAATCCTTAAATTTGACGGTGACCAATTAGTACAACAAGAACCCGATGCTTCCAGTTTTCCCAATGGAGGGATTCGCAACACATTTGAAGCCCGAGGCTATACTGCTTGGGATCCATCATCTCCCGCCTTTGTTTATGGGAGCACTCTATGCATTCCTACCATTTTTGTTTCTTACACTGGCGAAGCCCTGGATTTCAAAACACCTTTATTAAAATCCATTCATGCTTTAGACAAAGCAGCAACGAGTGTGTGTCGTTATTTTGATAAAAACACTACCCGTGTAATGGCTACATTGGGATGGGAACAAGAATATTTCCTGATTGATAAAGACCGTGCGGCTTCCCGTCCGGATTTGATCCTTACTGGAAGAACCCTAATGGGACATGAGTCTTCCAAGGGACAGCAATTGGACGACCATTATTTTGGCTCCATACCTACACGCGTATTGGGATTTATGCAAGAGTTGGAACACGAATGCTGGCTTTTAGGGATTCCTGTTAAGACCCGGCATAACGAGGTGGCACCGAGTCAATTTGAATTGGCGCCCATTTATGAAGAAGCGAATTTGGCTGTAGATCACAATTCCTTGTTGATGGACATTATGAACCGGGTGGCGGACAAGCATCATTTTATGGTGTTGCTCCATGAAAAGCCTTTTGCGGGAATCAATGGATCGGGTAAGCACAATAACTGGTCCTTGGCAACCAATACAGGGGTTAACCTGTTAAGTCCTGGAAAAACACCCATGTCGAATTTACAGTTCTTGACATTCTTTACCAGCACGATAGCAGCGGTTTTGGAACATGAAGAATTGCTTCGTGCCGCGATTGCCAGTGCTGGGAACGACCACAGATTAGGTGCTAACGAAGCACCCCCTGCAATCATTTCCGTATTTATTGGACAGCAGCTTTCCAAGGTGCTCGACGATCTAGAAAATGTGTCCAAAGGGAAGCTTTCCCCACAGGAGAAAACAGACCTAAAGCTTAATGTAGTGGGTAAAATTCCAGAGATATTATTGGATAATACAGACCGTAACAGGACCTCTCCTTTCGCGTTTACTGGAAATAAATTTGAGTTTCGTGCGGTAGGTTCCAATGCAAATTGTGCCAAGCCGATGACCGTGTTAAATGCCATGGTAGCCGAGCGACTCAATCAATTCAAAATAGAAACCGATGCCTTGATTGAGAAAAAAGGCATGAAAAAAGACGATGCTATTTTTAATGTCTTGCGCGATCAGATTAAAGGGATCAAGTCAATTTTATTCGAAGGGGATGGCTATTCCGGTGAGTGGGAAAAACTATCAAAAAAACGCGGTTTGAGTAACAACAGAACCACACCAGAAGCACTCCCTGCTTTTGTAAGCAAGAAAAGTATTACTCTTTTTGAATCCCTAGAAATTTTGAATGAAAGAGAGTTGGAGGCTCGTTATCATGTGGATTTGGAGGAGTATGTGATGAAGCTTCAGATTGAAGCTCGAACCCTTGGGGATATTTCTCGCAACCACATCATACCAACAGGGATTCGTTATCAAAATACTTTGATTGAAAACGTAAAGGGGTTAAAAGAGATTTATGGCAAGGATTACCAGAAACACTCCAAAGAACAAATGGCTATCATCGAACGGATTTCTCAACATATTGCAGCAATCAATACCGGTGTTAATGCAATGATTGAAGCTCGGAAAAAAGCCAATATTTTGGAGGATATTCATCAAAAAGCAACTGCTTATTGTAAAGAGGTTTTTCCATTTTTCCACGAAATTCGCTACCAATGCGACAAGTTAGAATTGATTGTAGATGCTTCTATATGGCCATTAGCCAAATACCGTCAACTATTGTTTATGCAATAGTTAAAAAGTAATGGCAAGGGCTTCGCTACTGTAACGATGAAAGTGTATTTTTGTATCAAAGTGACTCTATGACTCCAAGCGATCGCTATGCCCAACGAGGGGTGTCTGCCCAAAAAGAGGATGTCCACAAGGCTATTGAAAACATTGATAAAGGCTTGTATCCAAAGGCATTCTGTAAAATCATTCCCGACCAACTCACGGGCAGTCCTGATCATGCCTTGGTGATGCACGCCGATGGTGCGGGTACCAAATCCTCTTTGGCCTACCTTTATTGGAAGGAAACAGGGGATTTGTCGGTTTGGAAAGGGATTGCGCAAGACGCCCTTATTATGAATTTGGATGACTTACTTTGCGTAGGGGTTACTGAAAACATTCTATTGTCTTCTACCATTGGTAGAAATAAAAATCGAATTCCAGGGGCGGTTATTGGAGCCATTATCAATGGAACTGAAGCCCTGATTCAAGAGCTTAGCACTCATGGTGTTCAAATCACCAGTACGGGTGGAGAAACTGCCGATGTTGGGGATTTGGTGCAAACTATTATTGTAGACTCAACAGTAACAGCGCGAATTCGGCGTTCCGAGGTCATTGACAATGCCAATATCAAAGCAGGGGATGTCATTGTTGGTTTGGCGAGTTATGGCCAAGCCACCTACGAAACATTCTATAATGCTGGTATGGGAAGCAATGGCTTGACTTCTGCTCGTCACGATGTGTTTGGAAAATACCTAACGGTTAAATATCCCGAGAGTTTTGATGCTTCGGTGCCAGAATCGTTGATTTATTCCGGTTCCAAAAAGCTTACGGATAGGATCGAAGGAGTAGCCCAAACTGTGGGACAAATGGTATTGTCACCTACACGAACCTATGCACCCATTGTCAAGAAAATATTTGATAGCCTTGGTCGTCAAGACATACATGGAATGGTGCATTGTAGTGGAGGTGCTCAAACCAAAATCCTTCATTTTGTAGAAGAATTGCATATCATCAAGGATAATATGCTCCCGATTCCTCCTTTGTTTCAACTTATTCAAGAAGAATCAAAAACTTCAGGGCATGAGATGTATCAGGTTTTTAATATGGGACACCGTTTGGAGTTTTATGTGCCAGAACATTTGGCTGCAGAGTTGATAGCCATTTCGAAATCTTTTAATGTGCCTGCTCAAATCATTGGTCGTGTCGAAAACGCAACGCAGAAAAAAGTCACTATTCAGTCTGAATTGGGAACGTTTACCTATGGATAACTTATTGGTTAGTAATTTTTTACTGCTTTTGTAGGGATTCTGTTCTTTTTTGGTCAACTTTGGGTGTCTGCTTCAAGTAAAGTTGATTCGGATATTGTGAAAAGAAAAAAGAAAAAGAAAAAACATGCGAATCCTAAAACGTT